>VFQT010005017.1_pt1 | contig 10432 bp, 11 predicted proteins | sample 3512381 | NCBI WGS metagenome assembly VFQT01 (sample SAMN10412376, study PRJNA504923) | tailings metagenome | isolation source: Relicate 2 Philex TSF3 active mining site | place: Philippines: Tuba, Benguet | collected 2017-08-29 | reverse complement strand
AGGGTGAGACGAATGACTCGATCGAATCCGACTTGCTGTGTGTGTGGCCAGCACAGGAGCCACATGATGTCAGCGGATATGGTTCGCACGTCTGTGGCGGAACTCATCCGCACCGAACATCCTCAGTGGAGCAGCGATTCCTACATCTGTCTCGATGACCTGAATCGCTATCGAGTTCAGTATGTTGGCCGAGTCATGGAAATCGAGCGCGGAGAAATCTCCGCGCTCGATGCGGACGTTCTTCGCAGTTTGCAGGAACAGGAACTGATCTCCGAAGACACCAACAAGGAGATTGCTGAAGCGGCCACATTTGGTGAGAAGATTGCGGATCGACTGGCGGCATTTGGCGGAAGCTGGACCTTTCTGATCACGTTCGGCCTTGTGCTGTGCTTCTGGATCACGCTGAACAGCGTGGCCCTGCTTCAGAAGCCGTTTGATCCTTTTCCCTTCATCCTGCTGAACCTGGTTCTGTCCTGTCTCGCTGCCATTCAGGCTCCGGTGATCATGATGAGTCAGAATCGCGAGGAAGCTCGGGACCGTCTGCGTGCGGAACACGACTATCGGGTCAATCTGAAAGCGGAACTGGAGATCCGTCATCTCCATTCCAAGCTCGACATGCTGCTCAGCCATCAGTGGCAGCGGCTGCTGGAAATTCAGCAGATCCAGACGGAACTGATCCAGCAGCTGGCAAAGAAGAACAGTTAGCGGAACGGCGCAAGCCGTCCGGTTTCGCATTCACCGGCAAAGCCCGGCACTCACCGGAGGGCTCGCGATGATGAGTCTTGTAACGATGATGTGCGGGAATTCTGGCGAATTCCACTACGGTGTTTCTGAAGCCTGACTCCGTCAGTTGTTCACCGTCGTGTCGTAACGAACACCTTCCGGGGTCGGGACGGGCACAGCAACGGTTGTCCCGAACTTGCCTTCGGTCTTTGTCATCGAATCCACTGCCACAAAGGCCGTGAAGGGGCTCATCAGGCTATAGTCCAGAGCGGTCTGCAGAACTTCCTTCTTCAGCTGAGCCTCCTGCTCCGGAGCTCGTGAAGTCTGAGCCATCAGGTCTGCGATCTTCAGGCGCGCCCACACAGCGGCGATGCCCTTGTGTTCCTTCTGAGCATCCTTCGTGTCGGCCATCACCTGGCTTGTCACGACCGTGCTCCCGGATCGTCCTCCGACTTTGACCACACCAGGCTCACCCGTGTAACGACCTGTCACAGTGATCGGACGTCCGACAATCAGGTCTGGCAGAATCTGGGGATACACGTCGGTCACGTGCATGCTGCCCCAGTCGATCGACACGTCCGTCATGGCCGGATGACTGATTCGCTTTTCGAAGCGTTCCATGATCTCAACCGGGTTATCGTTCAGGCTCAGATACGCCACTGCTCCTCGACCCAGAAGAGCCATTCGGTCCATGAGATAGCGGTTTGGAGCTTCACCCACACCAAAGCTGAAGATGCGGGAATCGCCGACCTTTTCGGCAACGGCATTCAGGATGTCCTGATCATTTCCGATGTATCCGTCTGTCATGAAGGACACAAGGCGATAGCGTCCTTCGTCGTGTGGAAAATCCAGCGCCGCTCGCAGACCCCGAATCATCTCCGTGCCACCTTCGCTCTCGATACCGTTCAGATAGTTCAATCCTCGCTGAATGTTCTCCGGCGATGCGATCACCGGCGAAGAGCCCAGCTGAGACGCCGTCGAGCTGAAGTTGATGATCTGGAACGTATCACGCGGTGTCAGGTTTCGCAGAGCATACTCAACGGCCGCTTTGGCCTGTTCCAGAGGACGTCCATTCATGCTTCCGGAGCAGTCAAGCACAAACACCATTTCCATCGGACTGCGCTGCACTCGCTCCAGTTCTGCCGGCGGATAGACCATCATCGTGAAGTACTGACCGTGAGCATCTCTGTGAGTCATCATGGCCGTCTTGACCTGATCTCCAGCAACTTTGTACTGCAGCACGAAGTCCTTGTTCGGAATCGAATCAGACGGTGACAGCGTGATAACTCGTTCATGTTCTGAACCTGCCGTCACGCTGACCTGATGATTGACGCAGCGAACATCTTCAATTTTGACTCCCGCATCGATCTGCAGGCTGACGGAGATATCATGGCCACTGCGTTCCGAGGGACTCAGGTAAGACACTTCTGTGGACTGTCCGCTGGCTCCTGCCGCATTGCGAGCGACAGCGCCGATTCCGTCGGTTGTTGCCGGCGGGTTGTAGCGAGGACCAACGACCATCGGAAAGACAAACTCATACGCACCGTCGTCGTATCGCAGAGGATTGAAGTAGCGAATGTTGATGTCGATCTGTTTGCCAGGTTCAATGTTGGCCACCTTCTGAGTAAAGATGTTGGGACGTTCTTCCGTCAGAAGTGATGCCACATACCCCTGTCCCCGAGCTTCCTTGTAGATCTGTTCGGCTTCTTCACGTTCGCGAATGATGCCTCGGATTTTTCGTTCGCCCACCGTCATGACAAATTCATTGACCGCGGCATTCTCCGGCAGCGGAAAGACGTAGACGGCTTCGATCTTCGAGCTGTACGGATTGTGAAACTGCTGAGTCACATCGACGGTCGCGATGTAGCCGTCGACGGTACCATTGACGGACGTGTGCTTCAGGGGAACAGGAACTTCCTTTTCCACATCCGGCAGCTTCGCCATCAGGGCTCCGCAACCTGGACGATCTTCCGGGGCGGCGGACACTGGTGTGACGCCTCGAGCAATCACCCACAGTTCTTCGCCCGGCATGAGTTCAAACGACACACGACGAGCTGGCTGGGTAGCCTGAGATCCACTGGGCTGCGAACCAATGATCATGCGGGTACTGTTGTTCCAAACAGAAGCAGCACCGTCTTTCGGGCCGTTTTCCATCGAGCCGGTTTTGGCGGGAGCACCTGTCGAACCTGAATCGCTGCCTGAGCAACCAATCTGAATCAGGCACAATAGTGAGAACCCCAGCATCGCCAGGGGAAGACTGAGTTTTCTGAGAGTATTCATAAGGACCAGACTCCTTCGTCTGTCTGCCGTCACTGCGACGGCTTGAGTTCGACTTCATCAGGCTGGAGTATTTTCATCTTCACGCACGACACATGCGTGAAGGGTCATGATCAATGGCATTGCTCGAACTTACGTGTTCAGTGGGCCGTGCCGATACCGGAGGGCTCGCGCCCTTCCGCTACTTTCAAACGATGGTCAGCCGTTTGCCTTTTCAACTTCGATACTGGCGGCGATTGGCTGGCCATCCGCATTGGCCGCTGTGGTCAGCTCGCCAATCCAGACACGCTCGCCAGTTCCTTTCACCTGCACATGCACCCGAGCCACTCGGTGACGGCCTGTGGGAAGACCGTTTTCGTTGCTGACCTGGAAAGCTCCCAGGATGACGCGGTTGTTCTTCATCGCGCGAGGATCGTAGTACGGAGGATTCTGGAAGGCGGGATGGTCACCACCTTCAATTCCCACGATCTCCACATCCTGAGTTCGGCTCATCAGTTCCAGCTGCCATGCTGCCAGAGACTGATTGGCTGAATCCAGGAAGATGTCCACAGCTTCAAATCGGACGGCATTTTCGTCTGCGACTTCGGGTGCCGGAATTCGCACTTCAGACACAGTGTGAGATTCCTGAGGACGATCGGTGCTTCCATCCTGAGCCAGTGCAAAGGCCATCAGGCAGAAGTCCAGAGCAATCAACAGGACCCAGCACATCGGCAAGCGAAGATGCCAGGCTGATCGATGGGAACATGCTTCGGGCATGATGACTATCCTTCATAAAATGCGACACGAAAATCGGTCCGCGATGAATTTCGAGTTCCGTGAGAGCCTTCGTCTGTCTCGGCCGCGCACGGTGCGAGTTTGTTTGAGGCAAGCGAACAACGTGAGCGAGGCTCGCGCCGAGCCGGCAGGCTCCCTGGGTCAAGGACTATCAGCCCTTGTTAGAGCATGACGGCTTTGTGAGCCAGAGCATCGACATCGGCCTGAGTCGTGCGTCCGTCTCCGTCCAGATCAACCGCGACAACCGAATCCCCTCGCTGCAGCTGCCGAGCAACCGCGAAGGCATCCAGAATGTCGACGCGACCATTTCCATCCACGTCTTCCTTCAGCGTATTGACGGACGCCAGCGGCCGCTGACTCTCCTCGTTTCCGCCTGGAGGACGGACCCAAACCATCAGCGCCACGGCAGCGGCGGCCAATGTAGACGTCAGACCCACAAGTCTGAAAATCTTCGAACGGCGCCGCCCGACCATCGGCCGAGCCTCACTGAGCTGCCGGCGAGCATCCGCGAGGATCGCTTCATCCGTGGCAGACGGCACCACACCGGAAGCCCCAAACCGCGACCGCAGCGCCTCGCGAATGGACTCCGGCAAATCGTCATCGAACGAAAATTCTGATTGAGGATCAGTCATGATTTGAGTCACTTTTTCAGAAGAAAGTCCCGTCTCCGGACGACGTCGCATTCATTCTCTGCCTGTGAAGTGCGCCAGCCGCCAAAAGGGTTCAAAGGATTTTGGAGATTTTTCAAAGCCGCGCGAAAATCGAGAAGTAGGTCCTGCTTGCCGAGCAGGACTTTCGCCGCCAGGCGAACCCTGGTCTTGCATGCCCATCATGCCAAAGCCATTTGGCCCAAAGGAACAGGCTGGGCGGTGCTGCGATTCCACGGCTGCCTGCGTTCAAATGGCACCTCGTCGGGTCGCTGGTTGCGGTGATACCGCAAAGTGCCGCTCGGCAAGCGGCACCTACCTTTGCCGATACACACTTCGTTCGCCTACATTCCCTTCACCCGTTCAGGTTGAACGAACTTTCCCCTGTGGCTTTCCGCATGTCACCAGCACCGATCGACAACAGATCTGATCAGCAGCTGGTCGAGGCGATCAACCAGGGAGAGATGAGCGCGTTTGACGTTCTGTACTTTCGCCATCGGGACTGGACGATGCGGCTGGCGCTGCGATTCACCGGCCACCACGATGATGCACTGGATGTTCTTCAGGAGACCTTCGCCTATCTCGCGCGAAAGTTCCCGGGATTTGTGCTAACGGCCGCGCTGACAACCTTTCTTTATCCGGCCGTTCGAAATCACTCGCTCGCTCTGCGTCGGAAGCGACTTCGCTCCACCGGCGGCGATGACCTGCTGCCGCTGATTCCGGAAGCCGGCGATTCCGCCGCGTCTCAGTCGCAGCTCGAACGCGATGACTGGCGAACCAGATTCGCCTCATTGTCCGAGGAGCATCAGGAAGTGTTGCTCATGCGGTTCGTCGACGGGATGTCACTTCCCGAAATCTCAGCGGCTCTCGATCTTCCTGCGGGCACCGTGAAATCACGACTGCACTATGCGATTCTGGGCGCCAAACAGCTGAACTGGGACTGATGGGTGAATGGCAGCGAGCCGTTGCAGGCGGTATGTTCCGGGCTCATTCTTTCCCTCACATCATTTCTGAGGACACTGCTGATGTCATCTCGCTCTGTGAACCGTCGGGGTTTTGTTTCCGTTGCGGCCGGAAGTTCTCTGTTGGCCGGCGTCCATTCCTCACTGTTTGGCCAGGAAGGCACCAAGCCCGCTGAGCCTGCAAAGAGCCCTCAGGATGCGAAACCAACCGGTCCGGTCGAAGCCGCTTTTGAACGCGACTACGACGCTCCGAAGTTTAAGCCGTCTTGGAAGAAGGAGCAGCTGAATCGTCAGATGCTTCAGGACTTTGTGATCTTCGCACACTCAGAACTCGAGATGACAAAGAAGCTGCTGGATCGTGAACCAGGCTTGCTGAACGGTGCGTGGACTGGGGTGCTGGCGATTTTGAAACGGCTCTCGGCGGAGCATCTCACATGGGCCGCCGCGACATCGTGACGCTGCTGCTGGAACGCGGCGCCCGCATCGACATCTTCTGTGCGGCTATGCTGGGCCAGCTCGAAGTCATCAAGACGTTTCTCACGCTGCAGCCAACGCTGATCGATGCCAAAGGCCCGCATGGTTTCAGCCTGCACTTCCATGCTCAGGTTGGTGGTGACGAAGCAAAGCCGGTGCTCGATTACCTGCAGTCGATCAAGCAGATCGAACTGAAGCCTGTGCCTTTCCTGAAGAAGTAGGGCAAGACGCGAAGTTTTCATGTCCAGTTAGCGGAACGGCGCAAGCCGTCCGGTGGCGCAAGGACCGGTGGCGCAAGGACCGGTGGCGCAAGGACCGGTGGCGCAAGGACCGGTGGCGCAAGGACCGGTGGCGCAAGGACCCGTGGCGCAAGGACCCGTGGCGCAGGGACCGGTGGCGCAGGGACCGGTGGCGCAGGGACCGATGTTGCAGGGACCGGTGGCGCAGGGACCGATGTTGCAGGGACCGGAGGGCTTGCGCCCTTCCGCTATTTTTGATTGATCAATCTTATGCGAGCAATGCTCAGGTTCGTGACGACCGCCACAATCCTCGCTCTTCTTCTGCTGACCGCTGCAACAGCTTCGGCCGCGGAGAAAACTCGCATCGTGCTGGCGGGCGATTCGACCGTGACGGATGAATCTGGTTGGGGGCGAGGATTCGCGGAGCTGCTGTCTGACGAAGCGGAATGTCTGAACCTGGCGAAGAGCGGTCGTAGTTCGCGCAGTTATCGGACGGAAGGCTGGTGGCAGAAGTGTCTCGATGCGAAACCACGGTACCTGCTGATTCAGTTTGGCCACAATGATCAGCCGGGCAAGGGACCGGAACGTGAGTCTGCTGCGGAAACCGACTTTCGCGATCACCTGCGATCATTTGTCAAAGAAGCTCGTGAGCTGCAGATCCAGCCCATTCTTGTGACCTCGCTGACTCGGCGCCGCTGGTCCAAAGATGGTCACATCGAACCGACACTCAGCGAATACGCGGAGGCGACAAGCATCGTTGCGAAGGAGCTGAACGTCCCTCTGGTCGACCTGCATCAACTCAGCATCCAGCAGTGTGAACAGCTTGGCTCCGAGGCCTTCCGGGCCTTTGAACCGATGACCGACAAAGGGGCCGACCATACTCATCTGAATGCCGACGGAGGCCGGGCTGTTGCACCGCTGGTGGCTCTGGCCATGATCGACGCGGTCCCGGAATCACGGTCGCTGTTTGTTCCCGGAAAGATTGAACAGACAACCGTTCCGCAGCACCACGAAACCTCACTCACATCCGGAACGCTGCAGCTCGACGAGACGGACGCCACGGTGACGATTCGACAGTCATCGAAGATCGTTCTGACCTACAACAAACTGGCACCGAAGGTTCCGGACGGAATCGACCCGGTCTTTGCGCGAACTGGATTTCTGCACCCGGTCGCTTCACCGACGGAACGAATCGTGACGGAGGTTTATCCCTTCGATCATGCTCATCAGTCCGGCATCTTTTCCGCCTGGGTGAAGACTCGCTGGAACGACCGCGAGATTGATTTCTGGAACCTGGCTGGAGGCACGGGCCGCGTCGTCCATCAGCGAGTTCTTACGACCTTCGCGAGTGATGGAGCGATCGGCTTCGAAACAGACCTTGTTCACCGAGCCATGCAGGCACCAGCTGTTGATGTTCTGCGAGACCGCTGGAAGGTCACCGTCAACGAGACGGACGGTTCGCATCATTCGTTCGATATTGAATCGACTCAAACGGCCCTGACGGAGATGCCTCTCATCGTGCAGAAGTATCATTACGGTGGCATGGCGTTTCGCGGTTCCGTGCGATGGCTGACCGAGAAGGACAGTGATTCGAAGAAGCAGGCCGATCAGACCGCTGAGCGAGAACCCAGCAGCTTTCAAAACGAGTTTGGTTCTGATCGAATCAAAGCCAATCACGAAAAGACTCGCTGGGTTTCCTTCACCGGAATGATCAATGGTCAGCCTGTGACGCTTACCGTGCTGTCTCACGCTGAGAACTTCCGAGCCCCGCAACCCGCACGCATTCATCCAACGAAGCCGTACTTCGTCTTTAGTCCCTGCGTGGCAGATGAGTTCGTGATTGACCGTGAGCATCCGCTTCATTGCCGCTACCGCTTTCTGATCACAGACCAGTCGGCGGATAAAGACTGGATCGAGCAACAGTGGGATCGATGGTGCGGGCAGGAAGAATAGGCGGTATTCGCGTCGGAGACACGAGCCACGTTGGGGCACGGATCGCCTCTATTGTTCTTCCTCAGGTGCGAACTCGGGATCCTGTGATCGGCCCGCGGCCCAGCGTTTCAGGATCTCCAGCTGACGGCGGCCGTGAAGAAAATAGGAGTCGCTCATCGACTGGACTCGCTGGCGGCAGGCTTCTCTTGCTGTCTGTTCCCACGCCGATGCATCGACCATGGGAGCAAAGCCCGCCTGCTGCATCCAGTGTGCGATCGTGACCGCAATCTCCTCGTGACCTCGAAACGACGGATGCACGTGATCAACCAGGAGAAAGTCACCGGGCAGTTGTTGCGGGGCGAGTTTCGCAAGCAGTTCATGAGCATCAATCAGTGGAACCTGTTCCGCGGTGGCAACATCCGCCATCGCTTTTACGAGCGTCGTTGTCATTCGAAGCGGACACACATCTTCATCCACGGCGCGGTGAAAGCAGCGAAGAGCTTCGGTCGCATCGCCTCTCGATCGATGCCACTGACCAAGTTCATACCACGTTAATGCGTAGCGGGGATCAAGAGTCACGGCTTCGTTCAGGCAGCGGAACGCGTCGTCCCACTTCTGTTCAGAGAGGAACTGCCGGGACTGTTGAAGCAGGCCAACGATCTGGCCCCGCTTTGCTTCGGACAGCCCCTCAGAAAACTCGGACTTGAATGGCGGACAGTCGGCCAGATTTGTGCAGGGACGAATCATCAGGAACGGGACACTCTTCCCGCGGCACAAACGGCACATGCGAGTCAGATTGGCTCGATAGTGTTCGACCACCATCGCCGCATGTGCGTCATCGCGATGATAGCCATCCAGACCACCGGCCTGGTCCAGTCGAGTCGTGACTTCCGCATTCAGAATGGGAGCGAGGTCGCTGGTTTCCTGGTCTTTCGCGCTGAACATGCCTTCCACAACTCTAAAGCTCTGAAGTCGCGATGCCGCACCGTAAACAGGTGCCAGGAGACTCGATACCTGCTTCTGTCTGACATAGCTGACGTCTTCCAGAAACTCGTTGTGGCCTTCGCAGAAGATAATCAGGTCAGGTTCGTACTGAAGGCACTCCTCCAGAATCGGAGCGATCCGGTAACTTGCGTAAGAAACACCTCCGCAGTTGATCACCTTCCATGAGTGGCTGGCATCGATCACCTCGAGAGCCAGCGCAGTGAACGCGGGAAAGCTGGTCTCCGTTGAGAACGGACTTCCCTGGACCGTTGAACCACCGAGCACAAAGATCCGGAACTCGCCCTGCGGTTTGTGTGTCGCGAATGAATCCGGCTTGAAGAAACCACGACGCGACCGAGCGATCTGCATCGTTATCCCGTCGTCAGATGCTTCAAAGAGCGGGCTGGTGGCGGCGAATCCAACAAACGGGTCTCGATGCAGATCTTCGCTTCCCCAGCCTGCGAGACGGCAAACACCTTCCAGCATCGCGAAGGGCAGGAGCGCAAACAGAACTGCGGCGGGTCGAAACCACCAGCGTGCTCGTCGCTGCATCCTGACTACCGCTGTCATCACTGCAGCGATTTCAGGATGGACTCAATTTCTTCTCTGGGTGCGAGGCCAACAAAGCCGCCAACCTGCACACCGTTCCGATAGATTCGAACATCGGGGATGCTGGTGACTTCCAGGTGACGTGAAATTGCCTGGTTCTGGTCAACATCCACTTTGACGACTTCCAGCTTGTCGCCCCATTTCTTTTTGATCTTTTCGAGTGACGGGGCGAGAGCCTTGCATGGTCCACACCAGTCGGCCCAGAAGTCGACCAGGACAAGTGTTTGATCGGTGCGATCGACCAGCTCCAGAAACTTACCGGACTCATGCATCACGACACCCTCGCTGATAAACAGTCGGTCGACGGTGCCATCGGGAGTCCCTTTGATGGCTTGACCGGTCTTGGGCCCGTCGAGGCAGCCTGGAGTCAGTGTGGCGAACAGGACCAGAAGCAGTGCGAGTCGTCGAGAACAGGAGTGGCACATTGGGATGGACATAAAGAGGTATCTCCCGAGACCGATTCAGAGGAATTTCGACTAGTCTCGACTGGAAAAACAGGAGATGGCGGAATGAAAACAGCAGACGATAGAGTCCGAAATAGGACTGGTGAGCACGTCTTTTCTGGAAAATGGACGTCGTTCGCCTTCGCAGACTCGGAATTGTCAGTTTTTCGCCTGTAAGCTGCACACCATCAAGTCTAAATTTATCGTATTCTGTATTCCGATGATGATCAGGGAATCTCGTCGGTTGGGATATCCTGTTCTACCTGGTTTTGGTTTTTGGGAGAATGTGTCCATGTCAGTGATCCTGACGGAGAATGCCGCAAACGAAATCAAGCGAGTGATTGCCGAACAGAATCGCCCTGAGCTGA
>VFQT010005016.1_pt1 | contig 10433 bp, 6 predicted proteins | sample 3512381 | NCBI WGS metagenome assembly VFQT01 (sample SAMN10412376, study PRJNA504923) | tailings metagenome | isolation source: Relicate 2 Philex TSF3 active mining site | place: Philippines: Tuba, Benguet | collected 2017-08-29 | reverse complement strand
GACATAGGTGCGACCGTTCTCGCGTGTCTCTTCGAGTGTCAGCGCAGGACGTGTCTTCGACTTGCCGGTAGGATCGCCAATCATCGCTGTGAAATCGCCGATGATGAGCACCACGGTATGACCAAGATCCTGGAACTGACGGAGTTTGTTGAGGACAACAGCATGGCCAATGTGAATGTCCGGACGGCTCGGGTCAAGACCGAGCTTCACACGTAGAGGCGTGTTGGTTGATACCGAGCGTTCAAGCTTCTTCACGAGATCATCATGCGGTAAGAGATCGACCACATGCTCTTCAATCACGCGGAGTTGTTCCTTGACATTCATCATAGTATCACGAGCTCCTTAATCATCTGTCCTGCGTTGCATTTCGCGCCGCTGTTCACGTTCCTTTGTTGCCGCACGCTTGTCATACAGTTTCTTGCCTCGCACGAGAGCCAACTCGACTTTCACGTATGGTCCTGAAAAGTACAAGGAAAGCGGTACAACTGTAAGCCCCTTTTCCTCGATCGCTTCACGCATTCGGACTAACTCGTGATGTTTGAGAAGCAACTTCCGCTTGCGTAGCGGGTCGTGATTCTCGCGATTACCAAAATCATACGGGCTGATGTGAAGGCCCAAGAGCCAGCACTCATTCGATCCGCGTATTGGGAAGCTTGCATAGGCATCGGCCATGTTGACCTTGCCAGCGCGAAGAGATTTGACTTCAGTTCCTGTGAGCGCAATTCCTGCCTCGAACCGTTGCAATACCTCAAATTCGTGCAAGGCTTTGCGGTTCGTGACAATGGTCCGTATCGTACGCTCGTCGCTCATTGCTTAGGCGGAAAAAAAAGCCCCGCGCATGCGGCGCAGGGCTCATTTTGTGCGGAGGGGGAGGGATTCGAACCCTCGATAGCGGCCAAAACCACTATGACGGTTTAGCAAACCGTTGCCTTCAGCCACTCGGCCACCCCTCCAGCGGGGACACAAAGATACGACGCGCGGCGAAATCTCGACTACGGTCGTAACGTTTCGTAAATTTCCGCGTGAAATCCGCCTCCGAAACACCGCTCATGCGGCAATACCGTCAGATCAAGGAAAAGCATGCCGATACGGTGCTGCTGTTCCGACTTGGCGATTTCTACGAAACCTTCGGGGACGACGCTGTTGCTACTGCAAAAGCATGTGGTATTACGCTTACGAAGCGGAACAATGGGTCGGCGGGGGAGATCCCGCTGGCGGGATTTCCGCATCACCAGCTTGACACCTACCTGCCACGTCTTGTCCGTGCTGGACATCGCGTTGCGGTATGCGAGCAACTTGAAGACCCAAAGCAGGCGAAGGGAATCGTCAAGCGTGACGTAGTCGAGGTTGTTACCCCAGGTGTCGTCCTGTACGACAAGCTGCTCGACCACACGAAGAACACCTATCTGGTTGCTCTTCGTGCATCTACGTCGACGAACGATGTTGTGGGTGTTGCGGTGGCAGACGTTTCGACCGGAATGCTCAGTGCTGGAGATATCTCTCGTCAGCATGTAGCATCGCTTCTCGAGTCGCTACAACCAGCAGAGATTCTCGTCAACAAAGCAGAACGCGACATCTGGGAGCCAGTGCTCGACAAATTGCCGTTCGCTGCAGCGCGTACACGCATCGAGCCGTGGATCTTTGCCAGCGACTTTGCTGAATCAACGTTGCTGCGTCAGTTTAATACATCGTCCCTCAAGGGATTTGGTGTTGATCATGCAATGCTCGGGATTTCGGCTGCTGGAGCAATCATGCACTATGTGTCTGAAGCACAGCGTGGTGCACTTCAGCAGTTCACGTCCGTGCGTTTGCTCTCGACCGATACCACGATGATTCTCGATGCGTCCACACGACGGAATCTCGAGATTCATGCTTCAATGTCTGGTGGTGACCCCGCCGGTGCCCTCGTGTCGATGATCGATTACACGGTTACGCCGATGGGTGCACGTCTGCTTCGCTGGTGGCTACAGTCGCCATCGACAGCGCTTGCGCCTATCCAAGAGCGTCACCGCATTGTGCGTGGTTTTCTGCGCGAGTCGACCGTTCGTGACGATGTCCGCATGAACTTAGGTAAGGTCGGCGACATCGAACGCATGCTTACGAAGGTCATGACGAACAGGGCTACGTCGCGCGACTTGGTTGCCCTGCGATCAAGCTTGCAGCAGATCCCGCTCGTGATCGACACGTTGCAGCAGTCTCGACACGCTGAGCTCACCGAGCTCGTGCGTGGGCTCGATCCGCACATCGCGCTCGTTGAGCGCCTTGAGACGTCACTCGAGGATGAGCCGCCGCTACAGATCGGTACTGGTAGAATGTTCCGTGCTGGGTATCGCACAGATCTTGACGAGGCTACTTTTGCGCTCAATCATGGTCGTGAATGGATCGCCGAGTATCAGGAGCGAGAGCGGAAGGCCACTGGAATCAGTACGCTGAAAGTATCGACGACGAATGTCTTCGGCTACTTTCTTGAAGTGCCAAACACTCACAAAGCAAAGGTCCCGGAGCATTACCACCGGAAGCAAACGCTGGCTAATGCGGAACGCTATATCACCGAAGAACTCAAGGCGTTCGAAGAGCGACTACTCAACGCAGAATCGATTGTGCACGCGCTTGAAACACAGCTGCTTGATGAACTGCGCAGCATGATTGCCGAGCACGGTGTTTCGATTCAGCAGACAGCACATCGTCTTGCCGTGATCGATGCGCTTGTCGGATTTGCTCACCTTTCGCATGTCCATTCCTACGTCGAGCCGGAGATGCACGAGGGAACGGAGCTTGAGATCATCGGTGCGCGACATCCCGTGATTGAGCGACTTCTTCCTGCAGGAGTGTCGTACACGCCGAATGATGTGCGCATGGATACGACGACGTCGCAGGTGCATATTCTGACCGGACCCAATATGTCGGGCAAGTCGAGTTATCTGCGGCAAGTTGGACTTATCGTGTTTCTCGCCCATGTGGGTTGCTTTGTACCTGCAGCTTCTGCCAGAATCCCGCGTACAGATCGAATCTTCACGCGTGTGGGTGCGCAGGACAATATCATGGCGGGGGAGAGCACCTTCCTTGTTGAGATGCAGGAGGCAGCCAACATCCTCCATAACGCAACGGAGCGGAGTCTAATCCTTCTGGACGAGGTTGGGCGTGGCACTGCAACCTTCGATGGTATATCAATCGCCTGGGCCATTGCAGAGTATCTTCACGATACCGTAGGAGCGAAGACCATTTTCGCGACGCACTACCACGAGCTCACGTCGATCACCGAAACATGTCCGCGAGTCAAGAATCTCCAGGTAGAAGTGCGAGAAGTTGGGGACACGATTGTGTTCACGCACAGAGTTACAACAGGGCACTCGGACCATTCGTTTGGTATTCATGTGGCAACGATGGCGGGGCTGCCCCGCTCGGTCGTACAACGTGCAACACAACTTCTCGTCTCGCTAGAGGGCGAACACGTGCAAGCTCCCGTTCTTCCGCGCGAGCGGCAATCATCATCCTCGACAGGCTTAACGACACCACAGTACTCGCTGTTCGAGGTTCAGGATGATGCACTTCGGAGTCGCATCGCACGTCTGGATCTCGACGCGATGACGCCTCTTCAAGCACTACAGACGCTCGCCGAGCTCAAAGGACAATGTGATGGATGAGAAAGAACACCAACAGATTAAAAAGCTATGGGCAGAGCGTGATCGTGTTACGCGTGCTATGACCAACGACGGACTCTTTCGTGCGTCGGTTATTCATAACACACGCAGCGTTCGTGCTGCGCACGAGAAGCATGCGTTGCAACCACTAGGGTCGATCGTCCTTGCTCGAGCGCTCACAGGTGCGTCGCTGATGGCATCGTTCCTCAAAGGTGAAGAGCGTGTTGTCATTACAGCAAACGGTGATGGTGCGGTTTCTTCGTTGTACGCGGAGGCAATGTCGATCGGTGAGGTGCGCGGATACATTACCATCAATGCGAAGCCAGAGGCTGACCGTATCGGGCCACTTGGCGAGGGACTGCTCAAGGTTCAGCGCGTCCTATACGGCAAGTATGAGCCTGTGATGGGTGTCGTTCAGCTGCGTCGTGGTGACGTCACGTCGGATCTTAGTCACTATCTGACGCAGTCGGAGCAGATTCCATCGGTGTTCGTGATTGATGTTGACTACAATGCCGACGACACGATTCGTGAAAGCGCTGGATTGCTTATTCAGGCAATGCCTGGTGCGCGTCCAGAGAACCTTTTTGCCGTCTACGACACGATCGACTATCTCGACCGGCTCACAGCGTTTATCGACCGTGGGTATTCACCAGAGGACATCTTACGACAAGTCCTGCCTGGCGAGATCACCGTCGTTTCAACGTCGCCAGTCGACTACTTCTGTCGATGTTCGCAGGACAAGTTCAAATCACTTTTGCTGACGCTCGGACTCGAAGAAGTACGGTCCATGCACGCGGCAGGACAGAACGAACTCGTGTGTCAGTACTGTGCGTCGAAGTACTATCTGAGCAACGACGACTTCTCAGAGCTTGAGCACAGATTAATGGCGACGAGGAACTAGGCCGTTGGATGTGCCATCAATGCCGTAATGGCTGCGACGTAGACGATGTCGTCGGACGTACACCCGCGCGACAAATCACAGTAAGGCCTTGCTAGCCCTTGCAGAATCGGTCCCAGAGCAGTTGCGCCTGCGAGCCGTTCCGTGAGTTTGTAGGCAATGTTGCCTGCGTTGAGATCGGGAAAGACAAGAACATTGGCGTGTCCGCCAAGTGGCGATTCAGGCGCCTTACGTGCTGCTACAACAGGAACGAGAGCTGCATCAACTTGAAGCTCTCCATCAGCAATGATGGTAGGGTAGCGTTGTGTGAATGCAGCGGTTGCTTCTTGGACCTTCTCTACACTCGGATGCGATGCACTACCCTTGGTTGAAAAGCTCAGGAATGCAACGCGGGGTTCATCTGCAACCACAGTGGCAAAGCTCTGTGACGCGGCATAGGCAATATCAACCAACTGCTGGGACGTTGGGTCGGGAACCACACCGCAATCAGCATAGACCATCGCATGCGATGGCCACGCCATGAGGAAATAGCTCGAGAGTGTTGAGCAGTTCTCTGCTAATCCCACCATCCAGAGTGCAGCGCGAATCACGTCGGACGTCGTTGACACAGAGCCTGCTACAGCCCCATGAACCAATCCCTTTGCCAGAAGGTAGCCCGCCGTGAAGAGGGGATTCGTCGCATAGAAATTGGCCTGGTCTGGTGTCATGCCCTTGTGGGAACGACGAGCCACGAGCAGCTGCTGCGTAGGGTGAGCGTATTCACTCGGATCTGCAATCTCGATGTTGCGATCATCGAGTTTGTGTTCGGCAAGCAGGGCCATCACGTCCCCGCGGGTCCCAACAAGTACTGGTGTACACAGGCCTTCTGCGTCCAATCGACCAGCAGCAGCGATAACTCGCGGGTCAGTTGCGTCAGCAAGAGCAATGCGCGTATGTGTTCGTGATGCCCGTTCGAGAAGTGACGTGAGAATCATTTCGCAACACCCGCAACAGAACGAACAGAATCTGGACGTGTGAAGGTATGCTTGAGGTTCTCAGCGAATTCATCGAATACATCAATAATGCTGCCTTCGGGAGTGTAGCGGACCGTCATTACTTCAGCACGAGCCGGGTTAGCAAAGATTCCATCGTACGATTCGAATTGCATGATGGAAGACTTCGAGCGTGTTCGCGTACTGACGCGAATCAAGCCGTTCTGCACCGGAACAAAAGCCTCTTCATTAGCTGTCACAAGCAGTCCGCGTGGACGTTGTAACGAGGCGTTCGTTGCTCGTCCGGAAATGTCGACACTTGCGATGATCGCCCGAGTCTCGGGCCGCAGAAACTGCAGCACGGGATTGGTCGGAGTTGCAGCCGTGAGTTTGCCTTCTCCAAGACAGGCGATCACAAAGTTCTCGTTTGCAGGATCAGCTGCCACATAGAAGGGGCTCGCACCTGTCGCTACGGTGTCAGTGATCTCATTCGTCCGTGTATCGACAAGCACGGCCAGATTCGTGCTAGGTATGACAGCGCAAATCTGATTGCCCATAGCGGCAACGGTTGAAGCGATGCCTGGCAGTTCGATTGTACGCGGTGAAAAGCCCGTGAGAAGATCCATCACAAGCATCACATTGAACCGCTTCATTACGACATAAGCCGTAGTGGCATTGGCAAATGCAATATCGTTCGGATACTCAAAGAGTGTCGTCCTGAGCGTGTCGACGACGTTGCGTGTGGTCGCATCAAACACAAGAATCATCGACTGCCAGTCGTTGAGAGCATACATCCGGTCGCGAAACACCGTGAGCTTGGAGAAGGAGTTCGGGAAATCACCCCAGACGAACTCCGAGGACTGTGTCCCAGCCGGCATTGCAACGAATGCAATGCCTCGCTGCGACGTCGATGCAACAGTCCATGTATCATCGAATGAGTTGATGACGGTGTCCGTAGGGGAACAGCCAACACCCAGAAGAATGACTCCAGCTGCGAACATCAAGACAAGGGGGCGCATAGAACCTGCCAGGGTGGTGGTGAGGCTAGTCATGATTGAGACGTCGAACGACTTCTGCAATTATTGAAGTCATCACTGGCTCGGCTACTGCTGCTGCGGCTAACACGTCCTCGAGATGAACCGGTTGCAGGGAGTCTGGGAAGCATTCGTCGGTGATAATGCTGAAGCCGAGAACGTCCATGCCCATGTGTCGAGCAACGATGTTCTCGGGTACGGTACTCATGCCAACAACATCAGCGCCAATTGTTCGCAAGAATCGATACTCCGCGCGTGTTTCGAGATTCGGACCCTGAACGGCGACGTACACGCCCCGGTGGATGCGAACGCCTTGGTCGAGGGCAACTTGTTCGGCGAGTGAGATCAGCCGCCGCGAATACGGCTCACTCATATCAGGGAACCGCGGTCCATAGCGCTCGTCGTTGGGTCCTACCAGCGGATTGTCCCCCAGGAGGTTAATGTGGTCATCGATGACCATGATATCACCCCTACGGTAGAGCGGGTTCATTCCACCACAAGCATTCGAGATAATCAGTGTCTGCACCCCGAGTTGGCGAATAACGCGCACAGGGAAGGTAATGTCCTGGAGAGAATAGCCCTCGTAGGCGTGAAATCGACCCTGCATTGCGACGATGTCTACGTTTTGTAGAGAGCCAAATACAAGGCGTCCAACGTGTGATTCTACGGTACTGACCCTAAAGTGCGGAATACTGTCGTAGCCGATGAAAACGGGTGAGGAAATCTCCTGTACGAGTCCACCAAGACCTGTGCCGAGGATAATCCCGACCTTCGGGTTAGCGCTCGTAATCGTGCGAATATGGGCGACGGCTTCTGAAGCCTGTTCGAATGTGTTCATAGGTGGAAAAATACACGGTTTTTGGTCTTGCCCATCTCCGAGAAATCTTCGTAACATTGATTCGAAGTCTGGAGGGGACGGAGATAGCGGGGCCTTGGGTTACCTGGTGGCTGCGCGTTGAAACCTTTCAGGCTTCTTTTCAGTTAGTACCAAGGTTAGCGCAGGTTTACGCGCTGACGTTATTCGTAGATGAGCGGTTCTGACTGAATCTTTGCGACGACAACCTGGATCCAATTTTATAACATCTCGAAGGAACGTGAAGCATGAAGCATTCATGGCCTACGCGTTTGCTCTTAGTCATTCTGACGTGTGTCGGTTTGATTGCAACATCACAGTCGTCACGAGCGCAGATACTCGTGGAGCTCGGTGGTGGTGCGGGAGCCACTTACACTTGGGGTCAGTACATCTACCCTAATCCATTGCAAGACTATTGGTATGGTGTCCGTAGTCGATACTTTATCAAGGCATCGGAAATGCAGTTCCACGGTGTGACACCGGGGCAGATTACGTCGATGGCGTTCAAGGTCCGCAATTCATCGCCCTTTACCGCCCGTACGGTGACGATCTACATGGCGCAGACGACAAATGCAGCTATCACCAACCCGCAGACAACCACAGGCATGACCCTGGTTCATCAGCAGACCGGTTGGCAGATCCCGCTGATTGTTGGCACACCTACATGGGTGACGTTCAACTTCCAGACCCCATTCATGTGGGATGGAACCAGCAATCTGTTGATCGACTTCTGTACGCAGCGAACTGGATACGCATACGTATTCCCCGAGTACGAGTACACGACGCCTCAACCTATATATGCCACACAGACGTTTCGATATGCCGACATCACGAACATGTGCACGGCCAACCAAACGGGCACTGGTTATGCGATTCGTCCGACAATGCGATTTGGCATCCTCTCCGGTATCGAAGCATCATACCCAGAGGACATCGACCCACGCCGCATTCTACGCCAGGGATCGATCTATGATGGGTCGGATCCTGCCTTCCCGAAGCCTTCGTTGTCGTTCCGTCAAACAAACGGACAGAACATCACACTGACCTATAAGATTGTAGGCCCGCTCCCTAGCACGAACGTAGTGTATGAAGCACGCCGTTTCGGTAATCCTAACATCGCTCACACTGCAGGTAACACATCACTCTTCCGTTACGAAATGACGGAAGCCGTTGGACCGTTGGCTGGCGTGAATGGTGCACTCGACTGTCGCTTTGCAGCCGGTGGTGCATATCGCCTCGAGGCAACGTATGCGATCCCAGGCTATACACAAACATGGCAGCGTGAGTTCAACATCGCCTTCCCGAACGATCTTGCTGTTCGTACGATCCGTTCGCCTCTGGCAATTCCTCGTAAGTATCCACGTGGTGTTACGGTTCCTATTTCTGGTATTATCCAGAACGTGGGCTTGAACAACGTGACGAGCGCACGTTGCATTGCAACGGTGAAGCAGCTTCCTTCAGGCGTTGAAGTGTACCGTGATACAGTTGACTACACAGGCGACCTTGCCACTGGCGCACAAGCCAATGTTGACTTCGAGAACTTTGTATCGCAAGATGTATCTCAATTCTCGGTGACGATCTGCGCGGAATTGCAGAGTGCTGCCGACCAGCAAGCTGCCAATGACTGTCAGCCAACAAGTGGGCAGCACATCTTCCAGACCTTGTACAACGAAGAAGTTGGCGCTCAGGCAATCGAAGTGCCGTCCACAAATGGCACGTACTACTCTAAGCGTCCATTTACTCCGCGTGGCCGCATCGTCAATGGTGGTATGCAGGATCTTTCGAACATCCCTGTTCGCTTGCAGATCTATCAGCTCCCGCAACGCACGATGGTATATAACCAAGTTGTCGTCGTGCCTGACGTTGGTGCTGAAGTTCCACTCAATGTCACATCATTCGACTTCCCAGCATTCACCCCACAAGCAGCTGGACAGTTTGAGGCATGTATCACGACAGAGTATCCGGGCGACCCAGTCGCAGGAAACAATCAAATCTGTCAACAATTCAGCGTCCAACCAGCTCTTGAAGGCGTGTACACGATTGGTCTGCTCAAGCAGGGTGATCCACGTAACTACACCACAATTCAGAATGCTGTCAACGACCTGTACCTGAAGGGTGTCTCCGGACCAGTTGAGTTTCAGCTCACAGATGCGGCATACTCGGTTGGCACAACAGCACTAGCATCGCCAGCTCTGGATCTTACAGCCCGTATCATCGGCATGGATCAGACCAACACCGTCACGTTCAAGCCTTCGCTTGAGCGCTCGGTTGCAAAGGGCTCGATCACTGTAACACTCAACTCGGGAAGTGGTGTTGGTATTCTGTTCGGACAGACCGTGCTGACGTCGAATCCAAATGCCATCCAGTTCCAGTTCCAGCGTGATCCACAATGGGCTAACTCAGCTGGCAATTTCATCTTTGATGGTGGTTCGCAGAAGTCGATGGTGTTCGAGCTGAACGCGACCACACCGTTCCGTGCGCCATTCTACTTGGGTGATGGTTCGCGCGACATCAAGCTCCGCAACCTGATCATTCGCAATGCTTCAACTGCTACGCCATCGTATGCAAGCAGCCTCCCAAGCATCAACTTTGTGAACAACACGTTCACGTATCAGAACGATGTCCGCTCTACCACTCTGACATACTCTGCAGGCATCGTTAGCCGTCAGAAGCTTCCTTCAGGCCGTGACGGAAACAACTCAGAGCGTCTCGACACGATCCCTGGTCAGAACAACGAATACGCCAACAACGAAATCACTGGCTTCGGTTACGGTATCGTCTCGTTGGGTGTTGGTGTTGCTGTAAAGGGCAATGAATATCGCGGCTTCTATTCCACAGGTACGAAGGTCACAGGTAATCTTATTACCAACTGCCGCACTGCGGGTGTTTTCGTTGGTTATGAGAATGGCGCCGTGATTCGTGGCAACCGGATCCACAGCATTGGTACTGTAGCGACGGGCGGCACAAACGTCGACGCTGCTGGTATCGTCGCTGGTGGTTTCAACCGCTACAACAACATTGGCCTCGCAATCGATC
>VFQT010005015.1_pt1 | contig 10434 bp, 6 predicted proteins | sample 3512381 | NCBI WGS metagenome assembly VFQT01 (sample SAMN10412376, study PRJNA504923) | tailings metagenome | isolation source: Relicate 2 Philex TSF3 active mining site | place: Philippines: Tuba, Benguet | collected 2017-08-29 | reverse complement strand
GCAGAGCGTTCCACTTCATGAGGTGCAGACCGGTGTGGGCGGCGGCCAGCTTCTGTCGCATGACCGGATCGTCGATTCGGCCGAACCGTCGTGCCAGATCGATGGTCGATTCGAGTTCGCGTTCGAAACCGACCTGTTGGGCGAGTGTCGAGATGCCGCGCTCGTATCCGAGGAGAGCCATGGCGATCTTCCAGCCGTCCCCGGGTCGACCGACGACGAGGTCGGCCGACGTTCGCGCCTCGGTGAAGAAGGTCTCGTTGAACTCGCCGCCGCCGGTGACCTGACGGATGGGCCGCACCTCGACGCCGGGTTGATCCATCGGCACCATCAAGAAGGTGAGGCCCTGATGACGTTGTGAGCCCACTTCACTGCGCGCCACGACGAAACACCAGTGACTGACGTGAGCCAAGGAAGTCCAGACCTTCTGGCCGTCGATGATCCATTCGCCGTCCTCGAGTCGCGCCTTGGTCTGCACGTTGGCGAGGTCGCTACCGGCGTTCGGTTCGCTGTATCCCTGACACCAGCGCTCCTCGCCACGAAGAATGCCGGGAAGGAATCGTGCGCACTGTTCGGGTGTTCCGTATTCGATGATCGTGGGAGCGAGAAGGTTCTCGCCCATGTGGTTGGTGCGTGCCGGCGCCTCGGCGCGCACGTATTCCTCGGCCCAGATGATCTGCTGATCGACCGTGGCTCCGCGTCCGCCGAATTCCTTGGGCCATCCGAGGCCGATCCAGCCGGCTTCACCGAGCACCTTCTCCCATTCGACGCGCACGTCGAATCCGATGTCTTCGTCGCCGGGACCGCCGCGGCCACGCAGCGCTGCGAATTCACCGGTGACGTTGGATCGCAGCCAGTCGCGTACGAGTTCGCGGAAGTCGCGATCGTCGGTGGGCAGATCGGGTCGGGTGGTGGAGTCGAGAGCGGTCATGGCGGTATCTGACGAGGTGTCAGAAACCCTAGTCAGTGGCGCCCCGGCTTCGGGGGCTGGGGTTCGGTCCGCCCGGTGACGGGGGTTACGGTCGGTCCCATGGACTTCGCCGTACCCGCTGACATCCAGGCCACTCTCGACGCCCTCGATGCCTTCATCGACAAAGAGATCGTCCCGCTCCAGGCCGCCGACGACAACGAGCGCTTCTTCGACCACCGTCGGGAGTGGGCTCGTACCGATTTCGACAACGGTGGCGTGCCCCGAGCCGAGTGGGAGGAGTTGCTGCGGGAGATGCGTCGGCGGGCCGATGCCGCGGGTTGGCTACGCCTCGCCCTCCCGCCCGAATTCGGTGGCCGCAACGCGAGCAACCTCGAGATGGCGATCATCCGCGAGCACCTCGCCACCAAGGGTCTCGGACTCCACAACGACCTGCAGAACGAGTCGTCGATCGTCGGCAACTTCCCGACCGTGCTCATGATGCGCGACTTCGGTACCGAAGCTCAGAAGAAGGAATGGATGCCGGGGTTCCTCGACGGAACCAAACGGCTGGCCTTCGGACTCACCGAACCCAACCACGGAAGTGACGCGACCTTTCTCGAGACGACGGCCGTGCGCGACGGAGACGAGTGGGTCATCAACGGCATGAAGAGATGGAACTCCGGACTGCACCACGCGACGCACGACATCATCTTCGCCCGCACATCCGGTGATCCCGGAAGCCCGATCGGCATCTCGGCGTTCCTCGTGCCCACCGACTCGCCCGGTTTCAACGTCGACTTCTTCTGGTGGACGTTCAACATGCCGACCGACCACGCCGAAGTGTCGATGGTCGACGTGCGCGTCCCGAACACCGCAGTCTTCGGGCGACTCGATCATGGTCTCGACCTCGCTCAGCATTTCGTGCACGAGAACCGCATTCGCCAAGCGGCGTCGTCACTCGGCGCGGCGCAGTTCTGCATCAACGAAGCGGTGGCCTACGCCAACTCGCGTGTCACGTGGGGCAAGAAGTTGTCGAGCAACCAGGCGATCCAGTTCCCGCTCATCGAGATGCACACCGAAGCGGCGATGTTGCGACAGTTGATTCGTTACACCGCCTGGCTCATGGACAACTCGGTCAAGTCCGACCGTCCCGACGTGGAGGGCTTCATGGAGTTCACGCACCTCGTGGCCATGTGCAACTACCGCGCCAACCGACTCGCCTGCGACGCCGCCGATCGAGCCATGCAGACCTGCGGAGGAGTCGGCTACAGCCGCCACATGCCGTTCGAGCACATCTACCGACATCACCGTCGCTACCGGATCACCGAAGGGAGTGAGGAGATCCAGATGCGCAAGGTGGGTCAGCACCTCTTCGGCTTCGGCAAGAAGAAGTGACGGCAACGGTCAGGCGGGAAAAATGGTCGCCAGACCGCGCATCTCCACCCCAACTCTCGTCCCGACCGGAGCCAGCGCATCGATCGAAACGCGCACCGACACGAACTCGCCGTTGTCGAGTCGAATTCCGAGCGTTCCATCGTGGCCGTAGTACGCCCGCCGTTCGACGAGGCCAGATCGTCCGGTGGGCGTGATCGAGAGTTGTTCGGGTCGGAGCAGAACAGTGGCGTCGCCGTCGGGTCGTTCGCAGGCTTGATCACCGAGAGCATGTCTGACGAGTCCATTGCTGACGCGAGCGGACAGCAGATTGGCGTCGCCGATGAACTTGGCCACGGCGACCGAAGACGGGCGGTCGTAGATCTCGGCGGGAGTGCCCTGTTGAGCGATGACGCCTCCGAGGAGCACGACGACGTGGTCGGCGATCGACATCGCCTCCTCTTGGTCGTGAGTGACGAGCAGAGTCGTGGTCCCTGTTCGGCGGAGAATTCCGATCACCTCGTCACGGATACCGGCCCGTAAACCGGCGTCGAGAGCGGAAAAAGGTTCGTCGAGAAGCACCAGATGGGGGGATGGGGCCAGGGCGCGGGCGAGGGCCACTCGCTGTTGTTGACCACCGGAGATCTGAGCAGGACGACGGTTTCCAAGGCCATCGAGGCCGACGAGGTGCAGCATCTCATCCACCCGAGCGGTGTTGCCAAGAGCCAGTCCGAAGGCGATGTTGCGTGCGACGTCGAGGTGTGGGAAAAGAGCACCTTCCTGCGGCACGATGCCCACGCCTCGTCGATCGGGACGTTCGTGAACCGAAGGTGAGCCGACCACTTTGCCGTCGATCTCGATGCAGCCTCGATCGACCTTTTCGAAGCCAGCAATGAGTCGCAGGAGCGTGGTCTTGCCTTGACCGGAGGGCCCCAGGACGGCCGTCACGCTGCCTTCGGAGGCGTCGAAAGAAATTCCGCTCAACACGTCGAGGCGGCCGAAGCTTTTCGACAGCGAGGAGACCGAGAGGGTGGGTCGAGAAGTCATGGAAGTGCGGAATTCGGTGTCATGAACGTCCGGAGGCGATGGCGGTCGGAACCGCCACGAACACGATGATTGCCAAAGCGTACGGTCCGGCTCCGGCGTAATCCGACACCGTCGTGTAGGTCCAGAGTCGAGTGGCGAGGGTCTCGGTGCCGGTCGGACGAAGAAGCATGGTGACCGGAAGCTCTTTCATGGCAGCCAACGTGACGAGGGCCGTCGCGGCAGCGATGCCGGGGGCGATCAGAGGAAGATTCACACGTCGTACGACGGACATCGGGGAACTTCCCAATGAGCGAGCAACGTCATCGAGGCCGAGCGGGATCTGCTCGGCGCTCGACCGAATTCCGCCAACCGCGATCGGGAGAAACAGGGCGACGTAGGCAAGGACGAGAAGTGGGGCTTCCAGGTAGACCGGGCGGAGGACGCGAACCCCGATGAACACCATCGAGATGGCGACGACGATTCCGGGTAGCGCATGCGTCACGTAGGTCGACCGGTCGAGGAGCAGCGAGCTTCGTGATCGGTATCGCGCGACGAGGAGTCCGATCGGTAGCGCAACGAGAACCGTGATCACGGCGGCGACGAGCGAGTAGCGAGCCGAGCCCCACAGAGCCCACATCACGTCTCCGAAACCGTCCTGTGAACCGTGATCAGTCACCCAGACGAGTATTCGCCAGACGGGAAAGGCGAGGGAGACGAGAACGAGTGCGCCAGCGCCGATCTGGAACCACACGGCATTTCGACGAAGTCGAATCGGTCGAGGAGCGGTCATGGCGCGAGAAGTGACCGTGGAAACGGCTCGACCACGTGCGACGGCCTCGGCAACGACCAACACGAGAGCGATCACGACGAGAACGAGAGCGAGGACCGCAGCTCGGGTGGGATTGAACCCGGCTCGGTAGGCGCCGTAGATCACCCAGGTGAAGGCGTCGTAGCGCATGGTGGCGACGGCGCCGAAGTCGCTGAGGACGTACAACGCGACGAGCAGCGATCCGGCCGCGATGGTGCCACGGCACTGACGGGCCGCCAGCGACATGAGACGCGGAAGCGAACCGCGCCCATGAATGGTCGATATCTCGTCGAGCGCTTGGTCGAGCCGGGCGAACGACGACGTCAAAGGCAGGAAGACGTATGGATACGAAACCGCTGTCAGAACCAGGAATGCACCCCAGAAGCCGGCGAGCGACGATTCCCAGCTGATCCAGGCGAAGGCGGCCAAGTAACTGGGCACGGCAAGGGGCAGAGCGAGCACGACCCGCCAGACGCGACGGCCGGTCATGTCGCTTCGCATGACGGCCCACGCGAGGGGAATCGAGACGATCACGCTCGCAACCGTGACCGAGCCGGCAAGCAGCGCGCTGCGCAACACGAGGTCGAGTGTTCGTCGTTGCCACAACTCGTCCCACAAATACGATGCGCCGCGTTCGAATGCGACGTCGACGAGGTAGGCGAGTGGAGCCAGTGAGGCAAGAGCGGCCAACACGGCGGGCAACACCAGTGCGGGCGGCAGCTTGGACCGCCAGAAAGTGGGCGACGTCACGGAATCAGTGTGCCGTCAGAGGGTGAGAAGACCCACGTCAGCGAGCAACTCCTGGGTCTCGGCGATCGACGAGAGGTCGGAGAGATCGATGGCGGGCGGATCGAGTTCGGCGAATGCCGGCTGACCCTCGGCTTGGGGGATGCCCGACACGAGTGGATATTCGAAGGACTTCGTGACGAAGTACTCCTGACCGACGTCGGAGACGAGGAAGGACAAGAAACACTGCGCAGCGGCTGCGTTGTCACTGCCACCCAGCACCCCCGCTCCGGCGACGTTCACGAGTCCGCCGACGTCACCGGGCAAGTACTGGTTCTCGATGACGACTGCGTCGGCTCCTTCGGCGGCGATCTTCTCGAACACGTAGTAGTGGTTGACGAGCCCGAGAGAGACCTCACCTTCGTTCACCGCGTCACGAACGGCCGCATTCTTCTCGTAGGCCACTGGATCGTTGGCTGCGAAAGCCTCGAGCCATTCACGGGCGCCGTCGTCGCCGCGAAGGATTCGAAGCGCAGTGACGAACGATTGCCAGGACGCGTTGGTCGGTGCAAAACCGATTCGCCCCTTCCATGTCGGGTCGAGAAGTTCGTCGACGGAAGTAGGCGGTGTCGCAACGACCTCGGGGTCGAACACGATGACGCGCACTCGACCGCTCGCCCCGATCCAGTCACCGTTGGATGAGCTGAATTCGGTCGTCACACGAGAGAGAGTCTCGGGCAGAACGGCATCGAACAATCCGGCCTGTGACACGGCACCGAGTGCACCGGCATCCTGGGAGAAGAAGACGTCGGCAGGAGTGGCGGAGCCTTCGGTCAGGATCTGTCCGGCGAGTTCACCGCTGTCGCCATACCGTGCTTCGATTCCGACACTGGTGGTCTCGGTGAACAGGGTGTAGAGATCGGCGACGAGCTTCTCGCTTCGTCCCGAGTAGACGGTGAGCGAACCACTGACGTCGGCACAGGGCTCACCGGAGTTGACCGAGGGCATCTCGACCGAGGCGGGTGACGAACCGGAGTCGTCCCCGCCACATGCAGCGAGGAGGCCAGCGGCCACGACGAGGGCCAGGACGGTCAGTCGATGAGTGGTTCGAAGCACGGGGGGCCTTTCGCTCGGCGGTGTCAGGCAACCCTAACAAGCGTTAGGGCTCCCTGACAATCTGCCCTGCTCGTGCTTCGAACGGGTTGGTTACCCTCGGAGACATGTCTTTCCCGCAGCGTTCGGCAGGCGACGGGACCCCCGTCGACGTGAAACCCCGTAGTCGTGACGTCACCGACGGCATCCAGAAAGCGGCCTCGCGGGCGATGCTGCGGGCGGTCGGGCTGACCGACGACGACTGGGCCAAACCACAGGTGGGTGTGGCGTCGTCGTGGAACGAGATCACCCCGTGCAACATGTCGCTGCGTCGTCTCACCGAGGCCGCCAAAGTGGGAGTTCGGGCAGCCGGCGGAGTGGCTCTCGAATTCGGCACCATCACGGTGAGTGACGGCATCTCGATGGGTCACGAAGGAATGCGGGCGTCTCTCGTGAGTCGCGAGATCATCGCCGATTCGGTGGAGGCCGTGATGCACGCCGAACGTCTCGACGGGCTGGTGGCCACCGGGGGCTGCGACAAGAGCATGCCCGGCATGATGATGGCGATCGCTCGTCTGAACCTGCCGGCAGTGTTCGTCTACAACGGTTCGACCTTGCCCGGTCATCACGACGGCAAGAACATCGACATCACGACGGTCTTCGAAGCGATCGGGGCGTGTGCCGCCGGAACGATCACCGAAGGTGAACTCACCGAGATCGAAAAGGCGGCGTGTCCCGGCGAGGGCGCATGCGGTGGAATGTTCACCGCCAACACCATGTCGTCGATCGGTGAAGCACTCGGTCTGTCGTTGCCCGGATCGGCATCGGCGCCCGCCGTCGATCGCAGTCGTGAGGACGACGCCCGCCTGGCTGGTGAGGCCGTGGTGAACATGTTGCGCCTCGGCATTCGCCCGAGCGACATCCTCACGAAGAAGGCGTTCGAGAACGCCATCGCCGTCACCAACGCCCTCGGCGGGAGCACCAATGCCGTTCTTCATCTGCTGGCCATCGCCAACGAGGCCGGCGTGCCGCTCGAACTCGACGACTTCAATCGCATCGCCGCGAAGGTTCCGCACATCGCCGACATGAAGCCGGGTGGAAAGTTCCACATGACCGATCTGCACCGAGTCGGCGGCGTGCCGGTGGTCCTCAAGCACCTGCTCGACAACGGGCTCCTACACGGTGACGTGCTCACGTGCACCGGCAAGACGATGGCCGAGAATCTCGCCGAGATCCAGCCGCCTCGACCCGATGGAGTGGTGGTTCATCCGCTCGACGCCCCGATCAACGCCGACGGCGGCATCGTGGTTCTCAGTGGATCACTCGCACCGAAGGGCTCGGTCGTGAAGGTCGCCGGACTCACTCCCGAACAGCGCAAGTTCGAGGGAACGGCGCGGGTGTTCGACGGAGAAGACGGAGCCATGGCGGCGATCATGGCCGGCGAAATCCAGCCGAACACCGTTCTCGTGATTCGCTACGAGGGCCCCAAGGGTGGTCCGGGAATGCGTGAAATGCTGGCGATCACCGGCGCGTTGAAGGGTGCCGGGCGTGGCGCCGACTGTGCTCTCATCACCGACGGGCGATTCAGTGGAGGCACATGGGGTTTCTGCATCGGCCACGTGTCGCCCGAGGCCGTCGACGGTGGACCGATCGCGTTCGTGCGCAACGGTGACCGTATTCGCATCGACGTCGGTTCCTTGTCGCTCGACCTTCTCGTCGACGAAGCCGAGTTGAGCACGCGACGTCGAGGATGGACCCCCAACCCGCCGCGCTACACGAGCGGGGTGCTCGGCAAGTTCGCTCGTCTTGCCCAGGGCGCCGAGAAGGGCGCCATCACCAACTTCCTCTGACCGGTGTTTTGGTGAGGATTCTTCACCGCATGGGTGAAGTTCCCGCACCAGAAAGTCGCTTGCGCGCCAGTGCGCGCCAGCCGTTCACGACCGCGCCGACGAACACCGTCGCGACGAACACGAATGCCGTCGCAGTACCGTCGTCGAAGACGAACTTGCGGAGAACCATGCCGAGCGCAACCGTGCCGACCCAGACGATCGCGCCGGTGCGAACCGACAGCGGATCGCGCCATGCGATGGTGACGAGCCACGTGACCAGAAGGGCCAGCAGGAAAGGAGTGGCGGTGCCGAAGATCCCGTCGAGTCCGGTGTCCTCGTCGTGGTTGCGGCGTCCGATCGCGACGAAAACGACGATCGACACGACATCGGCGACCAGACTCCAGAGCACTCGACGAACGTTCACGGCAACCTCTCGATGGTGACCACGGCGTTGTAGTCGGGGATACGGCTGGCGTCTTCGCTCACCGACGCATCGATGAGCACGTTGCCCTCGGGCCAGTGGACCTGCACGCTGCGCGGGGCGAGTCGCACCACATGGGCCCGTCCGACGAACGATCCGACGCGACTCGTGAGCTCGACGCGGTCTCCGTCGGCGACACCGAGTGATCGAGCGTCGTCGGCGTCGATGTACACCGCATCGCGCGTGGCGCCGGTGAGGGGATCGGTGGTGGCGAAGACCATCGAGTTGAATTGCTTGCCCCGCCGCGTGCTGCAGAAGAACTGCCCGGGTCCGAGGTTCGGCGGTGCGACGTCGACCACGCTGAAGACGGCCCGTTCGTCGGCGGTGGGAAAGCGACCGCCGACGCAGAGATGACGACCCCCGTACTGCACGGCATCTCCGGTGTCGCTCAGGTATTCGATACCGGCGTATTGCGGCACCACGCGAGCGATCTCGGCCCGCAGATCACGATTCGTCTCCCAGGCGAATGCCGACGCGCGATCGGGCCGAACCCGAACGGCGATGTCGGAGAAGATGCGCCACTCGCTACGCGCCTCGCCGGGGGGATCGACGACCTGGGGTCCGAAGGCGATCTGGCGCTCGGTCGTCGTGCTCGTGCCTCCACCCTCTTGTTCATAACGAGTGGCAGCGGGCAGAAGGATCACATCGTCTCCGTCGAGGAACATCTGCGAAGTGAGAACGATGTCCTGGTGCACGCGCAACGGAACTCGCTCGAGAGCTGCGGCCACCCGTGACGGATCGGGCATGATCTCGAGCAGATTCGAACCATCGAGGAACAAGACGTCGATCTCGTCGCGCTCGGCGGCCAGGACGGTTTCGGGCGCGGTGAGTCCGGGCCGATCGGGTACGGGGAAGCCCCATTGCTCGGCGAGGGAACGAGCCGACTCGGCCGTGATCGACACCGTGCCGGGATAGGCCGTCGCATACGCTCCCATCTCGGCGCCACCTTGCACGCCGGAGTGTCCGCGAATCGGCATCAGCCCGCTGCCGTTGCGTCCCACGTTGCCGCGAGCGAGAGCCAGATTGACGAGTGCCTTGACTCCCTCCACGCCGTGACGGTGCTGGGTGATCCCCATGCTCCACACGAACACCGTCGATGTGGAACGGGTGTACTCATCGGCGAAATCTCGCACCACGTCGAGCGACACGCCGGCCCGGGCGCACAATTCGTCGAGCGAACACGACGCGAGGAAGTTCGTCAGGTCGCTCCAGCCGCGAGTGTGGGCGTCGACGAAGGACCGATCGATCGAATCGCTCTCGATCAGGATCTTCAGAACTGCGTTGGCGAGAGCGACGTCACCCTCGGGGCGTACCGGTACGTGCAGGTCGCACAACTTGGTGCCGAAGAGGAACGACTCGGGCTTCGACGGAACCCAGTAACGCTCGAGTCCGGGTTCGAGATACGGATTCACCACGACGACACGAGCACCGTTCTTCTTCGCCTCGTACAAGTATTTGGTGAACACCGGCTGATTGTTGGCGACGTTGGCGCCCCACAGAACGATCAGATCGGTCTCGAGAACGTCCTGCAGACTGCAGGTGCTCGCCGAGACGCCGATCGTCGACTTGAGCCCGATCGTCGACGGTGCATGGCACGTGCGGGCGGCCGAATCGATGTTGGCGACTCCCATCGCTCGCGCCGCTTTGCCGGCCACGTAGTACGTCTCGTTCGTCAGACCCCGACTCGTCAGATAGAACGCGGTCCGAGCGGGATCGGTGACGCGGATGCGTTCGGCCACGGAGTCGAGAGCTTCGTCCCACGTGATCCGTCGGAATCCCTTGTCACCACGTCGACGGCGCATCGGATACGCCAAGCGGCCCATCTCGCGGAGCTCGGTGCTCGAGCGGGACTTCAACCACGAGACGTCGTGCAACACGGTGTGATCGAACGGGTCGGCACAGTTGACCTCGAGCAACTTGAGTCGTGTGGTGCACAGGTGGATGCCGTCGAGCGTCCAGTCGTGCAGGCCCGCCACGCCGAGCGCACATCCGTCACAAACACCTTTGGAGAGGATCTGCCACGCCTTGCGCGGACTGTGTCGCACCGAAAGCGCGACTCTCGTCATCTCGGCGAGATGATTCGGTTTGGTGTGCCCGATTCCGTTGGGCGACAAACTCACCCAGGACGACGGGTTCCAGCGCCGTGGAGCCACGGCCGACTCACAAGTCTTCGTAGTACTCGCGGCCGAGATGC
>VFQT010005013.1_pt1 | contig 10437 bp, 11 predicted proteins | sample 3512381 | NCBI WGS metagenome assembly VFQT01 (sample SAMN10412376, study PRJNA504923) | tailings metagenome | isolation source: Relicate 2 Philex TSF3 active mining site | place: Philippines: Tuba, Benguet | collected 2017-08-29 | reverse complement strand
GAACTCGTGCTGTCGAGCCCGGCGGGTGTCGTGCTCGACTCGGTCACCCTGCGCGTGCGAGTGAATGCGATTGCAGGCCTCGGCCGCGGCGTGAGCGCGGTGTTCGTCGCCCTGCTCGCGGCGTGGTGGATCATCCACGTGCGCCGCTCAATACGTAAGAAAAAGGCCCGGGAGCACCCCGCACTACGCTCGCAACCATGACCGTACGCATCGTCACCGACTCCGCCTGCGACCTGCCCCAGAAGGTGGTCGACCAACTCGGCATCACCGTCGTGCCGCTCACCTTCAGCTTCGGCGACGAGGAGTTCGTCGACCGCGAGAGCCTCACCCCCGCCGAGTTCTGGGCGCGCTGCTCGGCGTCGCCCGTGCTGCCCCAGACCGCCGCCCCCGCCCCCGGCAAGTTCGCCGAGGCATTCACCAACCTGGCCCGCGCGGGAGCCAGCGGCATCGTCGTGATCACCATCTCGGCGGAACTCTCGGCCACCAAAGAGTCCGCCGAACGCGGTGCGCAGGCGGCTGCACTCAGCATCCCCGTGCGTTTCGTCGACAGCCGCTCGGCGTCGATGGGCGAAGGCATCAACGTGATTGCTGCCGCACGGCTCGCCGCGTCGGGGCTCGGCGTAGATGAAATCGTGAGCCGCGTGTCGGCCTTGGTGGAGCGCACCAAGGTGTGGGGGGCGCTCGACACGCTGGAGAACCTGAAGAAAAACGGCCGCATCGGCGGCGCCAAGGCGCTGCTCGCATCGGCGCTCGCCATCAAGCCGATCATCACGGTCAAAGACGGCAAGGTCGCCGAAGGCGGAAAAGAGCGCACCAGGAAGAAGGCGCTCGCGTTCGTCGTGGAGCAATTCCGTGCAGCCGGCGCGGTCGAGAACGTGGCGGTGCTGCACGCCCAGTGCGTCGACGTCGACGCTTTCGTCGCCCAGTTGCGCGAGACGTACTCGGGTGACATCGTCGTCGGCGACATCGGCTCAGTAATCGGTTCGCACACCGGCCCCGGCACGATCGGCGTCACCTACCACATCAAATAACTGTGTGAACTCGTCGTCGCGGAACGAACCGCGACACGCCACGCTGCGCAGTATCCCACCATGGCGGTGATGCCCAGAACTAGCGTTTGGCGCCAATCATGTCTGCCGCCGAACTCGAACCAGGGTTCATCGGCGACCGCTATCGACTCATCCGGCTGATCGCGCGCGGCGGCATGGCCGAGGTGTGGCTCGGACACGACTCATTTCTCGACCGCCAAGTGGCGATCAAGGTGCTGAAACGCCACATTGCGCGCGACGAGACAGCAATTGAGCGTTTCCGCCGCGAGGCGCTGGCGTGCGCCGGGCTCAACCACCCGAACATCGTCGCCGTCTACGACTCGTTCGCCCACGAGGGCACGCAGGTCGTCGTGATGCAATACGTGCAGGGTCGCAGCCTGCGCGACCTGCTCGACAAGAAAAAACGTCTGACGCCCAGCCTCACGATCATGATGGGTGCCTCTATCGCCGCCGCGCTCGACGCCACGCACCGGCACGAGCTCATCCACCGCGACGTGAAACCCGGCAACATCCTCGTGCGACCCGACGGGCACTTCCTGCTCGCCGACTTCGGCATCGCCAAGGCGATGCACGCGAGCGACGGCGCCGACCTGACCAACGACAACATCATGATGGGCACCGCCAAGTACCTCTCCCCCGAGATCGTGCGCGGCAAGCAGCTCGACGGACGTGCCGATCTCTACAGCCTGGGTCTCGTGCTCTACGAGTGCCTGTCGGGCAAGGTGCCTTTCGTGTGCGAGAGCGACGCCGACACGGCACTCGCCCGGCTGCAACGCGAGCCGACCGACCTGCAGCACCTGCGGCCGACGCTGTCGCCTGGCCTCGTGCGCGTCGTGCACAGGCTGCTGGCTCGCAACCCCGACCATCGGTACCAGACGGGTGATGAGACGCGGATTGCCCTGCTTGCTGCGCTCGAAGACGTGCGCGACGACGATCTTCACAACAACGTTCGCAACAACATTCACGAGAGCGACGCAACGCCCGAGTCGCTGCCCAAGGCCACAGCGCGCACCGCAACACCGAGCAAGACCGCGAGCACGACCACCACTCCGTCGCGCGGGGCTCGCCGTCGACCTGGTCGCGCGGCGACGCTCGGCGGTTTTTTTCGCACCACGACCGCGCGCCTGCTGCTCGCCACCATCGTGCTCACCGGTCTCGTGATCGTTGCCGTGCTGCGCACCAACGACCCGGAGAACATCGTGGTGCCCGAGGAAACGCTGCCTGCCCCGGTCGCGCCGGTCGCAAGCGGCCCAGCGACGATTGCCGCCGTGAACTCCTACGACCCCAACGGTGACGACGGCGTGGAGAACGAAGAAATCATCGGTGCGCTCGTCGACAAGAATCCGCAGAGCGCGTGGGCGACGTCGTGCTACGCCGACAAATTCTTCGGTGCCAAAGAAAACGTCGGAGTGCTCGTGACACTCACTGGTGCGGGCACGGGGCTTCTGCGGGTGAACTTCGCCAACGGTCCGTTCGGGGCAGAGGTCTACGGCGTCGCCGGCGCTCCGCCCGCCGATTTCGCAGGATGGGGCGCGCCGTTGTCGAAGGAATACCGCACGCGCGGCGAGATCGTGAAGTTCGCCGTGTCGTCGCCGGTCACACACCTGCTCGTCGTGCTCACCGAAATCGGCAAGAGCGACGCGTGCAGCACGAACAACCCGTTCCAAGGACGCATCAACGAGGTGGCATTCGTCCCGGCCTGAAGCGCGCCAGCGTTAGCCTGACGCGGTGGCCGGCAATCCGCTCAGCGACCCGGAGTTCCCGAAAAAAACTGCCGACTTGATCGACCGCGTCGTCGGCACAGTGCGCGACCGCACCACCAAGCCCGTCGTCGCAGTCACCCGCGGCATCGTTTTCGGCTCGATCGTGGCGGTGGTCGCCGTCGCACTCGTCGCACTCGTCATCATCGCCGTCGTGCGCGGCACCCAAGAGGTGTTCGAGCTCGTGCTCAGCGAACGTCGCGCCGTGTGGGCGTCGTACTTCGCCGTCGGCGGGCTCTTCGTCGGAGTCGGCGCCGTCATCATGCGCGCACGCCACTCCGACACCACTCCACGCGACACCGATTGAACAGATTGAACAAAGGAACCACGACATGACGACGCATCCGCACCGCAAAGTGATCATCATCGGCTCGGGGCCGGCCGGACTCACCGCAGCCGTCTACACCGCGCGCGCGTCGCTCGCACCGCTCGTCATCGAGGGCGAGCCGTCGTCGACGAGCGATCAACCGGGCGGTCAGTTGATGCTCACCACCGAGGTGGAGAACTTCCCCGGATTTCCCGAGGGCGTTCAGGGCCCCGAGTTGATGCAGCGCATGCGTGACCAGGCGGCGCGTTTCGGGGCTGAATTCCTCACCGAAAAGGCCACAAAAGTCGACTTTTCTTCGCATCCGCACCGGGTCTGGGTGCGCGACGACGAATACACCGCCGACGCGGTGATCGTGAGCACGGGTGCCCGCTCGTTGATGCTCGGTCTGCCCGACGAAACGCGCCTCATCGGCCACGGAGTCTCCACGTGCGCAACCTGCGACGGGTTCTTTTTCCGCGGACAAGAAATCGTGGTCGTGGGCGGCGGCGACTCGGCGATTGAAGAGGCGTCGTTCCTCACCAAGTTCGCCACCAAAGTCACGATTATCCACCGTCGCGACAAGTTCCGCGCGTCGAAGATCATGCAGCAGCGCGCGTTCGACAACCCGAAAATCGCCGTGCGCTGGAACTCGCAGGTCACGCGCCTCAACGGCGCGAACAAACTCGAGTCGATCGAGGTGACCGACACGCAGACCGGCGCGAAAGAAACGCTCGCGGTCGGCGGGCTCTTCGTCGCCATCGGGCACAAGCCGAACACCGATCTGTTCACGGGTGTGCTCGACATGGACGACACGGGATATCTCGTCACGTCACCCGGCTCGTCGCGCACGAACATCGCGGGCGTGTTCGCCTGCGGCGACGTGCAAGACCACACCTACCGACAAGCAATCACCGCGGCGGGTTCGGGTTGTATGGCGGCAATCGACGCCGAGCGCTGGCTCGAGCACCAGCACGCAACCGCTGCGAAGTAGCCGGCGCGCGGTTGCGACGGCGTCGCGAAGTAGCATGCGAGCCATGGCCGGCAATGTCGTCACTCTCACCACCGACAACTTCGACGAGACGATCAAGGCGGCGACCACGCCGGTGCTCGTCGATTTCTGGGCCGAGTGGTGTGGGCCGTGCAAACAGATCGACCCGGTCATCCGCGAGATCGCCGTCGAGAAAGCCGGCGCGCTCACCGTCGCCAAACTCAACGTCGACGACCACGGCGACATCGCGATGCGCTTCAACGTGATGAGCATCCCGACGATGATCGTGTTCAAAAACGGCGAGGCGGTCGATCGTCTCGTCGGCGCGCGCGGCAAGAGCGCGCTCTTGGGCGACCTCGCCAAACACCTCTAGAAACCGCCGCCGACAAGGTCGCGCCGGGCTGCGCCTGGCTGCGTTCGGCTGTCCCCAAGGACTTCCCCAGTGTTATCCACAGGTTGGGGACACGGTGTCGTAGAGGGTGAGCCTCAGGCAGGACTTGAGAGTTGGCGCCGTTGCAGGGCCCCACGCCCGTGTGCGGGGTTTAGGCCCGCAGGATTGCGCGGGCGATGCGCTCCAAATCGGCGAGATCGGCAAATTCAATACGCAGCACGCCACGAACGCCAGACGCAGGCTCGCTGACGACGGCGCGCGTCGAGAGATGCTCGCCGATGAGGTGCGCGAGCTCGGCCAAGGCAGGATCGACCGGTGGTGCCACTCGTGCCGCGGGCTTCTTCTTGCGCGTTGCAGTACCAGAAGTGGTTATCAATACTTCGGTCGCGCGTACCGACAACCCGTCGCGCACCACTTGTTGCGCGAGACGTTCTTGTTCTTTGCGGTCGCTCAGCCCGAGCAACACTTTGGCGTGACCGGCAGAGAGACGTCGGTCGGCGATCAACTGTTGCACCGACGCAGGCAGAGCGAGCAGGCGCAGCGAGTTGCTGATCGTCGCGCGGTTCTTGCCCACGCGTGCTGCGAGTTGGTCGTGCGTGAGGCGGAAATCTTCGATCAACTGCTGGTAGGCCGCCGCCTCTTCGAGCGGGCTCAGATCTTCGCGGTGCACGTTCTCGATGAGCGCCTGCTCGGCCGACGCCGCATCAGTCGCGTCGCGCACGATGACCGGCACCTGCGCAAGTCCGGCGCGCTGGGCGGCCTTCAGTCGCCGCTCGCCGGCAATCAGCTGGTAGGCACCGGGTCGCAACGCCCGCACGAGCAACGGCTGCAACACGCCGACGGCGCGAATCGAGTCGGCGAGTTCATTCAGCGAATCGTCGTCGAAATGCGTGCGCGGCTGGTGCGGATTGAGTTCCACGGCGGCAATCGGCACCTCAGTGAGGCCATTAGTGACGGGCGTCACACCTCCCCCGCCGGGAATCAGCGATCCGAGTCCTTTACCGGTTTTGAGACCCGCCATTGACGACCTCCTGTGCAGCGGCTCGGTACGCCTGTGCGCCCGGGCCATGTGGATCAAGGACCACGACAGGCTTGCCGTGGCTGGGGGATTCGGCGATCTTGACCGTGCGCGGAATCACGGTCTCGAGCACCTTGCCACCGAAGTGTTCGCGTACGTCGCGAACGACATCGGCAGAAAGCTTGGTGCGACTGTCGTACATCTGGCAGAGAATCGTGCTCACCTGCAGCGTCGGGTTCAGGTTCTTGTTGACGAGTTCGATGTTGCGCAACAACTGGGCGAGGCCTTCGAGGGCGTAATACTCGCATTGCACCGGCACGAGCACTTCGGCCGCCGCCGTGAGGGCATTGACCGTGAGCAATCCCAGCGACGGCGGGCAGTCGATGAACACGTAGTCGTACTCCCCTGCGACGCGTTCGAGCGCTTTGCGCAAGCGGGTTTCGCGGCCCATCACGGGCACCAACTCGATCTCTGCCCCGGCCAAGTCGAGATTGGCTGGCACCACGAACAGACCTTTGACAGCGCTGGCTTGAACGGCGTCTTCCAGCGGGGTCTCATGCAGGAGCACGTCGTAGACGCTGTGGTTGAGGTTGCGGATGTCGATGCCCAATCCAGTCGAGGCGTTGCCTTGAGGGTCGAGGTCGACTACGAGCACCCGCTTATCCAGCAGCGCAATACTCGCCGACAGGTTGACCACGGAGGTCGTCTTGCCCACGCCACCCTTCTGGTTGGCCACGGCGATGATGCGCGTGCTGGTCGTGGTGGGCTGGCTCACCCCCTGAGCGTACCCCAGAGGTGTCGCGGCACGGTGACATGCCTGTTCCACGTGGAACAAGGGTCGGGTTTAGGGCTGGTTGAGCAACGTGGTCAGCAACGGTGTTCCACGTGGAACCGCACCACCCGACCCAGTCGTTGCGGTTCAGCCACCCCTGCAGCTGTCAGCCACTCGGGTTGCCAGCGAGACGGCTGCCCAGAGGGGGGCTCGCTGATGATCACCACGCCGCCCGACCGGGTCAACCGAGCCGCCAGGGTAAGTGTGGTCTGGGGGTCGGCGAATCCCCGTGCCACCACGGCGTCCTGCGAGCCGGACCAGTCAGGCCGGCTCCCGAGTTCGGCGGCATCGGCGGTCACCACCGATACCTGCTCGTCAAGCCCCAGGCTCGCCACCGACCGCGCAAGGTCGTCGGTGCGGCGTTCGCGGCGGTCGACCAGGGTGACCGTCAGTCCAGGGCGGTCGCAAGCAATCACCAGCCCGGGCACGCCCGCCCCTGACCCTAAATCCATCACCCGGGTCGCATCCGGTGGCAGGGCAGCGACGAACTCCCGCGCATGGGCGAGCACTTCGGCAATCGGCCAGTCACCGAGCGCCCCGAGCCGTTGGGCGCGCTGCAAGACCTCAGTTAAACGGGTCGAGCGATCGGCATTCGGGCCGGGCGGCGCGTCGGCAGGCATCGCCGCCCAGCGTAGGGCGACAGCGTCAGCGAGGAGGGCGACCTCGCCGCCAGGGGAGAGCGCCGATGGTCAGTCTTGGTTGGCGCGACTGACCACAACGCGACGGAACGGGTCGTCACCCTCGGAGTGCGTGACGATGCCCGCCATGTCGGCAAGCGTGTCATGGACGATCTTACGATCGGCCGAATTCATCGGCTCGAGGATGCGCGGCGTACCCGATTCGAGCACATCGTTGGCAACTTTCTGGGCGAAACGACCAAGTGCATCCTTGCGCCGCTGGCGGTAGCCGCCAACATCAAGACGCAGCCGGGTGTCGTGGTCGCCAAGACGGCGCTGGCTGACGACCCGCGTGACGTCTTGCAGGGTCGTGAGCGTGGAGCCACGCGGGCCGACAAACATCGTCAGCTCCTCGCCGTGCACCATGACTTCGATCTCGTCGCCCTCAATGGTGGAGTCAACTCGCGCCGTCAACCCCGCAGCGGCAAACAGCCCCTCAAGAAATGTGGTTGCTGCGTCACGCACCGTGGTCACCGGCACCTTGGGGGTGTCGGGGCGGCGGCGATCATCGGAATGGGATGACTCGTCGCGCGGCGAATCATCGCGGTCGACGCGCTGATCGTCACGACGATCATCGCGCGACCGGCTTGGCCCGCGCTCGCCGTTCGTCGAACGGCTGCGACCACCACGTCCGCCGTCGCGTCCACCTTCGCGACCACCATCACGTCCGCCGTCGCGACCACCTTCACGACCACCATCACGGCTGCGGCTGCGCGAGCGACCCGCGCCTCGCTCACCGCGCTGCGAGCGATCACCACGTTCGCGGCGTGTCGTGCGCATCGACGTCGGCTTCACACGCGCGCGCACCTTGGCTTCGCCGCGCGTGCGACCAAACAGTCCAGAGCGCGGCTCTTCGAGCACCTCGATCTCGGCGTCTTCTGATGCCACACCGAGTTGGTCGAGGGCCATCATCTTTGCATCTTCCACCGTCGCGGCGGAAATCGTCACCCATTCCATGTCATGTGCTCCTTGTTGTGTTGTTCGTAGTGAGAAAGTGATGGGGCATTCGTGGTACTGCGGTCAGCGCTGCGGCGGCTTGGGTCGCTTCGGCGGCGTGCTCGACCCCGTCGACGACTCTTTTGATGGTGTTGGACGCGACGGCGCGGGGCCAGACGGTGCGTCTTTTTTGTTCTTGGGTTGCGTCACGCGCTTGCTCGGAAACTGTTCAGTTGGCCCCGTTTTTTCGGCCTTTTTCGACTTCTTCACGTCGTCTTCCTTCAGCTCGCGGGCCTTGGCGCTGGCCTGCTGGGCTTGGCGTCCGATCGAGTCGTCGCCGCCGTAGAACCGCTTGGTGATGTAGGCCTGTTGCCCGATGCGGATGACGGCTTGCACGAAGTAATACACCACGAGTCCGGTCGGCAAGAACACCTGGAAACCAGCGAACGCCACCGGCAGGTACTGCATGATCTTCTGCTGGCTGGCCGACATCGTCGGCGACACGGTGCGCGACGCCACCATGCGCTGCTGCACCCAGTAGATGGCGGCGAGCGCGACGACGAGGCCGGCGTAAATGAGCCCGCGCGCAAAATTGTCTTGCATCACTTGGATCGGATGCACCGCCAAATCGAGACCGACCGAGCGCATCTCGTCTTGTCCGACGAGCGAGCGGTACAGCTCCGACGACGTGTCGAGATGCTTCGGTGCGAATCCCGCGTCGGGCGACGGACGACTCGTCAAACCAGTGAGCATGCGGAACATGATGATGAACACCGGCATCTGCGCCAAGAGGGGCAGACAGGAGGCGAGCGGGTTGACCTTGTGCTCCTGGTAAAGCTTCATCATCGCTTCGTTCAGGCCCTGCTTGTCGCCGCGGTGCTCGATTTGCAGGCGGCGCAGCTCGGGCTGCAGGCGCTGCATCTCGAGCATGCCGCGGGTGCTCTTCAGGGTGAGCGGGGTGATGATGACCATCACGACGATCGCCATGGCGCCGATCGCGACGGCGTAGCTGTTGCTCCAGGAGTAGATCCAGGCGATCAGCCAGCCGACGGCATTGAACAGCCAATCAAACACGACGGTGCTCGCAATCAGAGTCGTGCTCGCAGTCGGACGCGTGCTCGGGCACCGGATCGTATCCCGAGGGCCCGAACGGCCGGCAGCGACTCAATCGGCGCAGGGTCAGCCAGCCGCCCTGCCAAGGACCGTGGATAGTGACGGCCTCGTGGGCGTATTCAGAGCAACTGGGGAAGAATCGGCACGGCGACAGTGACCCGGCCCGTTCGCGTTGATACCACTCGATGGCGCGCACCATGCGATGTTGGGTAAACACTCGCAACTTTGTCCACAGACTGTGGATGTGGACCGCTTCGGATGTGACGGCGGTCACAATAAGGCTCCCAGTGGACTTGTGACAGACATATCGACCTGCGATCGAGCGGGGACGGCCCGGGCAAGCAGGTTGTCCACCGTTGTCCCCAGGCTTCCCCAGTCGTCATCCACAGGGCGCTCCACACTCACGAGGTACCAGCCGTCGGGAATCGACGCCGCACGCGCCCGGAACGCCTCACGCAGCTGGCGACGGAGCCGATTGCGAACCACGGCCGAACCGATGCGACGCGGGGTCGAGAACGCCACCCGTACGGTGCCGGCTGCCGGGTCAGGGACCGCACGCAGCGCCAGGCCACCGTCGCGAACGGCGCGCACGGTGCGAAATCGCTCGAAGCCGAGCCGACGGGGGATGCGCCCGATCACGCCGACAGACGGGCGCGACCCTTGGCGCGTCGCGACTTCAAGACGGCGCGACCACCTTTGGTCTTCATCCGCTTGCGAAACCCGTGTTTCTTGGCACGACGACGCTTGTTGGGCTGGAATGTTCGTTTCACGCCTCTCTCCTGACGTCACTTACAAGGCGATTGGAAGCAACGTGCTCAAGGCTAGGGGAGTGCGGCGTGCCTCGCAACGCGTCGCAAACCCCGACGGTGTCATTTCGCCGTTGTGTGCCCTGTGGAAAACGTGCTACGTTGCCAGCCCCGCCGCGGGCGACCGCGCGCGGCACACAACACATCGAATTACATCGGGGGGATTCTCCACATCATGTGGGTCGCCCTGTGGACGACGAACGAAGCGAGACATCCATGACCGACACGAGCACCAACGACACGACGAACGACACCGGTTCGAGCAACACCATCACGACCGACACCGCCACACTTGGCGCCGAGCGCGATTCGCTCTGGCAACGCGCCGCGGTCGTCCTGCGCCAGCAGGTGTCAGAAGCGGTGTGGTTCTCCACCTTCAGCGACATCAGCGTCGAGCATGAACCGGCTACCAAAATCGGCGGCACGATGAGCCTCACGCTGCGCGTGCCGAACGCGTTCGTGCGCGACCGCGTGCTCACGCGCTACATGTCGCTCGTGCGCGACGCACTCGACGAGGCCGGCGGTGCCTCGCACGAACTGCGCGTCGACATCCGACCCGT
>VFQT010005012.1_pt1 | contig 10439 bp, 10 predicted proteins | sample 3512381 | NCBI WGS metagenome assembly VFQT01 (sample SAMN10412376, study PRJNA504923) | tailings metagenome | isolation source: Relicate 2 Philex TSF3 active mining site | place: Philippines: Tuba, Benguet | collected 2017-08-29 | reverse complement strand
TGCGCCCGCCGCGGTTGGTGACGATGGCGCTGGCGCGCTTCATCACCGGCTCCCAGTTCGGGTCGGTCATGTCGGTCACCAGCACGTCGCCGGGCTGGACCTTGTCCATTTCGCTGACGTTGTGCACCAGACGCACCGGGCCGGTGCCGATCTTCTGGCCGATGGCGCGGCCCTCGGCCAGCACGGCACTCTGGCCTTTGAGCTTGTAGCGCATCTCGGCAGCGGCGCCAGCCTGGCTCTTCACCGTCTCGGGACGGGCCTGCAGGATGTAGAGCTGGCCGTCCACGCCGTCCTTGCCCCACTCGATGTCCATCGGGCGGCCGTAGTGCTGCTCGATCACCAGGGCGTACTTGGCGAGTTGCTCGACGTCGGCATCGGTCAGCGAGTAGCGATTGCGCTGCTCGGTCGGCACGTCGACGGTCTTGACCAGCTTGCCGCCAGCCTTTTTCTCCTCCGGTGTGGAGAACACCATCTGGATCAGCTTGGAGCCCAAGTTGCGGCGTACCACGGCCTTCTTGCCTGCCTTGAGCATGGGCTTGTGGACGTAGAACTCGTCCGGGTTCACGGCGCCCTGCACCACGGTCTCACCCAGGCCGTAGCTGGAGGTGATGAAGACCACGTCCTCGAAACCGGACTCGGTGTCGATGGTGAACATCACGCCGGCCGCGCCCAGGTCGGAGCGCACCATGCGCTGCACGCCGGCCGACAGGGCCACGTCGGCGTGGGCAAAGCCCTTGTGCACGCGGTAGCTGATGGCGCGGTCGTTGTAGAGGGAGGCAAACACCTCCTTCATCTTGTGCAGCACTTCCTCGACGCCCACCACGTTCAGGAAGGTTTCCTGCTGGCCGGCAAAGGAAGCGTCGGGCAGGTCTTCGGCGGTAGCCGAGGAACGCACGGCAAACGAGGCCTGGGCGTTGCCGGCAGACAGCTTGGCGAACTCGTCGCGGATGGCCTTTTCGAGGTCGGCCGGGAAGGGCTGGGCCTCGACCATGGCGCGGATCTCGGCCCCGACGGCGGCCAGGGCGCGCACGTCCTCGGTGTCCAGCGCGTCGAGCTTGGCGTTGATGCGGTCGGCCAGGCCGTCGTATTTCAGGAACTCGCGGAAGGCATGGGCCGTGGTGGCAAAGCCGGTGGGCACGCGCACGCCCTGGGGCAGTTGCGAGATCATTTCGCCGAGGCTGGCGTTCTTGCCGCCAACCACCTCGACGTCGGTCATTCTCAGGTTTTCAAACGGTACGACCAGGGCGGTCGGGCTGAAAAGTGCAGACATGGGAAAGCTCCAGAGTTTAAAAAACGGTCTGCGCTGAACACCAGGCCTGACATCTGCCTGGCTGCGCCCATGCCGACGGCCAGCCTTTGCTCTTGTTCTCGTAGGGCGTTGCGGTGCATGGAGGAATTCGGGAAGGTTGACGGTATTGTAAGCTCCGTCCGGTAAAAACCCGCCCCCCGCCGCGCGCGCAGACCACCCCGCCCCACCCGATCCATGCCCAACCGCACCGTTTTTTTCATCTCCGATGGCACCGGCATCACCGCCGAAACCTTTGGCAATGCCATCCTGGCCCAGTTTGACGTGCAGCTGCACCACGTGCGCCTGCCCTTCATTGACACGGTGGACAAGGCGCACCAGGCGGTGCGCCAGATCAACCACACCGGGGAAATCGAAGGCAAGCGGCCGATCGTCTTCACCACCCTGGCCAACGAGGAAGTCCACAAGGTCATCAACGAGGGCTGCAAGGGCATGCTGCTGGACATGTTCGGCACCTTCGTCAACCCGCTGGAAGAGGAGCTGGGCATCAAGTCGCACCACCGCATCGGCCGCTTCAGCGACGTCAGCAAGAGCCAGGCCTACCATGACCGCATCGAGGCCATCAATTTCTCGCTGGCGCATGACGACGGCCAGTCCAACAAGGACCTGGAGAGCTCCGACGTGATCCTGGTCGGCGTGAGCCGCAGCGGCAAGACACCGACCTCGCTCTACCTCGCCATGCAGTACGGCCTGAAGGCTTCCAACTACCCGCTGATCCCGGAAGACTTTGAGCGCCAGCATCTGCCGCCCGCCCTGGCGCCGCACAAGCACAAGATCTTCGGCTTGACCATCAACCCGGAGCGCCTGAGCGAGATCCGCAACGAGCGACGGCCGAACTCCAAGTACGCCTCACTCCAGAACTGTCGCATGGAGGTGGCCGAGGCCGAGGCCATGATGCGCCGCGCAGGCATCCGCTGGCTGTCGACCACCACCAAGTCGATCGAAGAGATTGCCACCACCATCCTGCAGGAAATCCGGCCGGAGCGGCTCAGTTACTGAGCCCGCGCCGTCGCGTCACAGGACGGCGAAGATGCCGCCGGGATGGTGCAGCCGCGCCACCGTCAGCATGAAGCCGAAGCATGCCAACGCAGCCACGAAACAGAGCCGACGTAGCGTGTGCCCCCGTGCCCGCTTCAACGCCAGCGAGCCCAGGACAATGTAGAGCAGCAGCAAGCCCAGCTTGCTGCCCAGCCAGGCATCCCGCAAGGGGTTCAGCCCGAGCAGCCACCACAGGCTCACCCCGGCCAGCAACAAGAGCGTGTCCACCCCGTAGCTGAGGTACCGCACCCGGGGCGCCATGCCCCAGCGCCGCCCTGAGAGCACGGCAAAGCCCCGGGCCCCAAAGAGTGCCCCGCTGGCCAGCACCAGAACGATGTGCAGCGGCTTCAGATAACGATAGAGGTCAGCAACTTCCATGCATGGGATTGTCGCCGCAGTCGCAATGCAAATAGGAATGATTTTTATTTGATAGAATACCTGGGTAGCAAGCCACCCCGCGCCCAGGTTGCGTCGGTTGTAGCCAGCCACTGAGCCAAATTCAGCCACTGGAAACCCTACAACCATGTCCAAACGCCACAAATCACATCAGAAACGCAACCGAACCCTCATCACGTCGGCGCCAAAAGCTATCAAATCAATAGCAAATGCACCGCTTCTGCCCTTGGGGGCCATGCTGCTCGCCGGTACGGTGAGCGCCTATGCGCAGCAAAACACCACGGAAAGCGGCAAGACACTGGCCACCGTCGCGGTGAAGGACAAGGCCGATACGCCAGAGGCCAAAACATCGCTGCGGGCCACAGAAACGTCGATCGGCAAAGGCAACCAGAAGCTGCGCGATATCCCACAGTCCATCACCGTGGTGACTGAGCGCCTGATGGATGACCGCAACCTCGATGACTTCAAGGAGGTGCTGCGCAGCACCGCCGGCGTGACCTTCCAGGCCGGCGAGACCGGCGAGGAAGACATCCGCCTGCGCGGCTTCTCGTTGGTACAGGCTGGCGATATCTATGTCGACGGGATGCGCGACGCCTCGATCTACGAGCGCGACACCTTCAACTACGACCGGGTGGAAGTGCTCAAGGGGTCGGCCTCCATGCTGTTCGGCCGCGGCTCCACCGGCGGCGTGGTCAATCAGGTGAACAAGAAGCCCTTCCTGATGAACTCGCACGAAGTCAAGACCACCGTCGGCACCGGCAACGAATTGCGCGTTACGGGCGACTTCAACCTCAAGACCGGCGACGACGCGGCGCTGCGCATGAACGTGATGAGCCACGAGGCCGACAACTGGGGGGCCAAGGTCAGCAAGAAGGGGATCGCCCCCACCTACCGCTGGGGTATCGGCACTTCGGACGAATTCCAGGTAGGCCTGTATCACCTGGAATACAACAACCGGCCGAGCTACAACCATCCGTGGATCCTGAACAGCGGCCAGATCCAGCCCACGCTGGACGCCAAGAACTACTACGGTCTGGCGAGCGACTACAACAAAGGCGAGGCCACCTACGGCACACTCAGCCATACGCACCGATTCGCCGACGGTGGTGAACTCAAGACCACGCTGCGTCACGGACGCTACGAACGGGACCTGTGGTCGAGTGTGATCGGCTTTCGAGCCCCTGCGCCGACGTCGGTGGCAGCGATCACCGGAAACACCGTGCTGACACGCACCCAGAAGGGACGCATCGGCTACAGCACCACAACGCTTCTGCAGAGCGATTACAGCAACACTTTCGAATGGTTCGGCCTGAAACACAAGGTGATCACCGGCATCGACTGGTCGAACGAAGATGCGTTGCGCAACAACAGCTATGCGGGCGGCAATAGTGGTCTGAACACGCTGGTGGGCACACCCAACGACGGCGCCTCACGGACTGACCCGCGCGGCGATGCGCCGATGAACCGCTTCAATGCGCGCACCCTTGGCCTGTACGTGCAGGACACAATCGAGCTGACGCCCACCGTCAAGCTGATCGGCGGCCTGCGCCATGACAACTTCGACGCCAACTATCGCACCACTGCCGGTGCCACCAACGCCCGCGCCGAATCGCTGTGGAGCCCACGCCTGGGGGCGCTGTATCAGCCGAGTGACTGGGCCTCGTACCACGTCTCCTACGGCACGTCCTTCAACACATCCGGCGATGCCTACCAGTACGCCGTACAAGGTCCGACCGCACGCGTCGCGAACACTCCTCCGGAGGAAAGCCGCAACCTGGAAGTCGGCGGCAAGTTCGACCTCTTCGAGAAACGGATGCTGCTCGCCTCCTCGTTGTTCTATTCCCAGAAGTACAACGAACGCAACACCGACCCCGATACTGCGGCCACACAGGAACTGCTTTCGGGTATGCGCCACGCTGCCGGGCTGGACGTTGACGTTGCCGGCCGCCTCTCGCCCAAGTGGGATGCCTTTGCCTCGTGGACCTGGATTCCAGAAGCGCGCATCATCCACAGCAATGTCGCCGCCAATGCCGCAGGCACCGGCGCCCAGGTGGCCGGCGACCGGCCCGGCCTGACGCCGCTGCACAGTGCCAGCTTGTGGACCACCTACCGGCTGACACCGAAGCTGCGCGTTGGCGGCGGTCTTAACTACCGGGACAAACAGAATCCGGAAGGTGCACGCCATGTCACGGCCAAGGCCTTCACCACCTTGGACCTGATGGCTGAATACACCATCAACGACCTGACCTCGCTCAAGCTGAACGTGACCAATGTCACCAACGAACTGTATGCCGATACGTTGTACCGAGGCTTCTACGGCCCCGGTGCGCCACAGTCGGTGCAGTTGACGCTGAAGGTTCAGTTCGACTGATCCTGAAAAACCGAGGGGCGGGCACAGCCTGCCCTCTTCCAAAGTCCTAGCAAAGCCACCGCCATGCTGCTTCACTTGAAGAACGTCCTCAGCGCCGAAGAACTGCACCGGGCGCGCCATCTCCTCGACACGGCCGACTGGATCGACGGCCGGAGCACGGCCGGCCAGCAGGCGGTGCAAGCGAAGAACAACGAGCAGCTGCCGCAGGCCAGCGAGGCATCCCGCCAATTGCAGGCGCTGGTGCTGCAGGCCATCAACCGGCACCCTATCTTCTTCTCGGCCGCCTTGCCGAAGAAGACCTTCAACCCGCTGTTCAACCGCTACGGCGGTGACAGCAACTACTACGGCCGGCACATCGACGGCGCCGTCATGCGCTCGCAGGCCGGCAACCACTATGTGCGCTCGGACGTCAGCTGCACCCTGTTCCTGGCCGAGCCGCACGAGTACGACGGCGGCGAACTCACCATCAGCGACACCTATGGTTCGCAGCGCATCAAGCTGCCCGCCGGAGACATGGTGCTCTATCCCAGCACCAGCCTGCACGAGGTGCTGCCCGTCACGCGCGGCCACCGGCTGGCAAGCTTCTTCTGGGTAGAAAGCATGGTACGCAGCGATGAGCAGCGCCGCCTGCTCTATGAACTCGACATGAACCTGCTGCGCCTGCGGCAGCAGCACGGTGAGACGGCCGAAACCACCGCACTCACCGGCACCTACCACAACCTCCTGCGTATGTGGGCCGACACCTGAGCGCTACGCCCATGACATCGAAACCAGCCATCGCCAGACTGCCTGACGGCATCGTCACCCTGGTCGACCACGAGGCGCATGCGCGCACCCATCTGGATGACAACGCCTGGGCCTATTTCAGCGGCGGTGCGGCCGACGAGCTGACGCTGCGCGCCAACCGCAGCGCGTGGGACCAGCTGCCACTGCTCCCCCGAGTGCTGCAGCCACTGGCCGGCGGCCACACCCGCGTCACGCTGCTGGGGCGTGCCCTGGCCCACCCCATCCTGCTGGCGCCGGTGGCGTTCCAGCGCCTGGCGCATCCGGACGGCGAGCTCGCCGCTGCCCATGCCGCCGCCGCGATGGGCGCTGGCATGGTGTTGAGCACGCAGGCCAGCACCCCGCTGGAAGCGGTGGCCCAGGCCATGCTGGACGACGCGGGGCGCGGCCCGCTGTGGTTCCAGCTCTACCTGCAGCACGACCGAGGTTTCACGCGTGAACTGGTGCAACGCGTCGAAGCCGCCGGCTACGAGGCGCTGCTGCTGACGGTGGACGCCCCTTCCAGCGGCGCACGCGACCGCGAGCGCCGAGCGAACTTCCGGCTGCCTCCCGGCGTGCGGGCCGTCAACCTCGATGGCCTGCCGCCACCACCGCCGGTCAGTCTGTCCACTGGCCACAGCGGGCTGTTCGACGGCCTGCTGCGCCATGCGCCGACCTGGGATGACGTAGTCTGGCTGCAGGCGCAGACCCGCCTGCCTGTCCTGCTCAAGGGCGTGCTGCACCCGGACGACGCCCGCCAGGCCGCCCGCCTTGGGGTGGCCGGCATCGTGGTTTCCAACCACGGCGGGCGCACGCTGGACACGGTGCCGGCCACGGCGCAGGCGCTCCCGCGCATCGTCGACGCCGTGGGCCAGGCCCTGCCAGTGCTGGTCGATGGCGGCATCCGCCGCGGCACCGATGTGCTCAAGGCCATGGCCCTGGGCGCCAGCGCCGTGCTGTTGGGCCGTCCCTATGTCTACGGACTGGCCAACGCCGGCGCCGTGGGCGTGGCCCACGTGCTGCGCCTGCTGCGCGACGAGTTGGAGATGGCCATGGCCCTGTGCGGTTGCCGCACGCTGGATCTGGCCACGCCGGCTTTGCTGGACATTGGCGCCAACAAGGCGACGTGAAAGAAATCACCGAAATTCGGTCATTTTAAATAAATACGAATAATTCGCATTTATAATCTGCACCATGCTGTTCATGACCGTCCTTGCCAGCCTTCTCCTGGTTGCGCTGTCCGCCTGCTGGATCTTCCGCAAATAAGCCCGGACCCGCTTGGCAGATGCCTCACACTATGTCCTTGTCTGAACGACACGTCCTCGTCCCGCTCATGAACCGCCGCATCGTCATCGCTGCCAGCGTTGTGCTGTTTCACCTTGCTGCCCTCTGGGCCCTGCAGACTGGCCTGCTGCGCCGCGCCGTGGAAGTGATTGTGCCGGCCGAGGTGCTGAGCGAGTTCATCAGCCCGCCCGCGCCACGCACCGAGCAGCCCGCGCCACCCACACCGGCGGTCAAGCCGCAGCCCCGTGCGGTGCAGAAATCATCCACCCCGGCGCCGCAGCCGATCGCCGTGGCCACGCCCGAACCGGCCGCGGCAGCGCCCGCCGGTGTGACGACGCCGCAACCTGCTGCCCCGGCCGCCGCGCCAGCGAACGCCGGCCCACCCTCGCCCCCGGCACCACCCCGGATCGAGCTGCCGTCCAGCGATGCGGCCTACCTCAACAACCCCAAGCCGCCCTACCCGGCGTTGAGCAAGCGCCTGGGCGAGCAAGGCAAGGTGGTGGTGCGGGTGCTGATCGGCGTCGACGGCACGGCGCAACAGGCCGAGATTCGCACGTCCAGCGGCTACGACCGGCTGGACCAAGCCGCGCTGGCGACCGTGCTCAAGTGGCGCTACGTGCCGGGCAGGCGTGGCGGCGTGGCCGAGGCCATGTGGTTCAACGTGCCGATCAATTTCGTCCTCGAATAATTTTTGTCTCTGGAGTGTTTATGGAATCGCAATTCGGTCTCTTCAACGTCTGGGCCCAGGGTGACTGGGTCACCCGTGCCGTGGCCCTGCTGCTGCTGGGCATGTCGCTGGCGTCGTGGATGGTCATCGTGATCAAGGCGCTGGACATCGTGCGCTACAAGAAACTGGCTCGTCAGGCCGAGACCTTCTGGCACAGCGCCGACTTCGCCGAAGGCCTGGCCACCCTCGGCTCGCCCGAGGACAACCCCTTCCGCGATCTGGCCGAGGAAGGCCGTGAGGCCGCGGCGCACCACCGCAACACCAAGGCGCATCTGCACGACAGCCTGGACATCAGTGACTGGGTGACGCGTTGCCTGCGCAACAGCATCGACCGCAGCACCGCACGCCTGCAGGGCGGGCTGGCCATTCTGGCCTCGGTCGGCTCCACGGCCCCCTTCGTCGGGCTGTTCGGCACCGTCTGGGGCATCTACCACGCGCTGCTGGGCATTGGCGTGGCCGGCCAGGCCACCATCGACAAGGTGGCAGGCCCGATTGGCGAGGCGCTGATCATGACGGCCCTGGGCCTGGCCGTGGCCATTCCGGCCGTGCTGGGCTACAACGCACTGGTACGCGGCAACAAGGCCATCCTGGGCAAACTGAACAGCTTTGCCCATGACCTGCATGCCTACTTCGTCACCGGCGCGCGCGTCAGCAGCGGCGACGCCAAGATCGTGCCGATGAAGAAAGCCTGAGGGACTGCACCATGGCTTTCGGAACCCAGGACGACACCGACGAGGTGATGAACGAGATCAACATGACGCCCCTGGTCGACGTCATGCTGGTGTTGCTCATCATCTTCATCATCACCGTGCCGGTGATGAAGCATGCAGTCAATGTGGACCTGCCGCAGGCGTCTAGCCAACGTGAACAGGTCAAGCCCGAGACGGTGCGGCTGTCGGTCGACGCCAGCGGCGCCTATTTCATCAACGAGAACCGTGTCAGCGACGAGGCGTTGCCCGCGCTCCTGCAGGCCGAGGCGGCCAAGAACCCGCAGCCGGACCTGCACATCCGTGGCGACAAATCGGTGCGCTACGAGCGCGTGGCGCAGGCCATGGCCGTGGCGCAGCAGGCGGGCCTGCGCAAGATCGGCTTCATCACCGAGCCCAAGCACTGAGACCGACCGCATGAGCACGCCTCAGATGCAGGAGCGCCCGGCCCCGCCGTCCACACCCGAGCCCGTCGCCCGGGCGGGTCTGGCAGCGAACAAAGCGATTGACAGCGCCGAGCTGCTACGCGGCAGCAAGGCGATCGCGATCAGCCACAACGGCGAGGTCTATCGCCTGCAGACCACGCGCCAGGGCAAGCTGATCCTGACCAAATAGATTTACTTCGTGGGCGACCTGGAACAAGCAAGGAAATCCAGGGTCGTTTAAGGCCAGCCAGGGGGCACCTAGGCTGGCTTTTTTTTCGACGGGTCAGAGGCCGATGGCAGCGATGCCGGCGCGGGCGATCTGGGCGTCTTCCGACGACTTCACGCCGCTCACGCCGACAGCACCCAGGCACTGGCCGTCCTTCATGATCGGCACGCCGCCTTCGAGCATGCCCTCGATGGCCGGTGCGCTCAGGAAGGAGTAGCGGCCGCCATTGATGACGTCCTCATACACCTTGCTCTCACGGCGCCCCAGCGCGGCGGTGTTGGCCTTGGCCGGTGCAATGTGGGCCGAGATGGCCGGTGCGCCATCCAGGCGCTGCAGCCACAGCAGGTGGCCCCCATCGTCGACGATGGCGATGGTGACGGCCCAGTTGTTCTTCAGCGCCTCGGCTTCGGCGGCGGCGGCGATGCGCTTCAGGTCGGACAGGTCGAGTACGGATTTGGTTTGCATGGTGGAATTCAATCGGGAAAATTGCACAGGAGTCGCAAGCATAGCGGCTGGCGCTTCAGCCTTGCCTCTTGCGCAGCGTAAAACTGCCCTGACCAAATACACACCAGCCGTGGTGCCTTGCGGCCCCGGTCTTGATTCACCCTAGAATGGCCCCACCTGTGCAAGCAGGTTTTCAAGGAGACCGTCATCATGACCAACCAAGTTCACACCCTCGAGCAATCCGGCCGTTTCGGCCAGGCCATGTCGCAGGCCCAGCGCAACAAGGTGCTGCGCAACACCTACTGGCTGCTCGCCCTGAGCCTGGTCCCCACGGTGCTGGGCGCCTGGATCGGCGTGGCCACGGGCATCACCCAGGCCCTCAGCGGTGGCCTGGGCCTGATCGTCTTCCTGGCCGGCGCCTTCGGTTTCATCTTCGCCATCCAGAAAACCAAGGACTCGGCCGCCGGCGTGCCGGTGCTGCTGGGCTTTACCTTCTTCATGGGCCTGATGCTCTCGCGGCTGATCGCCATGGTGCTGGGCTTCAAGAACGGCCCCGAACTGGTGATGACCGCCTTCGGCGGCACGGCCGGCGTGTTCTTCGTCATGGCCAGCCTGGCCAGCGTCATCAAGCGCGACCTCTCGGGTTTGGGCAAGTGGCTGTTCGTGGGCGCCATCGTGCTGATGGTGGGCTCCATTGTCAACGTCTTCGTCGGCTCGAGTGCCGGCATGCTGGCGATCTCGGTGGCCGCCATC
>VFQT010005006.1_pt1 | contig 10453 bp, 10 predicted proteins | sample 3512381 | NCBI WGS metagenome assembly VFQT01 (sample SAMN10412376, study PRJNA504923) | tailings metagenome | isolation source: Relicate 2 Philex TSF3 active mining site | place: Philippines: Tuba, Benguet | collected 2017-08-29 | reverse complement strand
CAGCATGGCCTGCATATTCTTGATTTCGGTGGTTTGTACGGCAATCACAGCCTCAGCAAAGGCCAACAGTTCATCATGCTCGCCGATTTTGAGGAGTTGCCCAGACATATCCACAGCGGCCTGATGGTGCGCAATCATTGACTGCAACCACCGCTCGTCATAGCTGCCAGCGCCAGATTCAACCTCGGTAGCCCCCATATCCATGCCCGACACATCGCTTTCGGATGCATCCGGATACCACGACTCACGCCACACATTGAGCTGCATCACTTCGGCTTCTTGGGCATTGATGATCTCGGTGGCCAATTCAATAATGGCTGGATTCGTGGCATTTGCCAATGCCTCACGGGCCATCGAAATCGCCCCTTGATGATGCACAATCATGCCATCAATATACTCAAGATCCGTCGCAATGGTCATTTCCATATCATGACCAGTATGGTCTTCTGTGGTTGCAGAATCAACCGGTTGGTTGACCGAACTATTGACACATCCAATCAACATCGCACCAAGTAGTACGATAGCCACACCACGATACATGCGCATACTCCGCCCCTTTCATATCAAACATCCGCCTCAACAGCATCAGCCAACACTGTTGTAATTACCCGCCGTGCCGAGGCCACCATTACCGGATTGGTATGCAAATAATACGGTAATTGCAACAATGCCACCGATAGTGCCCATGCCCTGCCACGCAACCATGTATCATCATCGACAGCCACTGCCTGGCGAAACACGCAACGAGACTCTGCATCCAAATAATTCCACGCCACCAACAAATCTACGGCCGGATCACCTACAGCCAATGTGCCGAAATCAATCACGGCGTGAATGTGACCCGCCTGTACCAACAGATTGGTCGGCTGGATATCACCGTGCACCCACACCGGTGCAGATTGCCACGCTGGCACGTCGAGCGCCTGTTGCCACACCGCACGAGCAGCCACTACATCGATGTGTCCTGTCAGTGCCTGCAAGGCTTGTTCGGTGATGGCGATGCGCTGGTGCAACGCCACCCCCCGGCCATAGGGCACCGTAGCCACTGGCGCCGTCTCTGGCACTTGAATCTGCCATAGTGCCCGCACGAACTGTGCCAGTGTCTGGGCTGCACCGGTCATACTCTGCACCGGCACATCCCACGCCGTCTCACCGGGCAGCCAATCATACACTGCCCAATGCGCAGGATAGGCGTCGGTAGGCTCTCCCAAAGCAATGGGCGTATTGATACGCAGTGGCAACTGTGGGGCCAACAGGGGCACATATTGGAATTCTTTGCGCATGTTGTCCGCTGCAGATGGGCGCATCGGCAAGCGTACCACCAAATCTGACCCCAGCCGATATAGCACGTTGTCGGTGCCCGTAGACGTCACCACAGTCAGCGGCAGTTGGCTCAACTGTGGCATTTGTGACACCACCAACTGCCGCACCAACGCCACATCGATGTGATAGGCATCAGCATGCATGGAAGCTATCCCTCTCGCGCAAAACGCCGCCGTAAGCGCAACGAATTGGTTACCACAAAGATCGAGCTAAACGCCATGGCGCCGGCAGCGATGATGGGACTGAGCTGAATGCCCCACCATGGATACAAAATACCCGCTGCAATGGGGATACCAATCACGTTGTATCCAAACGCCCAGAACAGATTCCAGCGAATGGTACGCAACGTCGCTTGCCCCAGACGCAACGCCAGCGGAATACAGTGCAAATCAGAACGCATGACAATCACATCGGCTGTTTCCATGGCCACATCCGTGCCACTCCCCATGGCGATGCCCACATCGGCTTTGGCCAACGCTGGCGCATCATTGATGCCATCACCGACCATTGCCACCACACCTTGGCGTTGCAAATTCGTCACTGCATCGACCTTCTGGGCTGGCAACACGTTGGCAATCACCTCGTCGATACCCGCATCGCGACCAATGCGCTCAGCAGTAGCCTGGTTATCGCCCGAAATCATCACCGTACGAATACCCACCGCATGCAGCTGCGCAATCGCCGCCACAGCCTCAGCACGCAGTGCATCACTCAAACCGAGGACGCCAATAACCGTCCCGGCCACAGCCACATACACGAGACTCAAGCCTTGTTCTTGCAACACAGCCACATCATCAGCCCAAGTCGTAATATCGATATCGACCTCGTGCATGGCCTGCGCATTGCCGATACGCACCGTGACACCGTCGACCTGTGCCTGTGCGCCACGCCCCACCAGATCCTGACTATCCGTCGTGTTCCACGCCGGCACACCAGCCGCTTTGGCCGCCATTACAATCGCTTGTGACAGCGGATGCGTACTGCTACGCGCCACTGCAGCCGCCCAACCGAGCAGTTCATCGGTCTGCGTAGCAGGGGCAACGGCCTGCACTTGCGGAGCCCCCTGTGTCAACGTGCCCGTTTTGTCGAACGCCACGATTTGAACACGAGCCAAACGCTCCAGAGCCGAGGCTCCTTTGATGAGCACACCGTGCTGCGCCCCAGTACCGCTGCCCACCATGATGGCCGTGGGCGTCGCTAGTCCCAACGCACAGGGGCAGGCAATAACCAGTACTGCCACGGCAAACATCAAAGCAGTGGTCATTGATTGTGCGCCAACCAACCACCACATACCAAATGTGACTAGTGCGATGACAATAATCACCGGCACAAACACTGCAGATATTTGGTCAACCAACTGTTGCACAGGGGCTCTGCTGTTCTGAGCCTGACGCACCAGCTGTACCATTTGCGCCAACACGCTTTCACGGCCGACTGCATCGGTACGTACGTGGATTTCACCCGTCATGTTGATGGATGCACCAATCACCCGGGTGTCGACACCGCGTTGCACAGGCATGCTCTCACCGGTGAGCATGCTTTCGTCGACCGTCGTATCGCCGAGCACAATCATGCCGTCTACGGGGATACGTTCACCTGGTCGCACAATGGCAATTTCGCCACGCCGCACCTGATTAGTTGGCACCTCGACCGCCTCACCACCACGCAACAGCCGCGTAGTTTTGGGCTGTAGACCCACCAATGCGCGCACTGCTTGGCTGGCCTGACTCCGCGCTCGTGATTCGAGATACTTCCCCACGAGAATCAGTGCCACAATCGTGGCGGCGGTTTCGTAATAGACATGTCCACTACGTCCGGTGAACAACACCCACGTGCTATACCAAAACGCCGCACTCGACCCCAGCACAATCAACGTGTCCATGTTGGCCGTCCGGGCCCGTAACGCCCCCCAAGCATGCCGATAGAAATCCAACGCCGCATAACTCTGTACGGGGATGGCCAATATCAAAAAGAACCAATTCCACAAGTCGGTTTGTGCCGGCATCGCATGCATGTGATCCATGCCATACTCGGCAACCATGTCGACAGCACTGCCAATCGGCCACGGCGCAATCAAACCAAAATCCTTGCTCATCGATATCACAAATAGTGGTAGCGCAAACACCATGGCCCAGATCAATCGCCGCCGTCGTACTGCAAGTTCGGCATCACGAGCTTGGGCTTCGCTGTCTGCGGCATCAGTATCGGCTGGCACAGCAATCACACCATAACCAGCACGCTCTACCGCTGCTACCAGCCGCGCAGTATCGACCACCATCGGCAAAAACTCCACCTCAGCACGCTCATCAGCCAAATTCACGCTGGCTTGCAAGACGCCTGGCACACGTCGCAAGGCTTTTTCGACACGTGCCGAACAACTCGCACAAGTCATGCCCGTAATCGGCAGTTCAACGTGCTCGCGGATAACGCCATACCCGGCGCGCTCAACCGCTGCAATCGCCTGTGGTAAGGCCTGTGGTGCAATGGCAAGCTCGGCATGTTCATCGGCCAAATTGACCCGAGCCGTGGTCACACCTTCGACCTTGCGCAATACCTTTTCGACACGCACCACGCAACTCGCACAGGTCATGCCCGTAACACCAAATTCCACGGTTTGCTCATCGGTTGTCATGTCATTACCCCCTCTGGATGCCGTTGTCATACCTGCATCGATAATTACAGACCCTGCAACGGAATGTCGTTGCCGTCTACCACCTGATACCCCGTATCACGAATGACCTGTACCAAGGTGTCACGCTGCAACTCATCGCCCACAATGGCAACATGGGTACGATCTTCGCTTACTACAACTTCATGCACGCCAACGACACCCTGCAACGCCGTGCTCATACGCTTCACACAACCACCACAGCTCAACCCTGATACAGAAAGCTCAATCGTGCTCATGGCATCACTTCCTTCGTTCGTTCATAACTTGCATTAATTCCCCAATCACCCGCTCACGTTCTTGGGCATCTTCACTCTGAATCGCCGTAATCACACATCCATGCAAATGCTGATCGAGGACAATCCGGCTCACATGATCGAGTGCCTTTTGGATGGCATTGATCTGCATCAAAATATCGATACAGTACTCATCCTGATCAACCATGCGATACTCATCCTGATCAACCATGCGATGTACCCCTCGTACATGCCCCTCAATGGTGCGTAAGCGCTGCAGTGATTGCTCTTTGTGACTGGTCATGCTTTGGCTCACTCTCTACACCCCTCCCCTAGGGGGGTGGGTAGTCTTTAGTATATCACAAGGATGATATCAATATAACTTAAGCGTTGCTGAGTTAATAAAAATCTATGATGCCTTCTGGAAGTACAGGAGGAAGCATCATCATGGCACCTTCAATCAGCATTGGCGCACTTGGTGGGAGTGGCACACGCATGGTTGCGCAACTTTTTCGACACGCGGGCGTATTCATGGGTCACCAACTCAACATGGCGCTCGACAATCTCGATTTCACGCAATTTGTACTCGCACGAAGTCCTATTACACAGCAAAGTTATACACAATTTGCAGAATACACGAGTCAGGCACAACTTACCGGTTCGCAACGCATATACCTTTGGCACAGCGCAATCGCTGCCTGGCGACTCACATACCCGTACACCCGACACCACGATGCGCATTGGCGGTGGCAGCTACGCGCGTTCATGCGCCAACAATACCGCGACATCTGGCATCCAGCACCTGTGCCACCATACTGGGGGTGGAAGGAACCCAACACGCACATCATTTTGCCTGATTTACTTGAAACATTCCCAACGCTACAGTATATCCACATCATCCGCCACGGTCTCGACATGGCATTTTCGTCCAACCGTAATCAACTGTGGCGCTGGGGAGCAGATTTCGGGATTACCGTATCACCCACAGATTCTGAGCAACACATTGCAATGGCTCAGCTCGAATATTGGATCAAGACCACTGAGCGTATTGAAGCCCTCCAACAGCACTATCCAGGCCGTATCGCCATCTATCGTCTTGATGATTTTTGGGAAACGCCAGTTCAGACGATAAACGCATGTTTTGACCATGCACGAGTACCGCTTACCGCAGCTATGCTTGATACGCTCATCACTATCCCCCAACCCCCTTCCGACCCACATCGATATCGCCAATACAAATTATCCATGTTTACCCGCACACAACTCGATGCGGTCACTAGTCGCAATTTTGAGATTCTGACATGATGTGAATCTGCCAGCAAATCAGTGGTAAGATGGTTGCACCGTAGACCTCAATTCACAGTCCGTTCAAGGAGGAACCACATGACTGGATTTAACGGTTTGGGCATGCACTTGGGCAATTTGTCGCGCTTGTCTGATGCGCAGTCACGTTCACTGAGTCCCGAAAACTTCGATGGCGCCAAGGGACGTGGTGGAATGGCCACCGAGGGCACCGGTGCCCCACATGCACGTGGCCTAGGTCAGGGCTGGAAGATTTCGCCGTCGATTCGGATTGCCCCCGGTGAAACTCGCGAAATCGCCAACATTGAGGGAATGGGTGCCATCCAGCAAATTTGGCTCACTCCGACTGGCAACTTCCGCCTGCAAGTCATCCGCATGTACTGGGATGATCAGCCCAATCCTTCTGTGGAAGCACCACTGAGCGATTTTTTTGCGAGTGGATGGGGCAAATATGCCCAACTCAGTTCATTGGCAGTCTGTGTCAATCCAGGCAGTGCCTTTAATTGTTATTGGGAAATGCCGTTCCGCAAGCGGGCCCGCATGACAGTCACTAACCTTTCCGAAAAAGAAGTCACCCTGTACTATCAAATCAACTACACGCTGACCGAGGTCCCCGCCGACTGTGCCTACTTCCACGCTCAGTTTCGGCGCAGCAACCCATTGCCCTACATGACCGACCACACCATCCTCGACGGGGTGATTGGACGCGGCCACTATGTGGGCACCTACATGGCATGGGGCGTCAACAACTGTGGCTGGTGGGGTGAGGGCGAAATCAAGTTTTTCATGGACGGTGACGGGCAATTCCCCACCATCTGTGGCACTGGCACCGAAGACTACTTCTGTGGCTCGTACAACTTCGATCTCGGGCCAGCCAACGGCGGGTATCGTGAATTCACCACACCATACGCCGGTCTATCACAGGTCATCCGCCCTGACGGGACTTATCAGTCGCAGACGCGTTTCGGCATGTACCGCTGGCACATCATGGATCCTATCCGCTTCCAGCAGGATTTGCGTGTCACCATTCAGGCACTCGGTTGGCGCCAGGATGGTCGGTATTTGCCACTCCAAGACGATATCTCGTCCGTGGCATTTTGGTATCAGACATTGCCCACAGCACCCTTCCCCGCTCTGCCTGATCGGGATTACTTAGAAATCATCTAACCATGCAACGAATTTCTTTGACCACTTGGAGCATTCATCCCTATTTGAGCGATGGCTCGCTCGCGCTCGTCGACATGCCGGCACGCGTCAAGCAGGCAGGCATCAGCACCGTCGAAATCTGTCATTTCCACTTCCCCGAGACATCACGCGAGTATGTTGCAGCACTGCGTGAGGCAGCCCGGGCCGCCGAAGTCGAAATCTTCAGTATTTTGGTCGATGCATTTGACATTTCACAGGCAGACCCTCAGGCCCGTGAGCACGACATTAATGCCGTCGCCGAGTGGATCGACATTGCCGCTTGGCTGGGAGCATCACATGTGCGAGTCATCGCCGGCGAAGCAGCTGCCAGTGATCGTGATGCCCTGCGTCGTTCGATTATTGCACTCACCCGCTTGCAGCAACACGCTCAGGCTCGGGGCGTCACCATCATCAGCGAAAACTTCAAGGCACTGGCCATCCCACCAGCCAACTGGTTGGCCATCCACGAGGCACTCGGTCACGGCGGATGTGCCGATATCGGGAATTTCCCCGCTGCCACACGCGTCAGCGACTTTGCGCAGGTGGCCGCCCATGCGGCATCGATTCATGTCAAAGCTAGTTACGCCGAAGACGGCACCATCCAACCAGCAGAAGTCCAAGCCTGCTTGGCAGCGGCACGAGCTCATGGCTTTGCAGGGCCGACCACCCTGGTCTACGACCGCCCCGGTGAGCGTTGGCAAGGCATCGCAACGCTGCATCGCATCGTGAGTGAGGCGTTTGCCTCGTAACTCCACAAGATACGGTATCATACAGAGAAGTGCGGCATTCCCCGTACAATCGCCGATGCCCACTTCTCTGTGCATCAATGGGTAAAGACAAGGTGCGAAATGGTGAGTTGTGACGCTGGTATGTCACCACAACGCGAGCAAATCGTGGTACAAAACCACATCGTGAGTTTTTTACGCTGGGGCAGCGGCCCACAGACCATCGTCCTCTTGCATGGCATCACAAGTAGTGCGCGTACCTGGTGGCGCGTAGCACCGGCCCTGGCCAATTTGGGCTTCCAGGTCATCGCATTCGACATGCCTGGCCATGGCGAAAGCACTCTCATCGGCAGTCACCATATCACCAGCATTGCCGATCACATCATGGCCGCCTGCAAGCAACTCGATATCGACCCCACCATTGTGGTTGGGCATTCATGGGGTGGTGCTACTGCCCTGCATATCGGCACACAGCTCCCCCTACAACGCCTCATCCTCATTGATCCGGCAATTGCCATGGATGCCACGCATGGCGCTTCTGTGGTAGACCGCTATGCCGAGGGAGTCGGCGATTCGCCCCACACAACGAGTCAATGGCTGAGCACGCGCAACAAGCACTGGCATCGTTGTGATGTGCACTGGAAGGCAGAAGCCCTGCAACAGTGCCGTCGTGAGGCTGTCGAAGGGCTCTTTTTGCACAGCGGCGATTGGGATCTCACCCCCCTGTTTGCCACGCTCACCGTGCCCACCCTCTGCCTTGTAGCGGCCCCAGCCGCCACAGTCATCCCGGTGGAATCCCAAACGCACATTCAACACGCACTCAGCCAACGTCAGGGTCGTTGGAGTCAAATCACAGGCACCGACCACAACATGTTCCGTGGTGGTTTCGATGTGACCATGCCGCACATTGTCGGTTGGGTCAAGGAGGTTGCCCCATGACGAATCAGGCTCGCACCGTACCCGACGAATTGCAGTTTGCGGTCGACAAGTTGAGTACTGCCGGCTACAAACTCACCACCCCGCGCCTAGCAGTGCTCCAAGCCGCAGCTACGTTCCCCGGGGCATTTAGTGCAGCCCAACTCGACGAGCGCCTGCATCAACACGGGCATCCTCTCGGCGACGCCAGCCTGTTTCGCACGCTCAAACTCTGTACCGACGTCGGTGTCATGCAACGTATTCATGGCTTCAATGAATGTCATCGCTATATTCTCAGCCCACATGCCCACGCCCATCGTGTCGTCTGCACCGAATGTGGTGCAGTGGCCGAGTTCGATGAGTGTGGCCTTGACCAGCTGATTAGCACGCTCGAACAACAAACCGGCTTCACCGTATCAGAACACCTGCTTGAATTATTTGGGCACTGCCCACGTTGCCAACACCACCAGACCTAGTTTCGTTATCATTCATTACACATTATGTCAAAGGATACGATTCATGGGGTATGACACCATCATCATCGGGCTGGGTGGCATGGGGAGCGCCGCCGCCTATCATGCGGCTCGCCAGGGTCAACGCATACTGGGCATCGAACAATTCACTCCAGCTCACGCCCATGGCTCCAGCCACGGGCATTCGCGCATCATTCGTCAGGCCTACTTCGAAGATCCCGCCTATGTGCCACTCCTCAAACGTGCATTTACGCTGTGGGACGACCTCGCAGCCCAAGCCGACGAAGATCTGCTCCACCTCACCGGTGGCATCATGTTGGGGCACCCCGACAGCGACGTCATTCGTGGCACACTCGCCAGTGTCAATACGCACCAACTACCACATCGCATCTACCAAGCCGATGAAATCCGCCAACACTTCCCGGCCCTTACCCCCAGCGACGACATCATCGCCGTCGCCGAAACACAGGCCGGTTATGTGGTCCCCGAAGCTGCAATTCGTACCCACCTCCGCCTCGCAGCTCATCACGGTGCTGATCTCCACTTCAACGAAACCGTCTACGACTGGCATGTGGATGCCGCAGGAATCGTCCACGTCACTACCAATCAGGGCACCTACAGCGCCGACAAACTCATCATCAGCGCCGGGGCCTGGGTACCCCAACTCTTGGCAGATCTCGGCTTGCCCCTGCGCGTCGAACGGCGTGTGCTGTGTTGGTTCGACCCCATTGGCGGCTATGCTCCATTTGCAGACGCACACTTCCCGATTTACATCTGGGACTGTGGCGACGGCGTGTCGTTTTATGGGTTCCCCTATCAGCCAGGCACCACAGGTGTCAAAGTCGCCATTCACACGGTCGGTCAAGTCTGCGAGCCACACACCATCGACCGCCAACTCCACGATCAGGATGTAACCCAGTTGCAAGACCTGTTGCGCCACCGCATCCCAGCCCTCACCGGCCCTTTGCTTGAATACGCCACGTGCATGTACACACTCACACCTGACGAACACTTCCTGATTGCCCCACATCCGGTTCACGCAAACGTCATCATCGCCTCACCGTGTTCAGGGCACGGCTTCAAGTTCACACCCGTCATTGGTGAAATCCTCGCCGACTTGGCCGGCAACGGCCGCACCACCCACGATATCGGATTATTTGGTCTTCGTTTTTGATTGGTTTGCAAAGGAGTACTTTTGTATGCCCGCACTCACTCACGCAGATGTGGCTCGCTTGCGGCAGCGCACTGCCCAGCAGCTCGCACAGGCCGGGATTGTACTGACTGATGCTGAGGCCGCGCACATCGAAATCGCAGACTGTGGTCTCGGCGAAATCGAAACCCTGGGGCTACAACTGGTGGTATATGTCAACACCGAGCGCTGTTGCGCCAAAGAACTCGTCATGTTCCCCCATCAGTGCTTCCCCGAACACCAGCATCCACCCGTAGGCGATGACCCCGGCAAAGAAGAAACCTTCCGCTGTCGCCAAGGTGAAGTCTACTTGTATGTAGAGGGCGAGCCCACCCCTCACCCCAAAGGCACACCACCAGCCCACCGCGCTGCCCACTTCAGCGTTTGGCACGAAATCATCTTGCGGCCGGGCGAGCAGTACACGCTCCAGCCCAACA
>VFQT010005003.1_pt1 | contig 10456 bp, 8 predicted proteins | sample 3512381 | NCBI WGS metagenome assembly VFQT01 (sample SAMN10412376, study PRJNA504923) | tailings metagenome | isolation source: Relicate 2 Philex TSF3 active mining site | place: Philippines: Tuba, Benguet | collected 2017-08-29 | reverse complement strand
TGAATCCAACAACTGACCAACTCACCGCTATACGCGCAGCTCTTAATATGTTGCTTAAAGCACTAACAAATAAGAGCTATACATGGAAGAGATAAGATCTTTTTAAATCACTAATACTCTATAAATCAAAAGCCCTGGTAACGCCGGGGCTTTTTTGTTGCTTTTTTTGTTACTCTTTTTTTATGGTTATCAAAAGACATATATTAAGGAGAAATTATGGAATTCAAAACTACTTGCCAAAAATTGGCAAAACTACTTATCATGGTTGGTGCCGCAAGCAACATCATTACTTTAATTAAAGCCGACAATGTAGTGAGCCACTCATTCATTTCAACAGGATCAACCTCACAACCAGACCCACTTTTTTACCGTAACTTTTGGCAACCTAATGACATTCCCAACGGCAAACAAAAAAACTTTTCCATCACTCCTTTTTACAGCAGATCAACCAACAGCAAAGGATTAGCACGCTATTTTTCTCCCTTTGATAAGGATGAGTTGGTAGTAAGGGAACAAGGCGCAATAGTTACAGGTGGAGCTTCAAATCTAGTAGGCACAGAGCAAGACATCTTAAGCTATAACTTTAACGTAGTTACGGTAGGTGGCGCCGGAGGAAATGATGGCATTTTCAATAGCACTTTAAAATTCTCTCCTCGTCAAGAAACTGTTGGTGCAGATTTAGTTTTTTTTGCCCAACACTGCAACCGTTTCTGGGTAAGTCTTTCTACAAAATTAGCACATATTAAAACAAATATGCATCTTGAAGAAACAGTACTTAATCCAAGTGGTGGCTCAGTAAATGTTTTTAATGGAACAGAATTTATTATTGAAGGTACTCGGCAAGCCTCTAATATGAAAGAAGCGTTCAAACAACCACAAATGCTTTATGGTAAAATTGATGGATCTCAAATTAAAACCGGGCTTTCTGATATAACTCTTAATTTTGGTTATAATTGGAAACGCACAGGTAATTTCTATGCCCAACCTTTTGTAGGCTTAGTGTTTCCAACCAGTGAAAGGCCAAAAGCTCAGTACATGTTTGAACCTATTCTTGGGAATAACGGGCATTTTGCATTATTTTCCGGTATTCATTATGGAAACGTTTTATATGAAAATTCAAAGCGAACAATTTTTGTAAGCGGAACCTTACAAACAACGTATCGCTGTCCTAATACACAAAAACGTTCATTCGATCCTGTTGGCAACCCATGGGGACGTTATCTTACAGTACATGACAATGCAAACGATATGGCAGCACCAACTTATCGATGGGGTATCAACAGGTTTACTAAAGATGTTACCGTAAAACCTTACTTTAATCATTTTGCTCAATTTCAATTAAACGCTCTACATAAAAAATTCAGCTATCATATTGGTTACGCTGTTGAAATATATAATGCAGAAGAAATAGAGCTTGCTGAACAATGGAACCCTGTTGCTATTTCTGATATAGATGCTGCTGGAGGAAATAATTCTCCATTAAGAACTATCAATAGTTGTATAGATGCTTTAAGAGTTGCTACTTTTGCTCCTTTTTATATCACTGATCTCAATCTAAATTCAGCAGCACAACCTTTTCATATTAAGCAAAGCTTAACAGCTGCCATCTCTAAAGAGATAACTCATAAAAATAGAGACTATACACTAACAGGTTCTTTACGTATAACTCAAGCACAGGCAAATCGAGCTCTTTCTTCTTGGACTATTTCAGCAGGACTTCATAATAATTTTTAAAATAGAATAAGCTTATAATCGAACCTTCTAGACTATTTTATTGAATAAAACTTTTAGAATTAGTTATTTTAAAGAAAAAAGTCTAGAAGGAGTACGTATGAAAGTTTTTATTGATGTTTTAAAAAAAATATCTGTCATTGGTATACTATCTACTAGCATACTTTTCAGTTCAATGATTACAGCAAGCCAACGTAACCCTGTTCAGACTATTAAGCTTCTTCAAAATGCTCCTGATCAACGTGCAGCAGCAATTGATGTTTTAACAAATAGCTCAGACCCGGTTAAAGCTCACGTGAACGTTAAAAAAGCACTCGCTGAAACATTGTCTAAAATAGGAATCGATTCATCAGTCTACGGAGATAATCCTTTTTCTTCAGCTGTGACGTCTATCTTGATGCCGACGCCAGCAGCAACTGGTGCAAGCGCAGCTGCGGCAGCCGCAGCACCGGCTGTAAGTGGCGGAATGGTTGGTGGTGCAAACCCCACAATAATCACTGCTCTAAAGGCGCAATTAACAGCAGCTCAAAATCAAATCGCTCTTTTAAATGCCCAACTTGCTACAACTCCAAATTCTGCAACTTTACAAACACAATTAACTAATGCGCTTGCACAAAATGCTGTACTTCAGCAAACACTTGCTTCATTACCAGGTGCGGCACCAGCAGCTCCATCAGTTCCAGGATTACCTGTACCACCAGCACCCGGAATGCCAGGAACAGTGCCCCCTCCACCACCACTTCCAGGAGGAAGCGCACCAATGGCACCCAACATTCCAACTCCACCACCAGCACCCGGAATGCCAGGATCAGTCCCCCCCCCACCTCCAATGCCAGGAATGCCTGCTGCACCAGGAGGCGCTCCTGCGCTGACAACTTCTACCCTATCTATAGACAAATTTAAAAATATGAAAACGGATTTTGATAAAATAGATTTAAGTAGTTTTACTAAAAGAAGTCTACCTAAATATCTTGAAGAAGATACTACCCGTGGACTTTTCTCACCATTAACACAAATTGATAATTTATGTAAAAACATTGAAAAAAAGTTTTCAGAATACTCTAACCCATCAGGTCAACATGGCTTTAATCTATTTGATCCAACATTAAAAATAATATCATCAAAACGAGATTTTGCTGAGGAACTGAGAACACTTGTAAATCTTATTATAAGTAACAATTCAATTGCTAATCTTGAATCAATCAAGAAAGAACTGATGTCATTTAATCAAGAAAGAAATAGATCTATCAGTATCACTAATCAAAAAGAACTTAGCGACGCATATGACAATGCAAAAACTGCTTTTAGCAAAGCTACTAATATTTTAAGATCAGAACAAAAGATATTAAAAACAAATAATCCTAAACGACCAGGACAATCAGATCTAGACTACTCTGCTTTTTTAAAACAATCATTAGAAAACACAGCTCAACCACTAGTCAAAGATTTAGAAAGCAACTTAAAAATCTTGAAAAATCAAGAAAATTCTGCAAAAAAAGAAGTCAAATTGCAGCAAACAGAACTCGAAAAAGCGGCAGAAACATTACTATTAAGAATAGCTACAGTACTAGCCCGCATAGAATATTACAAAATTTTGCCACAAGATATGGGTCATTTTTTGGATCAACAAGCAAAAAATTATGTAACAGAAATGAAAAAACCCGGCCAATTACTTCGTAAATGCCAGGAAATATTAACCTATATTGTTGATGATTATATTCCAACAGCTATAAATTTATACCACAATCCTAATAATCCTGCAGTGATTGCAGATAGTTTATTAAACACCGATGAAGCAAAAAAACGATCCTCCTTGACTTATGCAAAAACTTATTTAAATAAATATAAATCTAATAAATTAGATATTTTAGAAGTTTTTGATGCTAAATCCTCTGACGCAATCTATAATTTAACTGCAGGTTTTCAAGTTCAACTCGATCAATTCGTACTAGACAAAATAACAGGTGCACAAAAAACTCCTATCGGAAATCTACCTGTAGGTATTGAACGCGTAACAGATATAGATGTTGTTGGAACTACAGGCAACACAACATCTCCAAAGAAAATGACTAATTCAACTGGAAATTCTTATTGTGATGTAGTCCTTTTTGCTCAAGCAGTTGCTAATCCATTTAGAGATATTGCTGTACTTGAAACACCAATTAAGCAGGTAGTTCCCCAGGGGCAAACTACTTCTACCAATTATTATAAAGCCGTTTACATTAACACTGATCCTCTCTTTTCTGTAGATCCAAAAAATATGGAATGTGGTGACCTAAAAATACTGCTTTATCGCTTAAGCATAGAAACTGAACATGTTCCCACTCAGGGATCTAGCCTAACAGAGCTACAAATAGCTCAAAATAAGGCACGTACAATGGTTCAAAGCTTTGATGAGACAAAATCGGATTACACACCTGAAATTGATTTGATTAAAAAATTGCAGCAATTACTTCAACAAGCTCCTTATAATTTAAAAGATCCGACACCTTATGATCCAAACAATATAAAAACTGAAAACTTCAAATTATACAAACTGATGGAAGTTAATGCTGACGAGGTTGTCAAAAATAATCAAAACCCTCGTGGACAAAACGAATCACAAACAAGTGTCAGAGATTCCATTTTATTTAAAATTACCGGCGGCGTATAATAAAAGGATTAAAAAAGAAACAGTATTTTTAGGGGAGTGAAAGCTCCCCTATTTTTTTATAAACACAGGAAAAATTAAAAAGGAAATTATAAGAGGTTATAAAAAAAGTATAAAAATGGAGAGATTATGAAAAATTATGTAAGAGACAGCATGTTATTATGTGCTGTACTTATCTTATCACGTTCATGTTATGTACATACAAGCCCAATAACTATTAAAGCAGTGTCACAATTTGATGATGTGGTAACTAACCCTGCAAAGCCGGTAGCTGTGGTATTTGCGTACGTACAATCAAAAGAAACAGAAAAATCGGTTAAAAAACAGTTAGAAAAAGCACGTAAAGGTTTTAGTGAATTAACCAAGCAGAAACTTTATAAACGGGCTGATGTGCAATTTGTGGTAGTCAATGCAATGGAATTTTCTGGACTACAAAAAGAGTTTGGTATTCCCGCACTGCAAGATGATGTGGTTTATTTTGTGATCTATTACAAAGGTAACATTTTAGGGACACAAAAAGTAATACTGCTACCTGAAGATGATGTAAAAGAACTGATAACAGAAAGAGGACAAGATATTATTGAAGCAAAAGCTGGCGATATTTTAGATGATATTATTCAAGATAAAAAAGATAAGGAATGGGAATTAGAAAAGATGCGGGCACAGGCGCCGGTCTATTATTCACCATTTTATTACGATCCATGGTGGGGGTATTATGGAGGATGTGGGTACCGTTGCGGATATCGTTGGGGTTATGGTTATTGGTGGTAAGAGTATTGCATTTTTACCACGAAATGGTGTATTTTTAACCACATAATGGTAAATATTTCACCACAAGGGCAAAAATGTTTAAACGAAATTTGCATGATAAGCTTAAAAATATGCTTTCATGGTCTCCGGTTGTGTTATTAACCGGAGCACGTCAAACAGGAAAAACAACCTTAATTAAAAGTTTGTGTAAAGAGGAATATACCTACGTCACCTTTGATGATCTTACCGCCCTTGCACTGGCAAAAAACAACCCAATGGGATTTATTGCAGGACTCAAAAAACCAGTCATTCTTGATGAAATTCAACGCGTTCCTGAACTTTTTTTAGCAATTAAAAAAGATGTTGATAAAAACCGACACAAGGGACGTTACATTCTTACTGGTTCTGCTAATCCGTTATTAATTCCTCAAGTAGGAGATTCGCTGACTGGCAGAATTGAAATTGCAGAATTATTGCCTTTTTCCCAAGGTGAATTATTGGGAGTTAAAGAAACTTTTATAGACACACTTTTTAAAGGAATTATTCCTACTACCACCCTTCAAGAATCAACCCCCACACTTTTTCATAAAATATTTATTGGTGGCTATCCAGTAGTGGTCACTGAACAAGAGTTTGGATATGAACGGATTGAATCATGGTTTGCTTCATATGTTACCACCTTAATACAACGCGATATTAAAGACCTTGCACATATCAGCGGTATTACAGAACTGCCCTTGCTTTTAAAATTACTGGCAGCGCGCGCAGGCAATCTTTTAAACGTTTCAAATCTTTCACGTGAAGCAAAAATACCTAATAGCACATTGCATCGTTATTTAGCACTTTTTGAAACGGTATTTCTTGTTCACCTTCTTCCTGCTTGGTCACGTAATAGTACAACACGATTAGTAAAATCACCCAAAGTCTATCTTAATGATACTGGATTATTAAGTTTTTTATTGGGATTACGACCTGATCAAAATACCATACCTGAAGGAATGATAGCAGGACAACTGCTAGAAAATTTTGTGATAAATGAACTAAAAAAACAGGCTGGTTGGTCAGAAAAGCGTGTTACTCTTTCTTATTACCGAACCATGAGTGGCATTGAAGTGGATTTAGTTCTTGAAGACGGGCAAGGAAATATTGTTGCCCTTGAAGTAAAAAGCAGCAGCACTGTTGGGCCACGTGATTTTAAAGGGCTTGAACATTTACAAGAATTGATGGGTGAAAAGTTTTTGTGTGGATTAGTTTTATATACTGGTGAACAAACGGTTCATTACAATCAAAAACTTGCTGCTGTCCCTATTTCTTGTTTATGGACTCTATAAAAAAGGCCCGTAAAAAAACGGGCCTCAATAATTTATGGTACTAACGCGTTATTTAGCTGCGCGTGTCACCACTTCAACTGGTGTACGAACAACATCAGGTGAGTTTTTACCAAGTAAAACTTCACGTACTGCTGCAAATGCAAAGTAACCAACCATTGCTGAAAATGCATTTTTAGTGAATCCTTTTCCATAACCACATGGAACAGCATTTTCTACTGTTTGTACAATGCCAGAATCGGTTACAACTGAACCGTATTGAGCTACGTAAGCATTATATAAATCAGAACCAACCTTATGCATAAAAAAAGCAGATATCGCTGCAGTTGTTAATGGATAATTTACTGAACGTTTTACTAAATTAACTAATGAATCAACCGCTGAAGTTTCTGATGCAAAAGTTGCGCCATTTGATGCAGAAAGCAACAACACTGCCAAGAAAAATGATCTATTTATCTTCATATTAAAACCTTTCCTTATAAGGAAAAAATGTAAAAACTACTCATTCGCGAAAACTACCACAGAGAATTCCATCTGTAAAATTTATCTTTTTAAGACGTTCAAAATCTTTCTTGAAGAGTGGAAAATACTCATTACAAATACGATGATAAATTTCTTGCGCTAAATCTTCATTATAAGTATGCACTGTTAAATTTCTGTCCTTAAGCATCTCAATCCAAACATCTCCATCTGAAATAAGAAATCCTGCATATGCTTCACGCAAAATATCTTTAGTAAATGCAAGATCGTTTTTTACACTTCTAAATTCAATAATTTTTTTAAGCAACTTCCAGAAAAGTTCAAAGGTATACTCAAAACGTTGAATTGTCGCTGAGCCATTAATATCAGTTTTTTCAAGCTCAACAACTTCTTGAAGACTCGCGAGAGATTTTTCTAAATTTTCAAAACCTTTGATAATTTTTTCTTGTAAATCTTTACTGTCGTTCATACAGCACAACTCCTTCTTTTTGAATGGACTTTCTTAAATGATTCGTCTCTGAAAGGCTTTCTAATTTTATACAATCTATCTTGAGCAATGTGTCAGCATCTTCAATAATATCTAAAATAGTTAACCAATCTTTTGATGTTGCTTGTGGGCAGCTTATTACTAAATCAATATCAGAACGCTGCGCATGATCACCACGCGCTCGAGAACCAAAAAGAATAATCTTCTTAACACATTCAATTTTTTTTAATTTTTCAAAAAAATGATGCTTTTTGATAAAATCAGGTTGACTTAATTCCATGCCATAATCTTTCTTAATTACCTCAAGATGACATATTAACCATGTCATCTTATCACAACAAAATGCTTATCCTAAAATTTTTACAAAGATGTTTTTGGTATAACATGTTAAAATAGTCGATGTAACACGTATTAAAAGGTTTACCATGCTGCATAGTAGTTCAACTGCCATAATTTTTATGGGCGATAAAATTCATGCTGTTAATAAAGATTTTTTTAATGACCACACAGCACAATCATGCTTACAAAAAGAGCCGTTAAAAAAATTAACTGCACAATTAAATCTTAAAGCTTGCTTTACATTGCATCAAACACACAGCGCTGATGGTATTACTGTAACAGAAGAAGAACTATGTAAAAATGCGCTACTTGGTAGTAAAGATGGTGATTTTTTGATCACTAACCTTGCACATGTAGGACTGTTTATTAAAACTGCAGATTGCTTACCCATTATTATCATTGATTCACACAATAAAGCAGTTGGTATTGCACATGCAGGATGGAAAGGATCAGTTCAAAATATTGGCACTATAATGCTTAATGCCATGCATAATACATATGGTACAAAGACATCTAATGTTGAAATTTATTTTGGAGCAAGTGCAGCTGTTTGTTGTTATGAAGTTGATGAACCTTTTATAAAAAATTTGGATCAAACAGTTATAAAACAAACTATTACTTACAAAAACAATAAATCTTATTTTAATCTTTCATTATACAATCAAATATTATTAGAACGCGCGTCAGTTCCATTACATGCTTTTAAGTATAACTACCACAGATGTACTATCTGTAATCCTTTGTATTGTTCATATCGCCGTGATAAAGAATCTGATTTAAGACAAATAACCCTTGTTTCATTGAAATAGTCTACAAGGTGCGCTAGACTGGGTGATGCATTTTAGAAATAAAGGGATCTTTCATGATAACTACCATACTTGCAAAAATTGTCGGAACACGTAACCAGCGTGAAGTTAAACGTTTGCAACCAATTGTTGATACAATAAATAGACTTGAACCTACCATTAGTGAACTTTCTAATGAACAACTTCAAGCAAAAACTGTTGAATTCAGACAACGCTACACTAACGGACAAACGCTTGATGATTTACTCCCTGAAGCTTTTGCAGTGGTCAGAGAAACAACCCAACGTATCTTAGGACAACGTCATTACGATGTTCAATTAATGGGTGGCATAGTACTTCATCAAGGTAAAATTGCAGAAATGAAAACTGGTGAAGGAAAAACATTAACTGCTACCCTTCCTCTTTATTTAAATGCACTTTCTGGAAAAACAGCTTTCTTAGTTACCGTTAACGATTATCTTGCACGCCGTGATGCTGCATGGATGGGGCCTATTTTTAACTTTTTAGGTTTAACCGTTGGCACTTTACAAAACTCCATGAATGATTCAGAACGTAAATCTACCTATGCATGCGATATTCTGTATGCAACTAACAATGAACTTGGTTTTGACTATTTACGCGATAATATGAAGTTCCGACTAGAAGATTACGTACAACGTGAACTTGCTTTTGCTATTGTTGACGAAGTTGACTCTATTTTAATTGATGAAGCACGCACACCTCTTATTATTTCTGGTGCTTCGAATGAAGGAAGCAACTTATACGAAACTGCTAATAATGCTATAAAAAGATTAGTAAAAGATACCGATTATGAAGTTGATGAAAAACAACGATCAGTACTTTTAACAGAAAGCGGTAATGATAAATTAGAAGCTGCTTTTAAGATTGAAAATTTATATGCAGTTGAACACATCAATTTACTCCATCATGCTACACAAGCACTTAAAGCGCACGCTCTTTTTAAACGTGATGTTGAATATGTAGTGCGTGATGATGAAGTATTAATTGTTGATGAATTTACAGGACGTATTTTACCAGGAAGACGATACAGCGATGGCTTACATCAAGCAATAGAAGCAAAAGAAGGCGTTAAAATTGAACGTGAAAGTCAAACACTTGCTTCTATTACGTTACAAAATTTCTTTAGATTATTTAAAAAACTTGCCGGTATGACCGGTACTGCTCAAACAGAAGCTGAAGAGTTTTTAAATATTTATAAACTTGATGTAGTTTCTATTCCAACACATCGTACCGTTATTCGTGATGACAAATCTGATCTTATCTTTTTATCTGAACGTGGAAAATATAAAGCTATTGTAGAAGACGTTAAAGAACGCTACAAAAAAGGTCAGCCTGTTTTGATTGGTACAATTGCCGTTGAAAAATCAGAAAAACTTTCTGAAGTTCTTGACGCACACAATATTCCTCATGAAGTTTTAAACGCAAAACAACATGCTCGTGAAGCTGAAATTGTAGAACACGCAGGTGAGGCTGGTAAAATTACCATTGCAACCAACATGGCAGGACGTGGTACCGATATTAAACTTACCCCAGAAGCGCGCGCGGCTGGTGGTCTGTATATTTTGGGCACTGAACGTCATGAAAGTAGACGTATTGATAACCAGTTACGTGGACGTTCTGGACGTCAAGGAGACGCAGGAGAATCTCGTTTTTACATTTCATTAGAAGATGATCTTATTCGTATTTTTGCAGGTCAAACACTCAAAGATAGAATGGAAAGTTATGGCATGACTGAAGATGAAGTGATTGAATCCCGTTTTGTTTCTAAGACCATTGAACATTCTCAAGAAAAAGTTGAAAAACATAACTTTGATATCAGAAAACATCTTCTTGAATATGACGATGTAATGAATCAACACCGCAA
>VFQT010005002.1_pt1 | contig 10456 bp, 10 predicted proteins | sample 3512381 | NCBI WGS metagenome assembly VFQT01 (sample SAMN10412376, study PRJNA504923) | tailings metagenome | isolation source: Relicate 2 Philex TSF3 active mining site | place: Philippines: Tuba, Benguet | collected 2017-08-29 | reverse complement strand
GTGACTTTCTTCTTGGGTGCCATTTCCTTTTCTTTCCTTAGTTCAGTGGACCGACTTGGTCAAAAGACAGTTCCACTGGTGTTTCTCGCTCAAAGAGCGAAACCAATACGGTGACCTTGCCAGACTCTGGCTTGATCTCCGAGATAGTGCCGGGCAGTCCTGCGAAGGAGCCATCCTTGATCAGGATGCTCTCGCCAACCGCGAAGTCGATCTTGACTGGAATCGACTTGGCCTTTGCTCCGCCGCTTGCCTTGCTGCTGGCCTTGACCTGCGCAACTTCTTCGCTCTCTTGCGGAGTGAATAGTGGCTTGAGCATTTCAAAAGCTTCGTTTGGTCTGAGCGGAGTTGGGTTTTGTGAGTTGCCAACAAAGCCAGTTACAGCAGGGGTGTGACGAACTAGTGCCCAGCTGTCTTCGGTCATATCCATGCGCACTAGCACATAACCAGGGATGCGAACCTTGGTAACAAGCTTGCGCTGACCGTTCTTGATCTCAATGCTTTCTTCCATTGGTACTTCGATCTGGTAAACCTGATCGCCACCAGCAAGTGATTGCTTACGAACTTCAATGTTTTGCTTCACGCGACGCTCGTATCCGGCGTAGGAGTGAACAACAAACCACTTACCTGGCTGCTTGCGAAGCTCTTCGCGGAAAGTTCGGTATGGGTCATCTGATGCAGATTCTGCTTCAACGGTTTCTGCAACTGCTGGAATCTCATCAGCTTCTTCGCGTGTTAGCTCGGTTGCTTCTTCAACCTGGAAGCCATCGAGTTCGTGAGTTGCTTCCTCTTCAGCTGAGGCTAGGTCAACAGAATCCAGGTCAACGTTTTCGTCAACCGCTGGTTCTGCGATCTCTAGTGGCTCACCGACTGGAGCATCACTGAAATTTAGTTCTGACACCTAATTACCTCTTTTAGTTTGAAAATACGAAAGTTACAACGTTCAAAAATGCCCAGTCGAGCAGGGAGATGATCACCATGACCACTGCCACGAAGGCGAGCACGACACCGGTGAACTTAACTAGTTCAGTTCTGGTTGGCTTGGTTACTTTTCCAAGTTCAGCCAGTACCTGACGAATAAAAAGCGAGAGGCGCTGGAATGGGTTTTTAGCTTTGGCGCTATCGGCCTTGGCTTTTTCAACCAGATCCTCTTGAGCTCTTTCAATCTCTTCTGCCACTGTTTGACCTTTCTGTAGTCGCAGGGCGGACAGGACTCGAACCTGCAACTTGCGGTTTTGGAGACCGCTGCTCTACCAATTGAACTACCGCCCTAAAGTTGCCATCGCCATCAACCGTTAACTGACTCAAGGCTTGGTTTCAAGAGCCGGGCGCAAGACACACTTCTAGTATGTTTTCTAGGATTGTGAATTTTTGCCAGATTAGTTTCGGCAGATGTCAACAGGTCAAATTTTAGGCCCTTGGGGGCTTTGGCGCAATGCCGATGGTCCCCACAGACCCCATTTCACAAGTATTCTGGCTCTATGCCAGCCAATCGAATCTCTTCCCGGATAGCCGCCATCGCTGAAAGCGCCACTTTGAAGGTGGACGCCAAGGCTAAGGCCCTGATTGCCCAGGGAAGACCTGTTATTACCTATGCCGCTGGCGAGCCAGACTTTCCAACCCCTGACCACATTGTCGAGGCTGCCATTGCGGCAGCTAAGGATCCAAAGAACCACCGCTATACCCAAGCGGTCGGTCTGCCAGAGCTGAGAGAGGCAATTGTTGCCAAGACCCTGCAGGACTCCGGCACCAAGGTTGATGCTTCGCAAGTAATCGTTACTAATGGCGGCAAGCAAGCCGTTTATCAATCTTTTGCGGTGATTGTTGATAAGGGTGATGAGGTTTTAGTTCCAGCCCCTTATTGGACCACCTATCCCGAGGCAATCAAGTTGGCCGGCGGTAAGCAGGTCGATGTATTTGCAGGTAGCGAGCAGGACTACAAAGTAACTGTTGATCAGCTTGAGAAGCACTACACCGACAAAACTAAGGCGCTGCTTCTTTGTTCGCCATCTAACCCAACCGGTGCGGTTTATTCGAAGGAAGAGATTGAAGCAATCGGCAAGTGGGTGCTTTCAAAAGAGAACCTCTGGGTAATAACCGATGAGATTTACCAGAACTTGGTTTATGACGGTGTAAAGGCATACTCGATCACTGAGGTTGTGCCAGAGCTAGCTGATCGAACAATCATGGTGAATGGTGTAGCTAAGAGTTATGCGATGACCGGTTGGCGACTTGGCTGGATGATTGCACCGGCAGATGCAGCAAAGGCAGCAGCCAATCTTCAGTCTCACCTAACCTCTAACGTTTCTAACATTTCTCAGCGAGCAGCGATTGCTGCGCTTACAGGCGACCAAGCACCAATCAAAAAGATGCTTGAAGCATTTGACCGCAGAAGAAAACTTGCTGTGAGTGAAATGAGCAAGATAGGTGGAGTAAAGACACCGACTCCGCAAGGCGCCTTCTATGTTTACGCCGACGTCACGGGATTATTTGGCAAAGAAATAAACGGTAGAAAGTTTTCAACATCGCTTGAACTGGCTGACTTTATTTTGGAAACTGCCGAAGTTGCGCTAGTTCCCGGTGAAGCATTTGGCCCCAGCGGATTCTTGCGAATGTCCTATGCTCTTGGCGATGACCAGTTGCTTGAGGGTATTCAGCGCCTGCAAAAACTATTTGGCTAAAACCCAATCAAGTTTGGCTCTGGAACTAAATTGATTCCCCAACGTGCCGCTACCCGCTCTTGAACATAACGAGCCAACTCAATAATTTCCTTTGAGCTCGCGCCGCCCTTGTTGATGATTGCTAAGGCATGCTTCTCAGATATTCCAGCCTTAGAGAGCGGCAAGGAAAATCCCTTTGGAATTCCTGCGTTTTCGATTAGCCAGCCAGCAGAAAGTTTGATGTCGCCGTTTTCCATTTCCCACTTCTGCATGTCCTGAGGAAACTCAAGTGACTTGGAGTGTGAAACAACTGGGTTTGTAAAGAAGCTTCCGCAAGAAACTGAATTAGGGTCGGAGTCTTTCACAACCATGCCTTTTGAAGATCTAAGCGCTAGCACTGTCTCTCGAACTTGGGTAAGTGGAAGCTGAGAGCCATATTCAGCTCCGACGTGATTGGTGATTTGACCGGAGGCCATTGGCACCGACAGCCCAGAGAGTTTGCGAAGTTTGAAATCAACAAAGCCGATTACTCCACGCAGATTTCGCTTCAGGGCACTGTTGCGATAGGAAAACTCAAAAAAGCTGGCCGGCTCAAGAGCAACCTCGTGGGTATCAAAATCTAGAAACTCAATCGAAGTGATTGCTTGTGATACCTCCTGGCCGTAGGCACCGACGTTTTGAACTGGCGTAGCGCCAACACTGCCCGGTATGCCGCTCATTGCTTCTAGACCGGCATAGCTACGCTCAATGCACCAAGCCACAAATTCATCCCAGTTCTCGCCAGCTTGCACTCGGAGTTCAATCTCTGATTGGTTTTCCTCTAAGACTTCAATTCCCGTATTTGCAACCAAAATCACATTGAGGTCGCTGACATCATCTGCGAAAACAGTGTTTGAGCCACCGGCTAAAATCTGAAATTTTTCATCGCTGTTTTCCGCAGCCAAAGCTGCGGCATACAACTCTTGGGTCGTTTCACAGCGCGTGATTGATTTTGGGATGCCACCAACCCGCATTGTGGTGAGGGTGGAAAGAGCTACCGGGCTGGAAGAACTCAAGGTTTCACCCAAGCTTGCGCCTTGCCAAGTACATTGTTTCCCTCGAAGGTTGCCGTGATGTCAATTCGAGCTCTATCTTCTTCAATTGCACCCACTACTGCAGAAACCGAAAGTACTGCTGCCCCATCGGCTGGAACAACCACGGGTTTAGTAAATCGAACAGAGTAATCAATCACTTTCCCCGGATCTTGAAGCCAATCAATCACTGGACTGATTGCAACTCCCATGGTCAGCATCCCGTGCGCAAGCACTCCAGGCAAGCCAACTTTTTGAGCAACATCGTCGCGGTAGTGAATGGGGTTGAAGTCCCCCGATGCGCCTGCATATCTGACCAGTGAGTCTCTGGTGATTTCAAACTTCTTCTCGGCGATGACTTGGCCGACCGATAATTCGCTCAGGCTAGGCACTCTCTCCCCTAACCACCAAGGTTGAAATCGCAGTGCAGACCAATTTGTCTTCTGCATCAAAAATTTCTGTGTTGAAGCTCACCAAATGGTTTCCGGCAAGCGTCTTTATGCTTGCAACCGTAAGCTCGCTGCTGAGCTCATCGCCCGTAACGATTGGTCTTTCGTAAACGAATCTTTGGTCGCCATGGACGACTCTCGAAAAATCCAGTTTGGCTTCAGGATCGCTCAAGACTTGTTTCATGCTTTGCTCTTGAATTACCACGGCAAAAGTCGGAGGAGCCACCATCTCAAAATCGCCTGATTGTCCAAACTTTTCTGAAAGGAAGGTGGCCCTGACGAATTCTCGAAGTTTTTCTCGCCCAACTAAATAAGTAGAGGTGCGGGGATAACGCTTTCCTTCAATAGCTGGATTCACCATGAGATTAGGGTAGTCGGGTTCTGGTAGCGGGGGCGGGGATCGAACCCGCGACCTCACGATTATGAGCCGTGCGCTCTGACCACCTGAGCTACCCCGCCAGATCTATTCGATCGAGCCCCGAGACAGGATTGAACTGTCGACCCCTTCCTTACCATGGAAGTGCTCTACCACTGAGCTATCGGGGCATTGTAACCGAGACAGATTAGCACCTGCAATCTGCCTCAGGCAAACCTCTCATCTAGTGCAGTTTTAGCCCTTTACCGCACCGCCAGCCAAGCCGGAGACGATGTAGCGCTGGAGCGAAAGGAAAATGATGACAATCGGTATTGAAGCCAGGATTGACCCAGCCGCAAATGCTCCCCAATTCTCCGAATATTGACCAGCTACAAACTGCTGCAAACCAACAGCAACGGTCCTAATTTCCATGTCTACCAAAAACAGACGAGCCAAAATGTACTCATTAAAGGTTCCGATAAAGCTGAGCAGTGTCACAACAGCAAGGACTGGAGATGCGAGAGGTATAAAAATTTGCCAATAGGTCTGCATTTCCGAAGCGCCGTCTATTTTGGCAGCCTCATCAATTTCAATGGGAATTGAATCCACGAATCCTTTTAGCAGCCAGATGTTTACGCCCATGGCGCCGCCAAGATAAACCAAGATAAGGCCTGCTTGTGTGCCAAGGCCAAATCCGGGTGCAAAGTTACCGATGCCCTCCATAATGAGATAAATGGCTGCGATAGCCAAAATGGCCGGAAACATTTGAATTAATAGCAGGGCTTGTAGCCCGAGCTTCTTTCCTTTGAATCTCAAGCGACTGAAAGCAAATGCGCTAGCTGCTCCAATTACAACGGATACCAAAGCCACGGATCCCGCAACCAGCAGTGAATTCCAAACCCATGTTAAGAAGGGAATTGTAGGGTCATTAAATAACTTGTCGTAATTTACAAATGAAAGCTCAGTAGAGATAAACGATGTGAGCTGAAGTGAACCTGATGAGCTGAAAGACGTAACAATTACTAGGTAGAGCGGAAACATTGCAAACGCTACAGCCAACCAAGCAACAGCATGCCGCCAAAGCTTTTCTCTTACCCATTTCATCAGATGAACTCCTCCAGCACCTTAGATCTGCGAACTCCATAAAGTGAGATGGCGGCAACAATTATGAATATGACAACTGAGATTGCTGATGCAAGTCCCAGATCCTGTGTTTGGGAACCGAATGCTATTCGGTATGTGTAGCTAATTAAGATGTCCGTTGCCCCAGCAATTTCACCATCAAGGTCATTTCTTGGACCGCCCCCGGTTAGCAAGAAGATGAGGTTGAAATTATTGAAGTTGAAGGCGAAGGAGGCAATTAGAAGTGGGGTCAGGATTTTTAGAAGTAGGGGCAGCGTAATCTGCCAAAATACCTGCCGGCTCGAAGCTCCATCAATGGTCGCCGCCTCGGATAATTCCGCAGGAATAGCTTGCAGCGCTCCATTGGAGATCAGGTAGAAGTAGGGGAAGCCGAGCCACAAGTTCACAACAATCACGGCGACTCTGGCAAACATCGGGTCCAGGAACCACGCAATCTTCGTCCCAAGAAGGGCATTAATTGCGCCAAATTCCGTATCAAACATTCCGCCCCAAATCAGAATGCTCATAATGCTCGGTACGGCGTAGGGAAGGATGATGATTATTCGATAAAACCTTCTACCTCTCAACGGCTTGTCGAGAGCCAGTGCGATCAAAAGACCCAAAGCGAATTGGGTAATGACTGTTAGGACCGAGAAGACCACCGTCCAAATGAAGACACCAATAAATGGTCCCCGCACCTGCGGGTCGGCAAAGAGTGCAAAGTAATTCTCAAACCAAACTGGTGAGCGCCAACCAGGGGTTAAAACGTCCGTGGGGTCTTCAACATTGGCGTAATTTCCTCTGCCGTTGTCTGCATACAGGGCACCTGTCTGAAGATTCTTAAAAGTGTCAGAGGCGCTGTCGTATTCCAAAGCAGGTTTCAAGGGAATTGCAACCTCGAAACCTTCTAAAGATAGGAAGTAGCCGTCCTTGCCCACAAATCTCAACCCTTGAAGCGAGGCGCCAACTTCAGCCGTTTCATCGGGAGTGAGTCGGGTGAAATTTTCAGTACCAACCGCGATTCCCAATTCAGGGTCAATCTCAACTTGGTCGATTGTTAGATCCGTAAGTTGGGTTTCTGTTGAAAGGAAAAAAGTCTGGGAAAAATACTCAGTAGCTAGGACTGCTAGGTCGCCACTGTCTGTTCGACCAAGTGTCACATCGTATGTAATGCCGGAATCATCGGGAACAAAACCACTAGCGCTTATCCGTTCTTGCGCTATTGGTTTGTCAACGTAGTTTCCTGTTTTGAATTGAAAACCCGACATCACCAGGGTATAGAGAATTGGAATAACGACAAATGCTGCCAAGAACAACATGCCTGGCAAAAAGAATTTGAGTGGGATGGAGATTTTTGTGAAGTAAATAGCCGCTATGCCGATCATCGCTACTGCAATGAAAAGTGCAATGAACCCTTCACCTGAGGCAAAAGCGCTTTGCGCGAGAAGCCCAAGAATTGCAAGAGAAATGGAAACAAAAATTATCTTGGCGACTACCGCCAAGCTATTTCCTTGAAAAATCTTCATGCCGACCCAGTTTGTAAATTGGGGGGAGATTACTCTCCCCCCAATTCAACGTTGATTACTAGAGGTTCTTAATACCTGTAGCAATGTTCTTTCTAAACAGACCGTTCAGCTTGTAGGCAGCGGTCTTTGGGTCAACACCCTTAACTAGAACGTCGTTCCAAAATGCAGGTAGTGCATCCCAGTATGAAACAGTTCCAGCTGGATTTAGAAGCGCACCGATCTGTGGGATGGAGGCGCGGGCAGCAGCCCCACCGAATCCACGCTGAGCGGCCCCAGCTTCAGCGGCAGCAGCCTTGTTGGCTGGTGGACGCTGCTCAACACCCTGGTACAGAATCTGACCAGAAGTTGATGCGAAGAAGTTGGTTAGCAGCGACTTAGCAGCAGCATCGTTGCCGTTGCCAGCTGCAAAGGAAGTAAGAAGAGCGCCACTTACGCTACCGAAAGCAGATCCCCACTTACCACGAGTGGTTGAAGGCACTGACATGAGGTTGTTCATGGAGAAGCCCTTCGCGGTGTAGTCCTTCCACTCCCAGTTTCCGATGATGGCGTAAGGAACCTTGCCAGCTAGGAAGTTGGTCTTGCAACCGGTGTCGGTTGCTGGGAAGAATCCGTTGCTCTTACCGTTACGGTCGAGCAGGAACCTCTTAATGTTTGCAGTCAGGGTCTCGACTGGAACTGGATTAGCTTTAGCGTCAACAGTTCCATTCTTCATGACGTATGCGTTTGCACCTAGTGCGCTAATTACTGAGTGCGCACCCCATGACATTCCTCCACCAGCTACACAAAGACCTGCAACAAGTTTCTTGCTTGTCTTGTTTGCGGTGTAGAAGTTAACCATGTCACCAAATGTTGCAGGCTTCTTGCCACCAGTTAGTGAAGTGTTTACCAACATTGCAACGTTGTTTACGTCAACTGGAACACCATAGATTTTGCCCTTGTAGGTTAGGTCGAACCAGTTGTTTGGGTTGAAGTTCTTACGAACCGCTGCTGATGGTGTGAATGGAGCAAGTTTTCCATTAGCTGCACCAGTTGCAACCCAGTCATTGGCACCAACAATAATGTCTGGCCCGTCCTTGGTTACGTTGTCAACTGCAGTCTTTAGTGCGTCGAAGCTAGAGAAGGTAACAACCTTTACCTTGTAGCCAGCAACCCACTCGCCACCTGCCTGCTTGTCAACAGTGCCAAGCACCTTTTCTAGATTTGGACCGCGAGTTTCGTCAGCCCAAACGGTTATTACTTTGTCTTCTGCGTTAGCTGGAAGTGCACCAAGCAGCGTCGATGCTGCAAGTCCTACCGCAACTCCCAAACCAAGAATTCTCTTGATCTTCATTTTTCTCCTTAGCGCATCGAGGAATCTCGACGTGGTACGAATGTAGAACTCTGCAATCGTTTACAAATTTTTCAGTGAAAAATATTTGGTAACAAATCCATAAACCTCAGCAAACATCAAGGAAGTAAGCCAATAACCTATGGATGGCTGGAGCTAGAAGCTGAAAGCCTTTACATAGTTGTGGCTCAGAGAGGCTTGTTGTGCAAAAAGATGCGAACTGGTGGCGTCATGCCGTCATTTACCAGATCTACCCCAGGTCCTTCGCGGATGGCAATGGCGACGGCATGGGTGATTTGCCCGGAGTACTTAGCCGTCTGGAATCCCTAAAGCATCTGGGTATCGATGCGATTTGGTTCTCTCCGTTCTTCCGTTCCCCGCAGAAGGATGCTGGTTACGACGTTTCTGACTACCAGGACATTGACCCGCTGTTTGGAACGCTGGCTGACTTTGATGCCGTCTTGGAAAAGGCGCACTCGCTTGGCATTCGAGTGATTATTGATCTCGTTCCAAATCACTCGTCAGATCAGCACCCGCTCTTCCAGGCAGCTCTCAAGGCTGGCAAGGGCTCGCCTGAGCGAGAGATGTATCACTTCCGTGATGGCAAGGATGCCAACACTCCACCGAACAACTGGCCTTCGGTATTTGGTGGAAATGCCTGGACTCAGATTGAAGATGGCCAGTGGTACCTGCACATCTTTGATTCTTCACAGCCTGACTTTAATTGGGACAATCCAAAGGTCACAGAGTTTTTCCATGATGTTCTGCGCTTCTGGTTCGATCGAGGTGTCGACGGATTCAGAGTCGATGTCGCCCATTCGCTAATCAAAGCCCCGGGACTTCCTGACATTGAGGAAATTTCAACTTCTATGACTGGTTCGGACTCGGAGCCTCAAGAAGAAAAACCTCATCCTTACTGGGGGCAAGAAGGAGTCCACGAAATCATTCGCGGCTTTAGAAAAGTAGCGAATGAATATGAAGATCGAGCTATGTGTGCCGAAGCCTGGGTTCTTCCTCTAAGCAAAATGGCAAAGTGGGTAAGACCAGACGAATATCACCAGACATTCAATTTTGGTTATCTCAGCACTGGCTGGAAGTCACCGGACCTTCGAAAAGTTGTCGATGATTCGCTACGCGAGTTTGGTGGCGTCGGAGCACCGAGCACTTGGGTGCTTTCAAATCACGATGTCATTCGACACGTCACTCGCATGGCTTATGACGAAGTGCCGAAGCAAGGTGATGGCATTGGACCTGATTATCCGCAACCAGATGAAGCACGTGGTCAGCGAGTTGGAAGAGCAGCTACCGCATTCATGCTGGCGCTCCCCGGCAGCTCTTATCTCTATCAGGGTGAAGAGCTCGGGCTTCCAGAACACACAACTTTGGAAGCCAAGTACAGAGAAGATCCAACTTTCTTTAGAACTAATGGTGAAAGAGTCGGTCGCGATGGTTGCCGCGTCCCTATTCCTTGGGAAGCTGACAAACCAGCCTTTGGCTTCAACAACACTGGCAAGAGCTGGCTGCCACAACCTGAAAACTACCGCCGCTACGCCAGGAGTGAGCAGGAGGGAATTGCCGGTTCAACTCTCGAGCTTTACCGACAACTACTGAAGGTTCGAAAGCAATTCAACCTTGGTATGGGAAGCCTTAGCTGGGTTGAGGAACTGTGCGATGAGACCACACTTGCCTTTGATAACTCTGGTGTTCGAGTGATTGCAAACTTCGCAGGAACAGTTGCCCTACCACCCGGTGAGCTACTGGTCACAACTCAGCACGACCTCACAATTGAAGGTGTGCTGGAGCACGACCAGGTTGCTTGGATTCGCCTCTAAAGCAGTTCGCTTTAGTCAGCAAATTCCTTTCTCGGCCACCAGAACTTCTTGCCCGCAATAAATGCGATTGCGGGAACAATTACAGTTCTTACCAGCAAGGTGTCAAGTAGCACACCGA
>VFQT010005000.1_pt1 | contig 10457 bp, 6 predicted proteins | sample 3512381 | NCBI WGS metagenome assembly VFQT01 (sample SAMN10412376, study PRJNA504923) | tailings metagenome | isolation source: Relicate 2 Philex TSF3 active mining site | place: Philippines: Tuba, Benguet | collected 2017-08-29 | reverse complement strand
AGCGTGCGGCCGGTGGCGCGGCGGGCGAGTTCCTTGGAGAGCTTGATGCGCTGCGCCTCGCCGCCGGAGAGGGTGGTGGCCTGCTGGCCGAGGGCGATGTAGCCGAGGCCGACCTGCTGCAGGATGGTGAGGCGGTCGCGGATCTTGTTGACGGCGGAGAAGTAGGGGATCGCTTCGTCCACCGTCATTTCAAGCACTTCGGCGATGGATTTGTCGCGGAACTTGATCTCCAGCGTCTCGCGGTTGTAGCGCTTGCCCTTGCAGGTGTCGCAGGTGACGAAGACGTCGGGCAGGAAGTGCATCTCGATCTTGAGCACGCCGTCGCCCTGGCAGGCCTCGCAGCGGCCGCCCTTGACGTTGAAGCTGAAGCGCCCCGGCTTGTAGCCGCGCGCGGCGCTTTCAGGCAGGCCCGCGAACCAGTCGCGGATCTGGGTGAAAGCGCCGGTGTAAGTCGCCGGGTTGGAGCGCGGGGTGCGGCCGATGGGGGACTGGTCGATCTCGATCACCTTGTCGCAGTGTTCAAGGCCGGTGATCCGGTCGTGCGGGCCGGCGATCACGCGCGCGCCGTTCAGCGCCCGCGCCGCGCCGGCATAGAGCGTGTCGATGGTGAAGCTGGACTTGCCCGATCCCGAGACGCCGGTGATGCAGCAGAAGGTGCCGAGCGGAATCTCCGCGCTGACGTTGCGCAAGTTGTTGGCGCGCGCGCCCTGCACGCCGATCGACAGGCCGTTGCCCTTGCGGCGGACCGGCGGCACCTCGATCCGGCGCGCGCCCGTCAGGTACTGGCCGGTCAGGCTGTTCTTGGCCTTGAGGATGTCCTTCAAGGTGCCCTGCGCAACGATCTCGCCGCCGTGCACGCCCGCGCCGGGGCCGAGATCGACGACGTGGTCGGCGGTGCGGATCGCGTCCTCGTCATGTTCGACGACGATCACCGTGTTGCCGAGGTCGCGCAGGCGCTTGAGCGTTTCCAGCAGCCGGTCGTTGTCGCGCTGGTGCAGGCCGATGCTGGGCTCATCCAAAACGTACAAAACGCCGGACAGTCCTGAACCTATTTGGCTTGCGAGGCGAATGCGCTGGCTTTCCCCGCCGGACAGGGTGCCGCTGGTGCGGTCGAGATTGAGGTAATCGAGACCAACGTTGTTCAGGAAGCCCAGCCGCTCGTTGATCTCCTTGAGGATCGCATGGGCGATCTGTTTCTGGGTGGCGGTGAGCTTGTCTTCGAGCGTGGAAAACCAGGCATAGGCGTCCGCCACCGAGCGGCGGGTGCCGCTGGAGATGTCCTCGCCCGCAATCTTCACCGACAGCGCCTCGGGCTTGAGGCGCTTGCCTTCGCAGACTTCGCATGGCTGCGCGGTCTGGAACTTGGACAACTCCTCGCGCATCCAGGCGCTTTCGGTCTGCAGCATGCGGCGGTTGAGGTTGCCGATGACGCCCTCGAACGCCTTCTTGACGGTGTAGCTCTTCTTACCGTCGACGAAGGTGAGCGGCACGGGCTTGCCGCCGGTGCCGTGCAGGATCACGATTTTCACTTCGGGTGCGAGCGCGTCCCACGGCGTATCCAGGCTGAAGCCGAACTCCTTCGCCAGGCTGGCGAGCACCTGCATGTAGTAGGGACTGGGCGGATTGGACTTGGCCCAAGGCATGACCGCGCCCTGCTTGAGGCTGAGGTGCTCGTTCGGCACGACCAGCTGGGGGTCGAACAGCAGTTTTTCGCCGAGGCCGTCGCAGGCGGGGCAAGCGCCCTGCGGTGCGTTGAACGAGAACAGGCGCGGCTCGATGCTCTCGATGGTGAAGCCGGAGACGGGGCAGGCGAACTTTTCGGAAAAGACAATGCGGTTGGGCGGCAGGCCGGTGCCCTTGAGTTTGCCCATAGCGGTTTCGACAGGCTCAGCCTGAGCGGATTTCGACCCACGCTTTTTCCCGCCCGCCGCTCGTGCTGAGCTTGTCGAAGCACCGGTCACATCCGCCACCGTCGCATCGGCCAGATCGACATAAGCCAGCCCCTCGGCCAGCTTCAGCGCCTGCTCGAAGCTGTCCGCCAGCCGCGTCTCGATGCCTTCGCGCACGGCGAGGCGATCGACCACGACCTCGATGTCGTGCTTGTATTTCTTGTCGAGCGCTGGCGCATCCTCGATGGCGACCATTTCGCCGTCGATGCGGACGCGCGTGTACCCGGCCTTCTGCCACTCGGCGAGTTCCTTGCGGTACTCGCCCTTGCGGCCACGCACCACCGGCGCCAACAGGTAGAACCGAGTTCCCTCGGGCAGCGCCATCACCCGGTCGACCATCTGGCTGACCGTCTGCGCCGCGATCGGCAGCCCGGTGGCGGGCGAATAGGGCACGCCGATCCGCGCCCACAGGAGGCGCATGTAGTCGTAGATCTCGGTCACCGTCGCCACGGTCGAGCGGGGATTGCGGCTGGTGGTCTTCTGCTCGATCGAGATCGCGGGGGAGAGCCCGTCGATATGCTCGACGTCGGGCTTTTGCATCATCTCCAGGAACTGACGCGCATAGGCGGAGAGGCTCTCCACATAGCGCCGCTGCCCCTCGGCATAGATCGTGTCGAACGCGAGGCTCGATTTACCGCTGCCCGACAGGCCGGTGATCACGATCAGCTTCTCGCGCGGGAGCGAGACGTCGATGCCCTTGAGGTTATGCTCGCGCGCGCCGCGCACGGTGATGTGGGTCAGACTCATGGGGCGATTTGTTCCAGATTTGTTCAACGCGAGCAAGCACGCTGCGCCGCAAATGTGGGATCGAAGCTGCGGCTTGCAACCGGCCGCTGCTTGCCGCCGTCCGGTTTCCCCGGCATGGGCGGGGAATGATCGCGGTGTCGCTGCTTCTCCTCGCCGTCGGCCTTGCCATGGACGCTGTGGCGGCCGCGATCGCGCAGGGCGCCTCGGGACGGGTCCGAGGCGGCGGCGCATTGCGGATCGCCGGTGCCTTCGGGTTTGCCCAAGGCGTGATGCCAGCGATCGGCTGGGGGCTGGGCGTGGCGTTCGCCTCGGCGATCCGCAGCGTCGATCACTGGATCGCGCTGGTGCTGCTGAGCGCGCTGGGCCTGAAAATGCTCAAGGAAGCGTTCGAGCGTGAGGGCGAGCCGGCGCCGCCGTTGTCTGGCTGGGCGCTGTTCGTCGCCGCGGTGGCGACCAGCATCGACGCCGCCGCCGCCGGAATCACATTGCCCATGCTCGGCGCCCCGCTCTTGCTGAGTTGCCTGACGATCGGCGCCACCACGGCGCTGCTGTCGTTCGGCGGGGTCTATCTCGGCGCAGCAGCGGGCAACCGGCTGGGCAAGGCGGCGGACGTGCTCGGCGGGCTGATCCTGATTGGGCTGGGCATCAAGATTTTCATCGAGCACCAGTTCCTCGGCGGCTGAACGAGGCCCGGCGTTTCAGCGTTCGACGAACTCCAGCATCTCCTCGTTCGGCCCCTTGGCAAGCATGATGGTGCGCGTCCTTCCCCCCACATCCGCCGGCATAGGCGCGGTGACGATCTCATAGCCGCTCGCGCTCAAGCGCTGATGCAGCAACCCGATATCGCCGACTTCATGCGACAGCAGCGAGAAGCCGAGGTTGCCCGGCTTCATTCGCCCCGCCAGCCGCTTGCCGGTGGTGGAGAAGTGCAGCACCAGGATCTTGCCGCTGGGCTCGCCGGCCGCCTTGAAAATCTTCCAGCTCACGCCGCCGCCCGGCGTTCCGGTGAGCGCCGCGACGCCGGCGCGGTCCTCTGGCGGGGTCTCAAGATCGGCGCTTTCCTCCATCCCCAGCGTGTCGGCATAGAACCGGCGCGTCTCGGACATGTCGCCGGTGACGAGCGAAATCGTGGCGACTTCGCTGAAGTCGCCCTCGGTCCAACTCGGTCGCAGATCGGCGGGCGAATGGACATGGCCGACCATCAGCAGGATCGAGCTCTGGTCCGGCCCGATATAGGTCAGTTCCTCGCTGACGAAGGTGCCGAGGCGGTGGGTGACGGGCGCCGAACGCGCCTTCAGGCCCAGCCGCTCGACGATCGCCATGGCATGCGTGATCGGGTCGCGGACGTAGAAATCGATCGCCTTGGGCCCGACGTCGGTGCTGCTGTCTTCTGTGTGCGAGCGCACCACCGCCTGCTCGAATCCGCTAAACGTGGCAAGCCGCACGCGGCCCACCGGATAGCCGCCGCGCGACAGCTCGACGATCTCACCGCTCGCGCTATCGGGCAGGTTCCAGGCCTGGCGCAGACTGTCGCTCAGCGGATAGCGCGCCTCCTGGGTCAGCCCCATGGCATCGCGGTAGAGCGCGAGATTGAAATCGAGATCGCTGACGCCCATCGTGACCGCCCGGATCGCGCCGACGGCCGGCTTGCCCGCAATTTTTTCGTCCATGACCTATCCCCGGTTCCGGCAGTTCGCCATTTCAGGCAGCCTAGCCGCGCCGCTTGGGGCCTTGCGCCCGGATCGCGGATTGGCCGGTCTGCGGAGAGGCAAGGTGCGCCAAACGTGCTAGCCTTGTTCAGTCGGAAGCGGGAGGGGTGATGATGCAGCAATCGACGCTTGTGTTTGGGGGAACCAGCGGCATCGGCCGCGCCTGTGCGCACCTGCTCGCGGAGGAGGGATTCGCGGTGACGGTCGTGGGACGCGACATCCAGCGCGCGAACGCTGTCGCCGCGGAGCTTGGCGGCGATGCGACGGGCCGGACGGCCGATGTGACGGACGACGGCAGCGTGGCGGCGCTGTTCGCAGACATGCCCCCGCCCCGCCATGTCATCGTCAGCCTTGCGGGCGGATCGGCGCTCGGCCCGTTCGCGGATATCGATGCCGAGGCGTTCCGCCGCGCCCTGGAGGTCAAGCTGTTCGGCTACCTCAATGTCGCGCGCCATGCGCTGCGCGCGCTGCCGGCGGGCGGAAGCCTGACCTTCGTGACTGGCGTTTCGGGGATGCGATCTGCGCCCGGCGCCTCGTGCCTGGCGGTCGCCAACATGGCGATCGGCGGGCTCGTCGAGACGCTGGCGGTGGAAGCCGCGCCGGTGCGCGTCAACGCGGTGGCGCCGGGCACGACCGACACGCCCGCCTGGTCGCGCATGCCCGACCAGGCCCGCGCCGCGCTGTTCGACAACATGGCCGCCAAGTCCCCACTCGGCCGCATCGCCCAACCCGCCGACGTCGCACAGGCCGTATTGTCTCTCGTACGCCAGGAGTTCCTGACCGGCGTGATCGTCCCGTGCGATGGCGGCATGCGGCTGACATGAAGCGCTGCGCCCGCGCGAGCGGTTGACCGGCGAAGAGAATCCCCTAAAAGCGCCGCTTCCCCCGCGTGGGGCGGTTAGCTCAGTTGGTAGAGCATCTCGTTTACACCGAGAGGGTCAGCGGTTCGAGCCCGTTACCGCCCACCAGGTTTGGGAAGCACTCCCTAAATTCCGCCTGACAGGCCCATCTCTAAACCAGCGCTTGTGCCTGACTGCCCAGTTCGGCGAAATAGCGGGCCACGGCATCGGCGGCGCCGTCGGTCAGGGCGATGAACGCGCGGCGGCGGTCGGTATCATCCTCCACACGCGCGAGCAGGCCGGCGTCGGTCATCTGGCCGATCCAGCGCAGCGCCGTGGTCGGCGGCACGCCCGAGGCGATGCAGAGCGAGGTCACCGAGACGCGGCGATGCTCGACCCGCGCGGCGGTAAGGTCGAGCAGGATGTCCCAGGCGGGATCGGCGAAAAGATCGCCGTCGAAGAAGCGCGCGCGCAGCTGTCGCTGACGGATGATACGGCGCACCAGTCGCGGATCGGGAAGCGGCGGCCGCTTGGCGCGCGTCAGCCTGCCGCTGGCGTCATGATCCTCGCCATTGAACGAGCGCTTGGGCGATTCAAAGCGAAAGGCGCTGTCCGGCCCGGCGGGGGCCGCGCGATCCTGCAGCCGCTCCAGCCGTTCGGCGATATGGCCCACCTGCTCGGTCAGCCGCAGCAGCATCAACCGGTCTTCCTCGTCGAGTTCGCGCACCCGCAGGCCGGGAATGCGCGCGAGCACGCGGCCGAGCGCGATCACCCGCTCGGCGCGGCTGGGATCAACAAGGATCTGCGGGCGCGACTGGTCCATGCAGGCAAAGACATCGTCGAGCGCGGCCACACTGGTCGAGACCACCAGATGCGCCCCGCAATGCGCCGCGCGCATATCCAGCCGGACGAGGGCCGCAAGGCTGGCGCCGTCCACCGCCGGGCAATCGAGCAGGATCACCTCGCCCAGCGGCCGCGCCTCTCCTTCCAGCAGGCTGGCGATTTCGGCAACTTCGGTGATGCGGAACCCGGCAGCCGCCGCATCGTCGCGCATCTCGTGCCGCAGGTGGGGCCGGTCGGCGAAGATCGACAGCGAGAGCGGCAGCCCGGCCGGATCGTTGGCCGCCGAATAGGCGAAGTTGGCCTGCGCCTGTTGAGACTGCGACATGGGCGTCCGACTCCGTTCCGATTAGCTTGGAACGAGAGTAGAACAAACAGGGATTAAGTCAAGAATGGAGCTTTTACGCCCATCCCGCCAGTTCGCGGCGGACCAGCGTTTCGAGCATGTCCATTCCCGCCTCGCCCGCGTTGAGGCAGTCCAGCACCGCGAAGTCCTGACCGCCTGCCGCGACGAATTGCTCGCGGCCCCGGATCGCCAGCTCTTCGCGGGTCTCGACGCAGTCCGCCGCGAAGCCAGGAGCGGCGATCGCCAGCCGCCGGGTGCCGCGCGCGGCTTCCTGCGCGATCACCGTATCGGTGGATGGCTCCAGCCACCTGGCGCGGCCGAATCGCGACTGGAAGCTGACTTCGACGCGCAAGTCCGGGCGACGTGCTGCGACCGCCTCCGCCAGCAGCCGCGCCGTCTTGCGGCAGTGGCAGTGGTAGGGGTCGCCCAGCCGCAGCGTGCGCTCGGGCATGCCGTGGAAGCTCAGCAGCAGCACCTCTGGGGTGAAGGCCAGCCCGGCAAGCTGGCGCTCCAGATCAGCGTCGAGCGCGGCGATATGCGCGGCGTCGTCATAGTAAGGCGGCAGCGTGCGGATCGCCGGCTGCCACCGCATCGCCGCGAGCGCGCGGCCCAGCTCGTCCATGACCGAAGCGGTCGTCGCGCCCGAATACTGGGGATAGAGCGGCGCGACCAGAATGCGGTCGCAGCCTTGCGCCATCAGCGCGGTCAGCTCGGCGCGGATCGCGGGCGCGCCGTAGCGCATCGCCCAGCGCACGCGGGCGATGCCGTCCAGCCGGCCTTGCAGCGCCTTGCCTTGCGCGGCGGTGATGGCGGCAAGTGGCGAGCCGTCATCGGTCCACACCTGGCGATAGGCATGCGCCGACTTGCGCGGACGGGTGGTGAGCACCGCGCCGCGCAGGATCGGCTGCCAGAGCAGCGGCGGCAGTTCCACCACGCGCCGGTCGGAAAGGAATTCCGCCAGGTAGCGCCGCACCGCGCCGGGGGTCGGCGCTTCCGGGGTGCCGAGATTGACCAGCAGCACGCCGACCTTGCCGTGCCGCACATCTGGGTGGTCGGAGGGATAACCGGCGGGCGTCATATTTCCTCCGACAGCAGCGGCAGCTTGCGAAAACGCAGCCCCGTTGCCGAAAACAGCGCGTTGGCGAGCGCGGGCGCGGCCACCGCGACGCCCAGCTCGCCGGGATCCGCCGGGGGCGCGTCGCTGTCGATGAAATCGACGTCGATGCGCGGACAATCGGCCAGCAGCGGCAAGCCGAGCTCGGCCAGGCGACCGGTCAGCGGCAGGCCTTCGGCATAGGCGGTGCTCGACCCCAGCGCCAGACCGATGCCGAAGATCAGCCCGCCCTCGATCTGCTGCCGCGCGATGTCGACGTTCACGATCCGGCCGATGTCGGCGACGGCGGTGATCCGGTCCACCCGCACGCCGGTCTCGTCGCGGCGGGCGGTGGCGACGGCGGCGATGCGGCCGCTGCTTGTTTCACTGGCGCCGATGACATGGCAGGCGAGGCCCTGGCCGCTGGCGTCGACCCCGCCGCCCCACTCGGCCAGCGTCGCCGCCCTTTGCAGGCAGACGACGAGGCGGGGATCATGGCCCAGCATGGCGATGCGGAACGACAGCGGCTCCTTGTTGGCGCGGTGGGCCAGTTCGTCAACGAAGCTCTCGTTGAAGAAGGCGGTGTAGCCGTGCGCGTTGCCGCGCAGCCGCCCTGTGGGCAGATCGATCCGCGCGGGGACATGGTGGATCGCCATGTGCGGGACGACGTAGGGGGGCACAGCCCCTTCCATCGCCAGCGCATCGAACTCGCCGGCGCTGCTTTCGATGGCATCGCGCCATGTCTCGCCGCCGAACAGCCGCGCGCCGAACTCGCGCGCGGTTGCCGGCAGGGCGAGCCGCGCCTTCCAGCCGGCAATTTCGCCCGAGGGCGCGGTGCGCGCGCCCATGAAGGCGGCGACCGGCGTGCGCGGCCAGCCGGCGACATGCTCCTGCCAGCGCGACCAGGTGAGCTGGACCGGCCGCCCGACTTTGCGCGCAATCACCGCCGCCTCGACGACGTGGCCGTACTCCAGCCGCCGGTCGAAGCTGCCGCCGGCGGGCACCGGATAGAGCACGACTTGCGCGGGATCGAGCGACAGCGCTTCGGCGGCGGCAAGGCGCGCGGCTTCGGGCGCCTGACACGCGGCCCATAGCTCCAGCCGCCCGTCGGTGAGGCGCGCGGTGGCGCTCGCCGTCTCCAGCGTGGCATGGAGCGCGGGGGCGACATCGTAGCGCACCGCGTAGGAGTAATCGCGCGCCAGCACCTCATCGGGATCGCCAGTTTCGAACAGGCTTTCGACGTCCCCGTAGCGCAGCGCCTTGTCGAGCGCGGCTTCGATCCGGGTGCTGTCGGCACGGTGGCTGGCGTCGAAGCGCGGCGCAATGGCGGAGAGCGCGCGTTCGGCCGCCCACCAGTCGCTCGCGACGGCGGCGAGCCAGCGCTTGCCCTTCACCAGCGAGATAAGCCCCGGCGTGCCTTTCGCCTCCTCCGCCTCGAACCCGGCGAGCGTGCTGTCTCCGATCGGCGCATGGCGGATCGCCGCATAGACCAGGCCGGGCAGGCGCACGTCGCTCGCGAAGACCATGCTGCCGTTCGCTTTGGCGGGCAGATCGAGGCGCGGAAAATCCGGCTTCGCGCCGGCGGGAAACAGCGTCGGGCGCTCCTTGGCGGCATCGGTGCGCAGCAGCGGCTCGGCGGGCGGGTCGAAACGCGCGGCGGCAGCCGCCAGCTCGCCGAAGCTGAGGCGTCGCTTGCCGAGAAAGATGAAGCCGTCCTGCGCCTCGCAGTCGGTCCAGTCGGCATCCCAGCGCTCGGCGGCGGCCTGCGCCAGCATCGCCCGCGTGCTTGCGGCGGCGGCGCGAAGCGGCGCTTCGTAGGCGGCGATCGACGTGCCGTCGGCGGTGACGTTGAAGCGTTCGCCTTGCGCGAAGCGACGCGTCAGGAAATCGCCCGGCTCATCGGCCAGCCCGGAACCGGCGGGCATCCACAGCTCGGCCCAGCGCGCCGCGAGCGGCAGGTTGGGATAGTGCCCGCTCGGCGGCGCGGGCTCGACCGCGACGCGGCGCCAGTCCGCGCCGAGCTCGACCGCGACGATCTGGGGGATCAGGGTCGTGATGCCCTGGCCCATCTCCAGCTGCGGCACCGCGACCGAGACCATGCCGTCGCGCGCGATCTTGATCCAGGCGCCAAAGGCGGTCTCGTCGGGCGCGGGCTCCAGCGGCAGCGGATAGGCGCGCGGGCGCAGCGCGTAGCCCACCGCCAGCCCGCCCCCCGCGAGCGCGCCGATCAGGAGCGTGCGGCGGGAGAGCTGCATCTCAGGGCCTGTGATTCGCTCAGGGGCGCAGAGACTTCTGATCCACGCGGAGACGCGGAGACGCGGAGGTTTTTATGGTTCGCGCAGAGACCGCAGAGATGGCGTGCTTGCGGCGTAGCCGCCCTCATCATGCGACCGCTGCGCTTGCCGGAAACAGAAATATGGGCCTGCGGCGCATTCCAGCCCCTCGGCGATCTCTGCGGTCTCTGCGCGAACCAAACCCCTCCGCGCCTCCGCGTCTCCGCGTGAACCCGTTCGTCTTCGCGCCTCCACGCTTCTGCGCGAACCGATTTCAATTTTGGTCGAGCCACGCCGACACCCGATCCGCGATCCCCGCGAAGGCATCCGCCTGCGCGCCCTCACCCGCCGCAGGAGGCCGTCCGGCATCGCTGTCCTGGCGGATCGACAGATCGAGCGGGATGCGGCCCAGGAAAGCGTGGCCCATCCTCTGCGCCGCCGCTTCCGCGCCGCCGCTTCCGAACGGATCGCTCACCTCGCCGCAATGCGGGCAGGCATAGCCGGCCATGTTCTCGACGACGCCGATGACCGGTACGCCGGTCTGATCGAACAGGCTGATCGCACGCGTGGCGTCGATCAGCGCCAGGTCCTGAGGTGTCGAGACGATCACCGCGCCCGCCGGCTTGAACCGCTTGAGCATCGTAAGTTGCACGTCGCCGGT
>VFQT010004999.1_pt1 | contig 10460 bp, 9 predicted proteins | sample 3512381 | NCBI WGS metagenome assembly VFQT01 (sample SAMN10412376, study PRJNA504923) | tailings metagenome | isolation source: Relicate 2 Philex TSF3 active mining site | place: Philippines: Tuba, Benguet | collected 2017-08-29 | reverse complement strand
CGATTGCGGGTGCGGTTCTGGCGACTCTGCTGCTGCAGGCCCTGGGACAGCTGCCTGGAATTCCGGTGAAGGCGGTATAGGTGCTGAGGGGGGCTCGTTTAAAACGGCAGTGCCAGTCCAAATGCGGGATGCACCGGTTTTATTCCCATACCCGCAAGTGTTTGCTGCGTGTCTGCTGAAAGTAGTTCATCACCACTGATGCATCTTCCCACGACCAGCCTGGGCTGGTGCAGCACTGCGCCGGGACGCAGCATCACGATTGGCCGTTTAAATACGTTTGCTACTGAGCAACCAGCACCGAGTTTGCCATATTTTGTGAAACACTCCCATAGGCCTTCGGTGGGGTCATGCTGTGCGGGCTGGAAACTGGAGATAACGACACACCGCCGAACGAGTCGATCCAGAGATAGTGACACCTCTGCGAAGTTCCCGCAGACTTCAAATTCTCCTTTGCCGGTGGAAATGTCAGCGCCAAAACCGGTCCTCGACAACTCGTTGAAGAGAATCTCGAGGTGTTGGATAAATTCAGGATCTATGCGTGCGAATACGCTCAGTGTCTGGTCATCTGGGTGCAACGCCCATGCATCGGGCTGAAACAACTGGGAACGGCCAACTGCAGTCACAGCCTGGCGACTGACCTGATTGCGCAATGTGCCTGCTATGACACCAGCATCGGAGCATCGCAGGTCAGATGCAGAGTTGATTGCAGCCGCTGGTTCATAAAGCAGTCGCCAGAATGTCTTGGCTTTAATGAACTTCGCTTTGCGAAGGGTTTTTTCGCGCACCTGCCCATCTGTGCAAGTATTTTGGCCTGCATACCTGCAATGTTGGGGCATTGGCATCCAACCTGTAGGAAACGCGTCAGACAGCACAAACGGCGGCGTACCGCACAGGGCAGGTTCAAGGATAGACGTCCGCAGAAATTCATCTCCGTACACCGCTGCTGCAGTCCAGCAAAGGCTTCCGAACAGGGAATCTGCCTGCCACGGCGTCGACCACGGCGAAAGCGGACGAATCGTCAACTGCCACAGGCGACTGTAGGGGTCTGTGGACATCAGGTAGCCTGTGCAGAAGCGGGTGGTGTTACGGTGGCTGGCAGTTGAAATGGCGTGTTTCCATCAGGCCATGTACCGTGGCCATCCAGGAGCAGATCATTGAACTGAACTTCCCCATAGCCTCGACTAACACCGGACCCTATGCCGGTGAGTTCAACTGCTTTAAGGCCGGCGAGGACGAGGCCGAGCAGAGACTCCTCGCTCCTATGGCTGCCAAATATCAGTTCGGGCTTTCGTTTGACATCAAGGTCCAGAACCTGCAGATCCAGTTTCAACTCAAAAACCGCTCCCTCGGGTACACGTTCGATCTTTCGTGGATTTGTACCGATACCGGTGCCGCGTTTTGACGTGACTTCGGTCTTCGTTTCAATCTGCAGATCCTCGCTGAGCAGTTTTCCGTCACGCACGAGCAGGCGAGTTGGTCCGAGGCCATGATCCGGGTTAAAGTGTGGTCCGAACACGGCAGCAACGAGATACTGCTCGGGAGTTGTTGTTTGCCTACCATTGAAAGGTTTGTCGTCAGTGCAAAGTCCAAACTCAAGTTCAAGCTGCGAACGCATGCGACCCTTCAGGGACGATCCAGGAAGGTATGGGAGTCGAGTCACAGGGTGTCTAATGACTGTCAGGTCTGTCGCTCCGATATCGAGCAGTTCATCGCTGCCACCGATTCGCATCCCGGAGAGAAGCAGCACTTTCCCGGTGATTCTGTAATGTTTCACTCTTCTCATTTGAAGTTCCTGTCAGGAGTGCTTGAATTTTCTCTGTAAAATCCGGATCCAAAGCCAACAACGGCCTCAAAATGCCGGATAAATCCGTCCCGGAAATCTTTCTCAGTTGTCACTGCTGCAACATTCGCCCTTATGAAGTCGTGAAATAATCGATTGAGTCGCCGTTCTTTGGTCTTTGACAGCCCGTCAGCAGCAGCGATATCCAGTTTTCGGAAGTCAGCGATCGATTCCTCCCAGGAGCGTCTGCGGAGCTTCAGGTTTTGCTCGATCAGGCGGGAATGCTGAAAGAAGCGTCGTAGTTGGTGCTGTGTGAGCGGCTGATCGTTCCTGTTCGCTGCGAAGGCCTGGGCAAGCGGCATGACAGCATCCCTGCTTACAAAGTGGTCAAGCAGGATACCATTTTGAAAATAGCCTGCCTGATATCTCACCAACCACTCGGCCCACAATTGCGAATGCTCAGTCATGCTATTTCCTCCTCCTCGCGTTCGCGAGCTCGCGTAGCCAGCAAAGCGTATTCCATCACAGCGGAAAAATGAATGTACTCGGCGGTTTGCGGCGATCCGAACTGTTCATAGAGCATTTCCAGTTGTTGTCGCAGGGGGTCGATCCCTGATGCGGCGTGCTGTCGTGCGGGCCGGGGACGGCGATTTCGCTGCCAGCGGTCGCCGAGCCATTGGAGTCGGGCCGGTGCCAACATGCTGGTACATGGTGCGTCACGCTGTGACGGTTTACGGCGCCCGCGACGAGACTCATTCAATTCACGAAGGGAGTACAGCCAGCCGCGCTCAACGATCTTGTCGAGGCACAGTTGCGACCAGTATTTTCCCGCACGAATGACGCTTTCGTGATCCTGCCATTTCCAGACTGTGTCCAGTGCTGCCACCTGATCCCCGGGTTCACTAAAACCTTCGGCGGGGACTGATTTGGCGGTCAGCAGCAGTTCCTCGGCCATTTCGACGGAACGCCGTATCGGTTTTCCGGGATGAATAATCGCAATTCCTGCGCTCAATGTGAGCCCCTCTGGGCCAAAAAGCTGATGGAATTTTTCCCTAACAGTTCCGGCAAAGTCGAGCACAACGTCCCATGGTCCGACGAACAGAAGATCGTCCCCGCCAGAATAGACCGTGTAAATTGTACGGTACGTGGCATAATCGCCAGTGGTGACAGATCGCTCGAGCAACTCGTTCAAATGTCCTGAGGCGAAGTCATCGAAGCGTCGACTGGCCGCGGCGTAGGCAGCGATGTCTCTTTGTCCAAGGATTCGTTGCCAATATTCACCCATGCGATCCCCATCAGCTTTGAACACGGCCAGTCGGCGTGCTCCCATGCCGGTCGTTTTTAGCCAGGCGACAGAGTTGTCAGCAATTTGCTGGAAACTCTGTACAGAACGATCGGGATTCGTCGGCACATAACGCGCAAGTTTGCGATCAATCCAACGGTCTCTGAGCATTGGTGGCAATGCCTGCACATCATAGTTTGACGATGTCAGGGCCACTGTGTTAGTTCTGGGGAATGCCGTATCGATGGCTGCAGAAAGCCCCACCATCTGCAACTGAGTATTGTCTGCCAGGTCGGCAATTGTGAATTTGAGCCAGTCACTGTGACCTCGACCCGCCAGTTGACCGCCGAATCGCCCCATCTGAAAGCAATTACGGCAGAGTGTCAGCGGAGTATGTGTGTGGGGATCCACCTCCGTATGGTCGGCCCTGTGAGACCGACAGAGTGGACAGGGGGTATCAAGTGGATCCAGCACCAGCCGCTGGGTCTTCCATCCATCCGCATCGGTCACCGCGGCTCGAAACGGCGCGGCGTCACTGGCGAACAGACGCTTTCGTGCCGACTCCAGTTGCCTAAACTCCGACAGTGATTCATCGTCTGACCAGCCGAGGCTGATACGGATCTCGCCATTGAGTCGGGTCAGGGTCCATAGGCCAAGTTCAGCTTCAAGTTCGATGAGCTTTGAAACAGAATCGCCTGAGGCGGTACCGCGAAGGACGAAATGCCCAGCCGCAGACAGCACAACCGACCCATGGATTGGCCACTGCAGCGTCTGCATACACCTGATTGCTGCAGCCTCTGAGAGCAACTGGGCGTAAACAGAACGTGCTCTGAGACGCCTTGCCTGACCACGGCCGATGTGGGGCACGGCAGTGATAAAACGCTGAATCCCGGCAATGTTTCCCGCTACAATCAAGGCAAAGACTCCTTAACCTCGCCAACAGGGATGTCACGGGGAAGCACGAGAACCTGACTGTAGGACCTGGCTTCGGGGAGAAACTGCATAAGATGTATGGTCCGATAGTGGCCGAGCGCATCTCCGATCATCAGGTTAAAAACAGCGGGGGCGTCAGCAAAGAGATAAATGTTAGTGGCAGCTGAGTTACTGATCAGGCTTACTGTTTCCGAGGCTGCGTTGAGCCAGACCTGCGGTGCATCAACAGGAAACCCCTGACGATTATTCAGCTGCAGGATGCGGAGAGGCAAATTGCGAAACAGGTCTTGACCTCTCAGCCATTGCGGCAGCACGAGTTCAAGATCGGTCCTGCCGAAAGAAAGGGCTATTACCTCTGCCGTACGATCAGTACCTTCGTGAAAGACCACATGCAGACTGTTTTGGGTTGCACGTGGAGCGTCTCCCTGCGGGGCACAGGCGTTCTTGATAGTACGATCGATTCGCCAAATGCGATTGTATGTGCCTTGATAGTGGTACAGGATCAGATTGTGGCATCGATTATTGAGCACTGTGCCTATAGCGAAAAATAACAGCGATGGTCCTGCTAAAGCAAGGTGCACAATTTCACGATTGGTGTTCATCGACCGAAGTGCCGCACACGACTGCTGCAGAGTCGATTGCCAGCAACGTGTGCTGTTGAACAGATCCTGCGAATTGACCACCAGTATCTGACTATGCGATGAAGACGCATTTAATTGCCTGAGCCCACCATCGAATCTGATTGACTCGAAGAAGGCCTTCATTTGTCGTGCCACCTCTTCAGGCGACTTTTGCGGATCAAGAGCGACAATTCCCCAGTAGACCTCCTGCCCGACAGGCTGCAGTGCTGCAGGTGCGTGAGCAGCGGTTCGCTCGATCCGCCATTGTTTTGCTTTCTCTTGCCAGCAGGATTCTTCAGCAAAAGAACAGCCGTCCTCGACTTTGTTAAGGAATTTTTCGATGATGTCATCACCGATAGTGATTTGTCTCCGCTGCAGCATCACGAGAATTTGAGCCTTTTCTGCACGGCACGACACAGAAACTGGTAGTGCATAACTGCGAAAAAACTCCCGGTCCGTAACGATTTCAAGCAGAGCTCGTCTGTCGTTGTCAGCTAATGTTAGTTCTTTTAGAGCGTTGGTGTAAATTCGAGACAGAGAACGTCGGGTAAGGTGTTTCCGAAACAAGTACCGAAGGCTTGCTATTAAAGCACCTAGTATAGCGAGTACTCCACACACCAAATTCCAGTCGATAGTACCGTCGTTTGTGGTGGGCGGTAATTGTGGCGACAGCGTGTTTTGCGACGCCATTGTGTCTGTTTGTTGTTGGAAACCAAAAAGCATGGCGGTCGTTATACCTGCAATCGACATGAGTGAGCGTGTGATCGTTGATAGTAGGCAGGCTGCCCATAGGAAGCAAGCGAGGGTTGGGTAATACCTGCGGCATCCGGGTTGTCGTGCGTCAGAGGCTGGAATTTTCAATGATGCAGGATGCGTGCCCACAGATGACCTGCGCACCCTCGTTGACGGGCCTTTGCCACCGCAGTCGGATGCGGTCGGGATGAACATCAACGGGAATCAGGTCGAACTGATCGCTGCGCCCAAGCAAAGCTCCAATGCCGCGGCGAAAATCACTGAGATCTTCGGGTTCCAGAAACACTTCAAACACGGATCGCTGCAGGCGTGAGCCATATCGTTCAAGGAATCGGGCGGCTTTACTTCGCTGTCGATAATGGGTGATGTCATAGGTGGCGAGGTAGCGACTCATTCGATGCTCCTGTCAAATACAGTCTCTCCGACTGAGGAAACGAGGTTGGGGGGTTACGAGTGCCGGAAAACTCGAAAGGCGACCGCTGAATTCAAAAGGTGCCGATGGAGACTGCGAACCGTAGCGTGCATCTGCTGGCGGTAGCTGCGAGGCTCAGTCTGGTGCTGCCCAGTGCAGCTCTTAAGGAATGATTCGTGCAGGAGCTGCAGGAACCGTCGCACTGCGGCGGGGTGCATTGTCAGCGCATAATCGCCATCGCCGGGTTGAAAATCGCCCGGTGTCAGTCTGTGGGTCGCGGCGATCACGATGCGATCGATAAGGTGTCGAAATGGTTCCATCATGTCCGAGGCGAGCGAAGACCGGCCGGCTCGCGGTTCATGCAGTATTCCGGCTGAGGGTGCGAATCCCTCTGCCAGCAGGAGTGTTTCCATTATTCGGTGCAACCACGAAAAACCAATGTTCAGCAGAATATTCACGGGATCGTCGGCGTTGGGTGCCACCCGTCGGGGGAATGAGAATCGAGGGTTGAGGCGGGCGGCGAAACTTCCGTACCAAAGTGCGGCTGCAGCGCCTTCACAGCCCTGGAGTTGCAGGATGGAATCTGCCTGCACGGCCCGGTCGGCCAACTGGCGCAGCTTTCCACCAGTCTCTTCATCGCGGCGTGGCTGCACGGAGTCTGACAATGCTGCGTAGTTTCTTAATTTGGCTTCGATTAACGCTTTCGAAAGCTGCAGTCGCACCACCGGTTCTTCGATTGCCTTGAGTTGTGCTGTCAGCAGTCTGGCATTGTCCAGAGGTTTGTCTGAGCAAACACTGGTTCGTACTTCTCCCATGCGTGTCGTCAGCCAGATAGTGGGGGAGTTGTACTGGTGACTGGAGAAGAGCGAGTCGTCGAGTGTGGCTGTGCCGATAATGACAATTTCGCGAACTCGCGGCAATGGCCAGCTCTCTTCGGCGGCGGGAGTGCGGGCCTCAGCGACCAGCCGCTGATTGCGTATTCCGAGCCAGTTAAGATCGGGGCCCAGCAGCAGGAGTGAGCTGTAACTGTCTGCAGAGGTAAGTGCTTCACCCTGAAGCACTGGAATGTCCTGGGGAGCGGTTGCTTTTTTTTGCTGATGCCAGCCAAGGTCATTAACATGCTGCACCCCTGATGGCGCATGGAATTCCCACGAATCGCGATGTTCAAACTGGTAACCCAGAAACTGAAAGGGCTGGCGAAGGCTAAGAACCGCAGTTTTTTCGCGATTCAGATGCAGGCAGAGCTGGGAAGCCGCAGCGGCGGCAGCCTGCAGCAATGGTTCAGCATCCTCCCTCCGACGAAAAAGGATCAGGAAATCGTCAGCATATCGAACGAGATGGCCACCCTCCTGTTCAATAACTTCATCAAAACGATCGAGGACGAGATTGGCGAGCAGCGGAGACAGAGGGGCTCCGGTCGGCAGTCCTCGCCCTGCTACGGGGCTGCCCGAAGTAATCCACTTCATGATCAAATCAACAGTTATGTCATCCTGCAGGCTGGCATCGAGTCGTCGTCTCAGGACGGTGTGTGAGACTGAGTCGAAGAATCGGTGGATATCTGAACGAACAGCCCACTCGAAGCCTCGCTGATACGCAGCTCGCAGACGCTGGGCGGCCCGTTGCCTGCCGAGCCCGCGTCTGTAGGCCAGCGAACTCTCCTCAAAGAACAAGTCCAGAGCGGGCCCAATTTCCTCAAGCACGGCGGTCTGCAGGACCGCGTCCTGTGTGTGGGGAACCGACATCAGGCGAGGGTTGCTGTCGGGACGACTGGCGGGCAGGATCCAGTGGCTGCTTCGCAGTGGCTCGTAGGTGCCATCGTGGATTCGGCTCACCGCCGCGAGCATTTCGCCCGATTCAATGCCCTTCCGTTCCGCCTCACGCAGCAAAGCAGGGGAGGCAATTGCCCGATGCAGCAGCGGCATGGAGCGTTGCGGCAGGCATTGAGGTACCGCGAGTTCGCGTATGCGAAACTGACCGAAGCCCCATCGTGTTTTTTCGCCGACAGCCACATACTGTGCCAGCACAAGTATACCTGCGAGCTCTGGCGATTTGATCCGCAGGGTCAGATCACCCAGCAGGCCACCGAGCGCTTTGCGATCGTTCCTCGAGCCGTACGTGAGATCTACCCACAGGGTGTCATTATGGACGAGCTCTGCAGAACGCTCGTCAATTTCCGCGGTGGATACTGGAAAGCCAAGTTCCTGCAGTCTGCGACCAGCACGTCGGAGAAAGACATGAGGCAGAAACAGGCGTTCGTTGAGAAAGGTACCGCCGTCTGTGCGAAGATGTCGCGGGCGTTCGCAGCGCAGCGGTGAGACAAGTTTGATGGTCACTTCGCGGCAGTGCTGAAGTCGCTCCGCCTGCAGCTTTAAAAAATCGGCATCCAGAGGCTGCAGAACGTCATCGTCCACGCTTCTGGCCGGGGCCAGGCTTTGCAACTGCCGGATTCGAAAGTTCCCACGAAGGCCGGTATCGAGCAGGCGCGGATCACTGCCTAACTTGCTAAAGCCGGCGAGAAACCGGTGGAGTCGGCTGCGCGCCTGGGAAAGATCCTCAGCAAGTGTGGTGATACCGAGGCAGTACGAGTCGCCAGGCCGGAAGTGCAGACGCGCCTGTTCGACGGCTGTAAACATTAAACCATCAGGCGGGTGCGGGTCGGTCTGTTCTGCCAGGCCTTGCGCCTCAGCAAACGCGGCATACAGAATAGCCGCGTGGTGGGCGTGAAAATGAACAGATCGCTGAACTTCAAGATCGACAGAGATGGGAAAAATCTGCATGGTCAGTGGACCACAGCGAGGGAGGAATACGGGTGTCGTAAGTGTTCAGGATGTACTTCCGCTGACGAAAAGTCAACTGAGTGGGTGGTAACAGATGTCTTGAATCTGATGGGCGTCGAAATCTGTGTCGTGGGGGATAAGAAAATGGAATCCCACGCTGCGCGGGAACCCCGGTTTCGTGAGTTTGGCGTGCTGGCGACCTGCTGCCTTCTCGCGCGTGCGGGGGCCCTGAGTATTCGATGCAAGTGCCTCACTGGAGGTTAACTGTTCAGAAAGCTTCGCGGCAGCAGACAGTGACGGAGCGGGTACAGGATGTTCAGATTGTCGGTTTCAGCGGGGGTGTCCGGAATTTGCGTGGCATCCAAACGGCGAGCTTCCCGGGGGCATAACCTAAACGCACTGTCTTTGGCATTTGATCGGCCGCGCCGGGCCGCGCTTTGGAGGGACACGGAGACAGCTTGATGACTGGTACTAAGGGTTTCAATCGGCCGCGCCGGGCCGCGCTTTGGAGGTCCCTTTGGGAAGAAAGATGACGGATATGAAGTCTACGTTTCAATCGGCCGCGCCGGGCCGCGCTTTGGAGGACTTTTTTTGGAGAGTCAAATGAAGACTTTTCTGTTTCGTTTCAATCGGCCGCGCCGGGCCGCGCTTTGGAGGAATCATGTTTGGTGTTCCGACGCCAGCGGAAATTCAGTTTCAATAGGCCGCGCCGGGCCGCGCTTTGGAGGCTGTTCGTTGTTGAACATAAGGAACTTTCCATGGAAGGTTTCAATCGGCCGCGCCGGGCCGCGCTTTGGAGGGTTTGGGTTCCCTCTTTTAAGGAAAGGAATTGATCAGTTTCAATCGGCCGCGCCGGGCCGCGCTTTGGAGGGAAGGAGAGTGGATAGTGGAAGTCAAAGTCCGCAGCGTTTCAATCGGCCGCGCCGGGCCGCGCTTTGGAGGACTGAAGGAGAAGTTATGTTGAGTTGCAGCTTTGTTTCAATCGGCCGCGCCGGGCCGCGCTTTGGAGGAATCAGGGCCAAGGAGAGAGCTCATGCTCCCTAAGTGTTTCAATCGGCCGCGCCGGGCCGCGCTTTGGAGGAATTTGCAGCCGTCTGATATTGAATGGATATCGGAAACGTTTCAATCGGCCGCGCCGGGCCGCGCTTTGGAGGTGTGGTACTTCAATTTGGTTTCAGTTCAAGGATCAAGGTTTCAATCGGCCGCGCCGGGCCGCGCTTTGGAGGCACAACTGCAGTGATGAATGCAATGCTTCTTTTCTGTTTCAATCGGCCGCGCCGGGCCGCGCTTTGGAGGACCGTTGCAGCACATGCGCAAAGTCATTACGTGTTTCAATCGGCCGCGCCGGGCCGCGCTTTGGAGGGGCGGAAGTGACGGAAGTTTTCGTTCTGTGGCTGTAAGTTGTTTCGAGGTAATATTTTGCGGTTTTCATGACGTAATTGGCCAGGGCATGATTTCACTATTCCAAGGAAGCGAGCTTAAAATTCGCCACCCGGTCGAGGCCATTGGTTTTGATGCCGCAGTTTCCAGCCGCTGTCGCATCGCCCCCAACCGCCGCCCAGTCTCGCCGCACTCGCAAAGAGTTGCTGGCACGAGACGTATCTCAGAATTCTAACAGTTTCCGACTCGCAGTCACGCGAAAACCCGTTTTGAATTTCGTGAGGGTGTTCGTATGTGCATTAAATGTTTGGAGCACCGATGGAGCAGGCCGGGGATCGCGAATGAGGTGCTGGTGATTCGCTGGTAATACTCTCGGGTTCCGGCTATCACTCAACAGAGACCGGGGATGTTGTTTCAGGCCCGTCACAGGGCGAGAGCCACGGGGCGGACCCGATAAGTAGACTGTCTGTGTTCTTCCTGCCTCGAATGCGTCGCGTTCGAACTTCTGCTGCGGAAATTTGGC
>VFQT010004998.1_pt1 | contig 10462 bp, 7 predicted proteins | sample 3512381 | NCBI WGS metagenome assembly VFQT01 (sample SAMN10412376, study PRJNA504923) | tailings metagenome | isolation source: Relicate 2 Philex TSF3 active mining site | place: Philippines: Tuba, Benguet | collected 2017-08-29 | reverse complement strand
GTTAACATAATCTATATTGTCGCTTGTTTCGATAGCGGCCAGCTATTCCGGGAGGGTAAGCACTTTCAGGTCGCTGCGCAAGGTATTCGAGGTGCAGGCACTGGGCCTGCAGATCGATCAACCGCCGCCGCCGTAGTCCGGGTAGTTGCAACGCTCGAACGCGCCGTACTCACCAATCACCGGGGTTCCGCCACCGGAGGTGCATTGCCTGATCTGCGAGTTCCACCGCATCAAGTCCGTGTAGAACGTGTCGTCCAACGGCGCCGCGTTCGGTTGGGTCAGTTGTGTGCGCGCTGTGTCGCTGTACCAGGTCGTGGTGTTGCCAGAGAAGTCCCAATAGACCTGCGACCACAAGGCGCCATTGATGTTGACTGTGATGCGTCCTGGGTAGGTGCACCCTGTGAACGCGCCCGATTCGCTGTCGTATTGGCGGTACATCGCAGGGCATGTGCCTTGGTCTGCCCAGGTGTTGCCCGCAGAGTTACCTGCGCCACTCATCGAACATGTGGGGAAGGGCCTGCCGCGCGCCATGTCGCGGAACGCTTCGAGCACGGTGGGGCGGCACTCGCCGATGTTGCGCCAGTTGCCCGCCAGGCAGAGCAACAGCTTGCAGCCGTCCACCGCATGGGCCGAGGTGGCGGCGAACATCGAGAGCATGGCCAGTGCCATGCCCATGAACCATGATTTGACTTTGAACCTGCTTGATTTCATTGGGCTTCTCCTTCCGGGTTTTGAAGTGGTCAACGCTCGCGCGAATTGCGCTGTTGTTCAGCATTGCGCTGCTGGTCGGGTGTACGCGCAGGCGCGGCTGGCTGCACGGGCGCGCGCGGTGCCTTCGCGTCATACACGCCGAGACTCGGCTGACGAGCTGCTGATCGGTTCGAGAAGTCGGTGCGAGCCTTCTCGCTGAACCGCGACAGCAGCTCGGACTTCCACGCATTCAGTTGCGATTCCTTCGGGCGCGAGCCGATGACCTGGCCTTGCGCGTCACGCACGCGCTCCTGCACGGTCACATCGCGCTTGCCGATGTTCTGCAAGACGATCTGCTCGCCAGCGCTGCGTTCCTGCATTGCTTCGGCCAAGCCCTTGCCCCAGATGACTTGTTCCCCGGCGCGTGTCTTGAGCGTCACGTAATAGCTGTCGTCGTTGTCCTTGTTGAACTGATACGGCGCACGGCCGTGATCGACGATCTCGCCCACGTAGACACGCTCGCCGCGCAGCTTGGCTTCAAGCTCGCGCAAGGCAGCTTGCGTGAACTGATCGCCCAGCGCCTTGGAGTCCAGGATGGCACGCGAGTTGTCCAGAACGGTCTTCTCGTGCGCGGTCAAGGCGTCGCCGTCGATGTGCTTGCGCTGCGCGACGGGCTCGGCCGGCGTTCTTGCAGGTTCACGAGGCTGGTCGCGCTTGTGCTCTTGCTCCACCGCCGTGATGACGTTGGCCGGCTTGTTGCGCTGCTGCAGCTCGGCCAGCATCTGCTTGTCGGCTTCGCGCGGCTCGTAGCCGCGCACCTGGAGGCCGCTCAAGCTGGCCTCGATCCAGGCATTGCGCTTGAAGTCATCGGTTCCGCTGACCGTAACCTCTTTCCAGTTCTTGGCCGTGGCGACTTCGATCATCGCGCGGATGGTCGCCTTGTCCTCCCGCTCGGTGCTCAGCGCCTTGCCGGCGTCAACGAACGCCACGCGGCCCTGCTCATCGCCATTGCGGAAAGTGAACTCGGTCGTTCCCTTGTCCAGCAGGCCGCGTTTCTCGTGGGAAACAATGAAGCGGGTCAGCAGGGCCTGGCTCAGCTCATCCTCGCCCACAGGCCGCTTGAGCGCCCTCGCCCGCTGGACGGCGATATCGGGATCGTCAGGCGCTGTCACTCGACCATCCAGCGGAGGTGCCTTGAGCGACTGCTGCGCGTCGCGCAGTTGCTGGGTGGCGGTATCCGGCGAGCCGGCGAGCTGCTCGACGACGCGAGCCGTTTCGCGGGTGCGGACGTTCGCCACGGCCGCGAGCGCCGCCGCGTCGATCAATGCGGCGCGCGACTGCGCCGCAGCGCTGATGCTGTCCCTGCGCTGTTCGGCCGCAGCGCGCTCAGCGGCATCGCGCTCGCGTCGTGCATCGACCTCGCGAGCCACGTCTGGTGCTTCCTTGGCCAGCGTGTCGGCGTAGGCCTTGCTGCGCTCGGCTGCGATGGCCATGTCGCCCGTCGCGTAGTGGCGTTCCGTCGTGTCGGCCGTGCTGAGGTGTTGCACGTCCTTGCGCACCTGGTCTGCCGCCTGCTCCGGTGTCCACGCGGCAGCGCGCTCGCCCTTGGCAACCTGCATCGCGACGAACTCGGCCGTTTTGCGGTCCTCCTTCTCGGAAATGCGACGGTCGTTCTCATTCGTCGCGGCCTGGACTTCCTTGGCGACCTCGGGCGACTGGATCTGCAGCTCGGCGCGGTAGTTGGATTGCGACCGAGCGCTGTCTCCCATGGCCACCGCCGCCTGGTAGCGCGCGCCTTCGTCCTTGATGGCGCCCATCGACGCCAGATCCTGCTTCACGGCTTCGCGCGCTTCCGCCACAGTCAGCCCGTCGCGGGCGACAGGCAGCAGCTCGTCATTGCGGCGCTCGACAGACCTCAGTGCGTCACGCTCGACGACGGCCGCCGAGGCTTCTCGGGCCAACTGCGGTGCAACCTTCTGCAGCTCATCACGGTATGCCGCATGGTTGCGCGTGTTCTCACCAACGACGGCTGCGGCAAGGTGTCGCTCGCCGCCTTCGGGGACGAGCGCCAGGCTCTTGGCGTCCTGTTTGGCCAACTCCCGCTGTTCGGCCTCAGACAGTGCCTGTGCGGTGCCACGAGGCGCGAGCGCGGCGGCGTTGCGCTCGATCATGGGCAGCGCGATCTCGCGCTCGACCTTCTCGCGCTCATCGTTGATCGCCTTGGCCGACTCGGCGAGCACCGGCGAGCGCTTCTTGAGTTCGTCGGCGTACTCGGGCGAGACGCGCATGTGGCCGGCAATGGCTTCAAGCGCCGCCTCGCGCCGGCTGTCGGACCTGATGCGGCCGAAGTCGGCCGCATCCAGGTCGGCCCAGCGCCGAGCCGTGTCCTGCTCAACGACAAGGGTCGCAGCCGAACGCGCCGGGTCGGCGCGCATGGCTTCGTTGGTTGCGGCCAGGCGCAGATCGGTGCGTGATTCGATGGACGAGCGTTCGCGCATGGCGTCGCCCTGCCCTGCTTCCTTGTGGGCCGAGGCTTGAAGGATCTCGGTCTTCAGCTCGATCGCGGCCGGTGTGGGGGCGCGCAGGATCTCGCCATGCTGGTCTGGAGGAAGTTCGCGATCCCTGCCCTCTGTAATCGTGTTGCTCATGGCGAGTCTCCCTGTTGTCAGTTGCTCGATGCGACGTTCTTACCGGCGAGCTGCTGGTTGCGAATGTCGATTTCCACGCGGCGGTTCATCGAACGGCCCTGCGGCGTCTTGTTCTCCACAAGGAAGTTGCCGGCAGTGAAGTACTTCGTGCGGATCTTCGAGCCTTCCGCGCCGTTGTTGATGAGCCAGGTCCGCGCCTTCTCGGCGCGTTCGATGGCGATGAGCTTGTCGATTGGATTGACCACGTTGCTGTCGGTGTGGCCGCGCACCTCGATCTGTTCGGCGGTGCGAACGCTGGCCCGCAGGGCCTGGGCAACTTGCTCGCTGGGCTCGAACTCCGTGCGCGCGAACGGGTGGAACACCCGAATGACGACGCCCGATGAATTGGTGGAGTAGGCATACGCTGGAAGGTCGGGCGCGGCCATCGACTGCGGCGACGCAGCGGGCGGCTGCACCGGGACAGGCGCCGGTGCCGGGCGCGGCGCCGGCGGCAGCGTCAGCGCCTCGCGCACGATGCTGGTCATTTCGTTGAGCTTGGTCTGCAGCACATCGACCTGGGCACGCAGGAGGTTGTTCTCCGACAGAAGCTGGCGATCCGCATTCACGCGCTGCTGCAGGGCCTGCACTCGCGTCGCGTCATTGGCAGGCACCCGCGTACTGCCATCTGCTTCGGCCGGCTTGGGAACCGAGCTGCATCCGCCGAGCTGAACCGCAGCTCCAACCATGCACAGCGAGAAGCTGGCCAGCGACATTGCACGTTTGAATTTCATTGCGTGATCTCCAGTTCTTGATGCGTGCGTGCGCCGGCCTCGTCGATCGGCGGAGCCTCATCAGCCGTTTGCTTGGCCCACTGCACGTTGCTAAACAACCAGTCGGCCATGGCCGACACTTCTTGCGCCACCGGCGTGGCCGTGTTCGTCACGGGCGGCATGGTGTCAAGGTTGACCGCGAGCTTGCTGGCCGACACTTGCTCGCCCGGTTCAAGCGCGCGCACGCGCCCTTCGGACTTCGCGATGAAGGTGTCCATGTCCAGAGGCGGTACCTTGATGGGTGGCATGAGGCGTTCCTTGAATACGGGGTCGGCGTAGTACTTGATCTTGTCGCCGAAGATCGGCTTGCAGTTGTCGGCCAAAACGATGACGCGATCCGGGCCGATCTCGCGAAGCTCCTGCGGCAACATCAAGGCACGCTTCTGCTCGCTGACGTTCTCGCTGTTCGTGACAGACCCGCGCCCGCGCGAAACGCCCTTGCTCGTGCTGTTGAGGCCGTAGTAGCCGAGGATCTCGCTGTACTCCTGCGCGTCCTGTTGCTCACGTGGCGCGTAGATGATCTGCACCATGTGATTGGTCGCCAAGGTTCGCGAGCCCTCTTCGCCGTACAGCTCGCGGTCTTTGAGCTGGCTCATCGACTGCGCGATCATGAGCGAGCGAAGGCCGTATCCGGCGATGTAGCCGATGGACTTCACATACTTGTCCACGCGGCCGAGCGCAGGGAACTCGTCGAGCAGCAGCAGCGCCAGGTACTTGAGCGACGGGTCTTTCTCCGGCAGCGTCTTGGTGTTCTGGTCGATGGCGATGCTGAAGAACAGGTTGATGAGCAGCGAGGCCTCGGCCAGCCGGTTCGGCGGGATGACAACGTAGATCGTCATCTTCCGGCGGCGAATGTCACGCAGATCGAAGTCATCGCGGCTTGTCGCTGCGTCCACCGCCGGATTGGTGAAGGCGCCGAGCGGCGCCGAGAAAGTGGACAGGATGCTGGTCAGCGTGTTGTCCGAGTTGCTCACGAACTGGCTCAGCGCGTCGAGACAGTGCTTACTCAGGGCCTGGCCAGATGCAGAAACGCCGCTGTCCACGACGCCCTGCCAGAACTCTTTCGGGCGGCCGTTGCCGCTGGACCTGCGCAAGACCTCGCCAATGGTCAGCGAATAGTTCGACTCCAGGCAGTACAGACTCACCGCCACGAACAGGTTGCGCGCGGCGTCGTTCCAGAAAGCGCCGTCACCATCCTTCTTCGGGTAGAGCATGTAGCCGACGCTCTGCAGCTCGCCCACCACGAAGCGCGGATCACGGCTCACATAGGACAGCGGATTGCTGCAATGCGTCTCGAAGTTCTCATCGAACGGCGCAAACTTGTAGACCTCCTGACCGTGCTTCGCACGAAAGCCGGAGGTCACATCGAAGTTCTCGCCCTTGATGTCAACGACGATGCAGGACTGGTTCCAGTTGAGCAGGTTCGGAATGATGGTGCCGACACCCTTGCCGCTTCGCGTGGGCGCCACCAGCATGACGAACTTCGCATCGTCCATCATCAGAAACTTGCCGTTGAACTTGCCGAGAATCAGCCCTTTCTCGGCGTACAGGCCGGCGTCACGCGCCTCACTGGCTGTCGCCCAGCGAGCATCGCCGTGAAGGCTGCGTGACTTGCTCAGCGCCAACGCGATGAGGATCAACGGCAGGCCGAAGATGCCGAAGGCTGCGAAACCCATCGAGGCCTGCAGGCGCTTCTTCTCCTTCGGATCGTCTTGGTACTGGTCCCAATACTCTTGCCACGTCTCGGCCTGGACTTGGCGCGGATCGGTCTTGTGAACGATGAAGTACAGGCCGCCGGCCGCATAGCGCAGCGCCCAGGCGCCGGCACCCAGCCAGGCGACGATCAGCAGCGATACGACGACGGTCTTCGCTTTCATGGTCAACCGCCCTGCCCTACCTTGCGATCGCCAAAGCGCGCCTGCGACTTGGCCCACGGGTCGAAATACACCTCATCGACGAACCGCTCATAGCCAATCTGCTTGCCGTGCGGGTCGTACACGATCTTGCGCGTGATGTGGATCACCACGTCGATGGTCAAGGTGTAGAGATGCTTGATTTCCTCGCGGCCAAGCGTTGCGGCTTCGGCGTTCTCCTTGCACATGAACACGAAACGTTCGGAGCCGAGCGCGCAGCTCTCGGCGTGCCAGCTCGTGATCGACCCGCTGTGCCCTGTCGTCAGCAGCTTCAAGAAATCCCAGGCCTCGGAACTGCGCAGCTCGGCCAGCAGCGCGCGATCCGGCGCCATCCGCATCAGCGAGCCGATCAGGTCGGCCGGCGTGACACGCGCCACACCCTGCGAGCTTTTGGAGTACAGCAGATGAACACGGTTCTGATGCAGGGGCAGCATCAGCTCGCGCACGTCTTCAACCGTGATGAGTCGCTCATGGCGCGGGATGTGCTGGCACATCGACTTCATGAGCGTGGTCTTGCCGGAGCCGGTGTCGCCGATCACGCCGGTGTTCTTCTTGGCCAAGATCGACGCGATCAGGAAGTCGTGCAGGTTGCCGGCGGCCAGCAACTCGGCGAGGTGCCGATCCTCTGGCGAGAGCTTTCTCACCGCCGCCTCAAAGTTGTCCGGCCGTGGCCAGATGAACTTCGAGAAGGCGCCGCTGTCGCGGTAGCGTTTCAACGGGATCACATCCGACTTTGGGATGCGGATGGACATGCTCACCATGCCAGGCTCAACCGCCGGCGGCAGCACGATCTGGATACGCTCACCATCGGGCATCGTGGCCGACAGCAGCGGGGTTTTGGCGCCCACGGTCTGCTGCTGCGGCGAGTACACCGCGATGGCTTGCGCGAACGCTTCCAGCGCTGCGAAGTCCAGCGCCGGTTCTTCGATGGTCAGGTTGCCCGTTTCAAGCTGGATCACCAGTTCGCCCGGCTTGTTGATGCAGATCTCGGTGGCCTGGTGAGCCAACATGTGCTTCTTGATCGGCCGCAGGTAGCTGCGCACCACCGTGTCGCTGGCCAGCACATCACCAAACACCGCGTCATCGCCGAAGCCGTGATAGTCGGTGTCGAACCGGCTGTCGAAATCCGTATCAACGAATCCGGTGTCCGACGCTGCCGCAGGCTTGCGGCTCGTGAGGAAGTCGAGTGCGCCGGTCATTTGGCAAGCAACCTGGTTGCGCCGGCCACGCCAGCAGTCTTCAGGGCGTACACCGGCGAGAAGTCCAGATCGCGGGCAACGTAGATCGAGATCCTGTCGCCCTCGTTGATGGTCAGGCGCGGGCGTACCTTGATCGTTTGCTTGATGACTTCCTCGGCAAGTGCCGACGAAGCATTCAGCGTGTTTTGACCCGGCGCCGATTGCACGCTCACCGTGGCATTCGATTGCGATGCAGTCTGCTTGTTGATGATGGCGACGGTAATGTCCTTCACGAACGACAGCAGGAAGGCTGCGCCGATGCGGGCGCCCCAACGGTTGTCGAGGTGGCCAGGGAGGCCGGAAGTACCAAGACGGTCGGAGCCGGGGGAAGACAGGTCGATCTCGATGCCTTCCGGTGTCTTGAGCCGCGTCCAGGTCACGAACAGCCGTTCAAGCCCGAGCTGGTTGGTGGTGCCGTACTCGCCCGTCAACTCACTACCGCGCTCGAGCAGCAACACCCGGCCGTTGTCCGAGTAGAGGTTCTGCGCCAAGACACAGGACGTGAACCCAGGAACCTCGTCAATGATCCGGCCGGTCAGCACACAGTCCGCCTGGCGGCCCTTGGGCAGGATGAGGTTCTGATCGGTCATCCTCTTGGCCAGCGCCACAGGAGTCGCGCTGCTGTAGAGCGAGCTGCCAACCGTTCCTGGTCGCGCTTGCTCAGGGGGCGTTCCTTGTGAACCGGGACCGAAGGGCATCGGCGAAGCCGTCGCGGTCCTGGGCGCCTGCGTCCCGCTGCCGAGGCCAGCGCTGCGCAGGATGTCCGCGATCTGCTGGGCTTGCGTCTGAGCGATGGTGTTCGCCGTTGGCTGATTCGCGGTCCCATCCGCACCGGCAGAGACGTTCGACGGCTTGGCTGGCTCGCCAACGAACAACGAACCGGCGTAGCGGCTCGGTGGCTTCGCTTGCTGCTGGCCGCTCTGCCCTTGCTGGCCTTGCGCTTGACCACCTGCAGCTTCACCAGGCAATGGCTTGCGTCCGGCTTGGTCGCCGGCCAGGGCCGTGATGGCGGGCACCTCGACGACGTTGCCGTCTTTGTCAACGCACATTGCGCGCCCTTGCGCGTTCACCATCACCTTGCCGTCCGCACCGCGAAGAGCCCGGCAATCATCCTGAGCTGCACCGGGCTGCACGGTCTGCGTTGCGGCCACCTGGGACGGGGCAGGCTGGCCGCTTTCCGCTCCGAGCTTCGGCTTGGGAGCCGCGGCGCCGGTCTTCTCAGGGTTAAAGACCTGCGTGGTGTCCTCGGCTGCCTTCGGGCCGCTGTTGGCCTTCATCTGCGCCTTGCGGTTGTTCAACCAGTCTTGGCTGAACCAGGCCATGACGCCGACCATCATGGCCCCCACCAGCAGCAAAAAGATCGCCTTGGCGAACTTGTTGTCGTTGCTGCCCTTCTTGTTGACCGAAACAATGTCCTCGACAACCTCGGGCGCCGCAGGGGCGGCGTTGAGGTTGGACGGATCACCCGGCTCGATGTTGTTGGCGTCCGTCGTCATTGCGCCGCTCCTTTGATTTCTCGCACGACCGCAGGCGATACCGTGGACGTGGGTGTTTCGATGCCTGTGCGATCGAATGCTTCATTGAAGATGCCGACCACGGCATCGCCCAGGCGCAAAGTGAACTTGCGGGCGGTGCGCTGCACCACCACGAAGTTCCCGTTCATGTGCCAGTTCACCCGCGTGGGCTCCCCGTCACTGCCGTGGGCAAAGACGGCCGGGATTTCACGCGCACCGGGGAACTCGAAGTAGGTGAACCGCCCGTCGTCGAAAACCATCGTCGGCTCTGCATCCTCGCCACGCTCCAGCACCTGCTTGCTGTAGTTGGTGTTGCGAATCTGAATGCCCTCGGCCTTCAGCCGCTGAGCGGGCGTCATGCCGTAGTCGGGATCAACCTGCTGTGGGATGGGCCGAGCGGCCGACATGTCCACGCGCTGCAGGAGCGCATCAACGGCCGCAGCCCGGTCTGCGCCCGACATGTTCTCCGACAAAGGTTTGGGCCTCGGGTAGTCGAACACCACTCGGAAGAACGCCACGTCGGAATCAGCGCGTTTCCCACGGGAAACCTTGTTGTCGTCCACCACCTGGAACGCGAACGAGTAGTCGCGCTTGTTGGTGTGCAGCTCCATGTTGTTGCGGCTGGCGTTGTCACGCGGACGCACGAAGATTTGGTTTGAACCCACGATGGCGCTGATGCACCACTCGTCGTTCTCGCTCTTGCAGTCGCTGCTGAGGCCGACCACCGGGATCTCGATCTTCTCGTCGCGCTCCAGCATGATCCGAGTGACCGTGCCGCGTTGAACGCGGATCACGGTCACGTCGTTGGCCTTGTAGGGGATCACGCGGATGCGCGGGTCGTTCGGGCTGGCTTCCGGCACGCCTGCGCCGTGGGCCAGGCTGAACACGGCCAGCATGACGCCGGCCGCAAGCGGCTTGAAAAACAGATTCATGGTCAACCCCCTGCGGCGCCGGGCTTGGCAGCGCCGGCATCACTTGTTGCGCCAGACACGCCAGTGCCGGGCACTTCCACATCACGCCGATAGGAGAAGACCTGGAAGCCCATCGGATTGCGGATCAACTCCGCTTCCGAGGCATAGGTGTTCGGGTTGTAGCGGAACGTCATGTTCACAACGAAGACGGTCGGCGCTTCCACCACGGCGCCTTTCGATACCGTGGTGCGCTCGAAGCGAACAACCATCTGCTGTGCGTTGGTAGGCGAAGGTGCGATCGACAAGACCTTGATGCGGCGTTCGGTGAAGTCACCGAACACCTTGTCGAGGCCCTTGTCGCCCAGGAACTGGTTGCCGTACTCCGCAAAGATGCCGGGGTCAGTGAGTGCCGCCACGGTGTCGTAGTCGGCGCCAACCAGCCACCAGTTGTATTGCTCGCGCGCGAGGACATACCTGCGCGCCCAATACTTGTTCAACAGCTCCTGGTTGCCGATGACGCGGTTGTCAAAGGCCTGCAAGACTTCGAGGTTCCCCGTCTGAGCATCCTGCTTCACGACGTACGGCACGGTACGGCGCAGCGGTGTCAGCATGGCCAAAGCGATCACAGCAACCACGAGGCAGAAGCCCATCAGCCCGGCGAACATCCACGCCAGCTTGCGGCTTTTCTCCAAGTCGGAGACGCGGGTCGCCTCCCAATTGGCGCCTTTATTGAAGATAC
>VFQT010004997.1_pt1 | contig 10462 bp, 11 predicted proteins | sample 3512381 | NCBI WGS metagenome assembly VFQT01 (sample SAMN10412376, study PRJNA504923) | tailings metagenome | isolation source: Relicate 2 Philex TSF3 active mining site | place: Philippines: Tuba, Benguet | collected 2017-08-29 | reverse complement strand
TTGAACCTATAACCTAGCGGTTAACAGCCGCTCGCTCCGCCGATTGAGCTAGCCAGGAACGCGAGCGGTATTATATGCATATGCCTTAGGAATGTCAAGTAATTTTTTTAGTAATGTACCGAGCTCAAATTATCCAATTTATCGGTTTTGTGCGTGGCAGTGATCTGTCGGACGGTACCTGTCAGTCCCCGCACGACAAGGGTATCAGTGGTAATGTGATCTCCGTAATAATGCACACCTTTGAGAAGTTCGCCGTCTGTGATGCCGGTAGCAGCGAAGAAGACATCTTCTGAGGATACAAGGTCATCCATCGTCAATACTTTGTCGAAGTTATAACCTTGTTCACGTCCACGGCGAAGTTCGTCTTCATCGCGCGCATATAACTTCCCTTGAATTTCGCCGCCCATGGCACGCAAGGCACAGGCAGCCAAGACGCCTTCGGGTGTACCACCAATACCGAGAAGAACGTCTACACCAGAGTCTGTCCACGAGGTCATAAGAGCCGCTGCCACATCACCATCAGGGATCTGGCGGATACGAGCACCTGCTTTGCGTATCTCGGCAACCATTTCATCGTGACGCGGACGGTCGAGGATGATGGTGGTGAGATCTTCAACGGCTTTGCCTTTTGCCTTGGCAATGGCATGTAAATTTTCAGTGATGGATTTTTCAATATTGATCTTGCCTTTTGCCTCTGGACCTACTGCGATCTTGTTCATATAGAGGAAAGGTCCGGGGTCAAACATGGTTCCACGCGGAGCCAATGCTACAGTAGCAAGTGAGTTGGAACGACCAAAAGCCAAAGGGCGAGTCCCATCGATCGGGTCCACCGCCACATCAACATCTGGGGAAGAGCCGTTGCCTACTTTCTCGCCGTTGTACAACATGGGAGCTTGATCCTTCTCCCCTTCTCCAATAACGATGACGCCGTTCATGTCTACTGTACTGAGGATGAGACGCATCGCGTTCACTGCAGCTTGATCTGCGCCTTCTTTATCGCCTCGTCCCATGAAGCGACCTGCCATCATTGCAGCCGCTTCGGTCACGCGCGCAAGTTCAAGCGCGAGATTACGAGTGGGTGTAGCGCCGAGAACTCCCATGAAATCCTCCAGGATTTAAATTATGAACCAGGTGAGAAAATAAAAACCGATAACCGCCCCCCACAACCATGAGTCGATTCGGTCGAAGAAGCCGCCATGACCGGGGATGATATCGCTTGAGTCTTTGATGCCAGATTGCCGTTTGATCATGCTTTCGCCAAGATCACCAAGCGGCGGCAGGGAACCAAGCAACAGCCCAAGCAGTGCACCTTGCCAAATAGTGATACCGTGAATGTGATTTCCAAATGTTTGAAAGACCCAAACATAAAATGCACCAGTATGCGCACCAGTAAGGACGCTGGCAATGTAGCCTTCCCAGCTTTTCTTGGGGCTTAGGCGGGGAGCCATTTTATGCTTACCGTAGGCACGCCCGATCGAGTAAGCTCCAGAATCACCTGCCCAAACACAGAACATGACCAGCATGAACCACCACCCACCTTCCGGAAGATTCCGAAGGTCGAGTAGATAGGAGCCGATCCAACCGATGTAGACAATACCGCCAACGGTGACTCCAAAATCGAGCGCGGACTGATCCCGTCCGCGCTCGTAAGCTACCATGTGAACTGCCATTGCAATAAGAATGGCTATGGCAAAAATAGGTTGTGCATATTGCGGGAAAAACATGCGGGCGAAGGTCACCACCGCCACGCCGCCCACGGTTACGATCATATTGGGGTCGAACTTGACGGCACGGAACAAATGCACGTATTCCCATGCTGCACCAATGAGAAAGGTACCCATCAGCAAATAATAAAGGATGCCGCCAAGAAGAATGGCGGGCACCCCGACCAACGCTAAACCAAGTGCTGTGATTAATCGTCTACGCATTGGATTCCTGTAATTCCCCCGAAGATACCTTTCCATAGCGCCTGTCGCGATTGGCAAATGTTTCCAGTGCGCGGCGATACTCTTCCTTATCGAAATCAGGCCAGAAGGTTGGGGTGATATACCACTCCGAATATGCCGCCTGCCAAATGAGAAAATTACTGACGCGCAATTCGCCCGATGTACGGATGATCAGATCTGGGTCGGGCACACCTGCAGTAAACAGGTATCGGTTAACCAACTCATCAGTTACATCATCGGCGGGAATCCCATCTTTGATGATTTTTTGAATGGCATTGACGATCTCATCTCGACCGCCATAATTGAATGCCACGTTGAGGATCAAGCGATCGTTATTCTTGGTCAATTCAATGGCATGCAAGACTTTCTTTTGAATAGCGGGGTCGAGTCTTTCAAGACGCCCAATATGACGAAGCTGGACGCCCTCATTGTGAAGTTCATTTAACTCACGGTCGATCACATTTTGAAGAATGAGCATCAGCCCATTCACTTCCTCTGCGGGGCGACCCCAATTCTCGGTGGAGAATGCATAGATCGTCAAATATTTAACACCAAATTCAACTGTGGCACGGATCACGCGGCGTAAGTTTTCGGTACCGGCTTTGTGCCCTGCCAGGCGGGGAAGTCCGCGTTGAAGCGCCCAACGTCCATTGCCATCCATGATCATGGCAACATGTTGGGGGGTCTTCTCAGGCGGGATTTTCAAGAGGGTGTCTGTCATAAGGATCGACCTTTTCAATGCCAGAAAGCATTGTAGGGCAAGCTACACTTCCATGATCTCTTTTTCTTTATTCTGACCGAGTTTGGCGATTTCTTCGATGAACTTGTCGGTAAGTTTCTGCAGATCTTCTTCACCGCGCTTAAGATCATCTTCTGTGATGAGCTTTTCTTTTTCATATTCGCGGATATCGTTGTGCAGGTCTCGGCGCACATTGCGGACTGCGATGCGCGACTCTTCCAGACGGTGATTCATATGTTTGACAAGGTCACGGCGGCGTTCTTCTGTCAGGGGTGGCAAATTCAAATGAATGACCTTGCCGTCAGAGTTGGGGTTCAAACCAAGTTCAGAAACCCGGATCGCCTTCTCAATATCTTTGATCGAACCAGCATCAAAAGGTTTAATGGTCAGAGTGCGGGGCTCAGGCACACTGATGGAAGCTAAATTCTGAAGTGGTGTGGGGGTTCCATAATATTCGACCGGAAGTCTTTCGATCAGTGCCGGGCTGGCGCGCCCAGTGCGTATGCCATTCAGGTCGTCAATAAGGGATTGGATCGCGCCGTGCATTCGGGTTTCGGCGTCTTTTAATAGGCTCTTGATTTCGTCAGTACTCACGATCTTCCTCCAAAAAATGATTACGTTACAAGGATACCTTAAAACAAGGATTTAGGCTATGGACTGGAAAAACGTTGATAGTTTATGAAATTTATGGAGAGACTATCAATAAAAAAGCCTCTCCCCTTTCATAAAAGGGAAGAGGCATAGATCTAAAAATTGACTATCCAGTTACAAGAGTTCCGACTTTTTCACCATAAAGTGCATTGATGAGTGCCTTTGAATCCCATAAATTGAGCACAAGAATGGGGATCTTATTCTCCATGCACAAGGTGATGGCAGTGCTATCCATCACTTCAAGGCGGCGGTTAAGCACATCAATATAGCTGAGCTGGTCGAACTTCTTCGCATCGGGGTTCTTCTTGGGGTCGGCATCATATACGCCATCCACTTTGGTGGCTTTGATAACGACCTGTGCGTCGATCTCGGTGGCACGCAAGGCAGCGGCGGTATCGGTCGAGAAGAAGGGATTACCCGTCCCGGCGCCGAAGATGACCACACGGCGCTTCTCAAGGTGGCGGACAGCGCGTCGGCGAATGTAAGGCTCGGCAATGGCTCTCATCTCAATGGCAGACATGACGCGGGTGAATACTCCCAATCGTTCAAGAGCATCCATCAACGCCATGGCGTTCATGACGGTGGCAAGCATGCCCATGTAATCTGCTGTGGAACGATCCATACCACGTTCAAGACCTTGCTTACCGCGCCAGAGATTCCCGGCTCCTATCACGACAGCCACATCGACACCCAGTTCGTGGACTTCCTTGATGCGGCTTGCAATGGATTCGGCTTCGTCAACGTCGATGCCGTAGCCCATCGAACCACCTAACGCTTCACCACTTAATTTGAGCAGGATCCTCTTATATTTCAATTCAGCCATTCATGCCTCCGTTTAACTTTATAACATTAGAGCAACCCTTCAATACCTATCAGATAATTTTATTGCACCAGATGGGTTGCCTCTGCTTGTAATATAGAAAAAAAGCCAACCCGAAGGCTGGCTTTTTAAGACTATTTGCTGATGCTTTCGCCAAGTTCCCAACGCTGGAAGCGTCGGACGATGATATTCTCACCAATGGCAGCCACATTTTGGAGAATGAGCTTTTCAATGTTGATCGATTCATCGCGGATGTATGACTGGCGCAAAAGGCAGACTTCATCCTTGTATTTCTCGATGCGTCCTTCCACGATCTTGGGGAGGACGTTATCGGGTTTGCCTTCTTCCTTAGCACGAGCGCGGGCGATCTCAGCTTCGTGCTCAAGTTCAGCGGCGGGAATCTCTTCTGCAACAATGTACTTGGGAGCGCTGGCTGCGATTTGCAGGGCGATCTCGTGCGCAAGGTGGCGGAACTGTTCGTTGCGGGCAACGAAGTCGGTTTCGCAGTTGATTTCAACCATCACACCCACGCGGCCGCCACCATGGCTGTAGAGTTCTACAACACCATTGGAGGCGTCACGGTCGGCGCGCTTGGCAGCAGTAGCCATACCTTTTTCACGGAGCCAATCCACAGCCTTGTCAAAATCGCCGTTGGCTTCCTGAAGCGCTTTGCGGCAATCCAACATGGGGGCGTTGGTTGCAGCGCGAAGCTGCTTGATCATTTCAGTCGTAATTTCCATCGTGTCTATCCTTGTTGCTTTCTGTGTTATTCGCTTACCAGATTATTCGGCAGCGGGGGTTTCAGGGGTTTCGTCGGTCTTTGCCATTTTGGCAAGCGTGGATTTACCCAGGAGAGCATCATCGCCCACCTGATCGTCGGTTTCAACCACCTTGCGGGCAGGGCGTCCCTTGGGCTTAGCTTCGGATTGAGCCTCAGCAGCCTGTTCGGGTTCTTCGTCCTTGCGGGAGGCTTTGCCTTCGAGCACAGCATCAGCCATCTTGGAGACAAGCAACTTGATGGCGCGGATGGCGTCATCATTGGAAGGAACGACATAATCGATGTTCTGGGGATTGCAGTTGGTATCCACCAAGGCAACGATCGGGATGTTCAAGTGATTGGCTTCAGCTACAGCTGCATCTTCGCGACCAACATCAACAATGAAGAGCAGGTCGGGTACACGCTTCATGGAGCGGACACCGCTGAGGCGGGTCTGGAGGCGGGTGATCTCGCGTTCGATCAACAAGCCTTCCTTCTTGGTGAGGCGATTGATATCGCCGCTGTCACGAAGTTTTTCGAGGCGTTCCAGTTCCTGAATACGCTGGTGCATGGTGGACCAGTTGGTGAGCATACCACCCATCCAGCGTTCGGTGACATAAGGCATACCGCAGCGGACAGCTTCTTCCATCACGGTTTCCTGTGCCTGGCGTTTGGTGCCCACGAAGAGCACAACACCACCATTGGCGACGGTATCACGGATGACCTGATAAGCATTGTTCGCCAGTTTGACGGTCTGCTGAAGGTCGAGGATATGAATGCCGTTGCGTTCGGTGAAAATGTACGGCTTCATACGGGGATCCCACTTGTTGGTGCGGTGGCCGAAATGGACGCCGCTCTCAAGCAGGGCTTTCATGGAAATATTAGCCATGTTTCTCCTAGTGTTCCGCCCTCCGACACGCATCTCGTGGTGGTGTGGAGCGGAATGAGTTTAGTGGGAGTATTGACCCACTCAGGGACGCTTGTGCCCGTCCCAGGCAGATTGTGCCTTTTTCAAGGCGGCGGGATTATATCACAGGAATCGGACGATGGACGACTGACCACGGACCATCAAATCCGTTGCCATCGTCCATCGTCTATGGTCAATCGATTATTGTCAGTTGTCCCCTACCCTACGTACTCACACCACGACTCGTACTTCGCCACCTTGCCGCGGATGGCATCGTGGTACACCTCTTGCAACTTGCGAGTGATGGGACCGGTTCGTCCATCCCCGATCTTGCGAAAGTCGATCTCGCTCAAGCCGATCACTTCTGCCGCAGTGCCGCAGACAAAGACCTCGTCCGCGATGTAGAGCTGGTCGCGAGAGATGGGAACTTCCTTCACTTGATAGCCCAAGTCATTCGCAATAGTCGTCAACGATGAACGGGTAATACCTTCCAACACCGGCGCAGTGGACGGAGTATAGATCGTACCGTTGCGGACCACGAAGAGATTTTCGCCCGTACATTCGGCGATGTAACCTTGCGGATCGAGCATGATGGCTTCCTGGAAACCATTACGTTCCGACTCGGTCTTTGCCAAAATGCTGTTGGCATAATTCCCAGAGATCTTTGCCTTCGTCATTGACACATTGACATGATGGCGGGTGAACGAAGAAATATTCGCTCGAATGCCCTTTGCCAGTGCATCATCACCAAGGTAGTTATTCCACTCCCAAACAGCGATCATCAATGACGGCTTGCCATAATCAACATTCAAATTCCAGCCACCCTGATCAAGATAGATCAAGGGGCGGATGTAACAATCAGAGAAACCGTTGGCGCGGACGGTATCTTTGTGGGCTTTCACCAATTCGTCAACATCCCAAGGCAATTCCCGGAACCCCAACACGCGAGCTGAGGCGAACAAGCGATCCACGTGTTCACGCAAGCGGAAGACAGCAGGTCCCTTCGGTGTGTTGTATGAGCGGATACCCTCAAATACAGCAGCACCATAATGAAGCGCAGGTGTCAAAAAGTGCAGGGTTGCCTGCTCGAATGGCACCAACTCGCCATTCTTCCATACATACTTAGATTCCATTCCCATTACTCATTCTCCTCTATATTCTTTTGATAATTTCATCCGCCATCTGACGGGTCGTTAATTTGCCACCAATATCCGCAGACCGGACTCCATCTGTGATCGCCGCATCCACTGCTTTTTCAATTCCTGCAGCTTCTTCTTCCAATTTGAACGAGTGACGCAACATCATTGCAGTCGAAAGGATCGTCCCGATCGGATTTGCGATGCCCTTGCCCGCTATATCTGGAGCGGACCCGTGAATCGGTTCATACAACCCGACAGTTGATTCGCCCAAACTGGCAGAGGGCAACATCCCCATCGACCCTGCCAAGACAGACGCTTCATCTGTGAGAATATCGCCGAACATATTCTCGGTGACGACCACATCCATCCATGCCGGACCAGTGATGAGTTTCATTGCTGCTGTATCTACAAGAACATGCTCCAACTCGACATCAGGATTCTCCTTGCCCATCTGCGTCGCGATCTGACGCCACAAGCGCGAGGATTCGAGCACATTTGCTTTATCCACTGAAGTGACTTTTTTCTTGCGTCCTTTTGCCAGATCAAAAGCCAGTTTCATGATGCGTTTGATCTCATAGTCGTAATATTCCAAAGTATCGACGGCGCGCTCACGACCATCTTTCACATCGCGCCCTTTGGGAAAGCCGAAGTATAAACCGCCGGTTAGCTCACGAATGACGAGAATATCCACGCCTTTCAGTTTCTCCGGTTTGAGCGGCGAACCATCCACCAATGCCGGGTGGACTTTGACCGGGCGTAGGTTGGCAAACACACCCAATCCCTTGCGCAGGGCAAGCAAACCGCGCTCGGGGCGGTCTTTGGCTTTCGGATCATCCCATTTGGGTCCGCCGACGGCACCCAGCAAAACGGAGTCTGAGGCGACGCAGTCTGCGAGAGTCTCGTCGGTCAGAGACGAACCGTATTTATCGATGGAACAGCCGCCCATCAAGCGTTCTTGAAAGGTGAATGAGTGTTTATGTTTGCTGGCTATCGTTTCCAGCACCCGTACAGCTTCGCCAACTACTTCAGGTCCGATGCCGTCGCCGGGGAGGAGGGTGATTTTGAAGTTCATATATATCCTTTTTTCGTCATTGCGAGGAGCGCTCTTGTACTTCGCGACGAAGCAATCCTAAACTTATATGGAGATTGCTTCGGGCGGAAGACCACCGCCCTCACAATGACGGGAGTGTTTAATGCGCTACCATCAATCCGTATTCCACTGAGTCCGCTAACGCACGCCAGCTTGCTTCAATAATATTCGTGCCTGCACCGACAGTGCTCCAGCGGGAAGTGTCGTTGCGTGTGTCGATGAGGACGCGGGTAATGGCTTCGGTACCATGATCTGAATCCAGAATACGAACCTTGTAATCAGATAATGTGAAGTGTGAAATCTGCGGATAATAACCAACAAGTGCTTTGCGTAAAGCGAGATCCAGCGCGTTGACAGGACCATTTCCCTCGGCAGCGGTATGCAACACCTCGCCTTGTACGCGAACCTTGACCATTGCTTCGGCGAAGATGCCGCGTCCTTGTCTGTGCTCAACGTTGACGAAAAAGTCGATGAGTTCAAACGGTGGTTTGTAACCGTACTCCTGCCGCTTGAGCATCATTGCCACTGAAGCTTCAGCTGCTTCAAATGAAAACCCTCGCGCTTCAAGCTCTTTGATCTCATTGAGGACAGGTACAACTTCGGTGCCTTCCACTTCCACGCCATGTTCTTCCGCTTTACTGAGCAGGTTGCCGCGACCAGATAGATCCGACACCACCACACGCATCTTGTTGCCAAGTAATTCAGGTGCAACATGTTGATAAGACTGTGCCGAGCGCCGCATGGCAGCGACATGCACGCCGCCTTTGTGCGCAAACGCTGATTTACCGACAAATGGCAAATGCTCATCCGGTGAGATGTTAGCAACTTCTGCCACAAAGTGTGAGAGGTCGTACAAGTTCTGGATGTTGCCCTTGGGCAAACACTCATGACCCATCTTGAGTTCGAGGTCCGCCATGATGGAGCACAGGTTGGCGTTGCCACAGCGTTCACCCACCCCGTTGATGGTTCCTTGAACTTGAATGGCGCCTTCACGCACACCGACGAGCGCATTAATGACAGCAGCTTCTGAGTCGTTGTGGGTGTGCATTCCGAACGGATGATTCAACTTTGGCTTCATCTCGCGGACGATGGATTCGACTTCCCACGGCAGTGTTCCACCGTTGGTGTCGCACAGTACGACTGTCTCCGCGCCGCCGCGCACTGCGGCTTTGAGCGTTTCGAGTGCATAGGATGGGTCTGCTTTGTAGCCATCGAAGAAATGCTCAGCATCATAGATGACGCGCTTGCCGTTAGCTTTTAGATACGCCACCGAATCTTCGATGATGCGCAGGTTGTCTTCGTAGGTGGTTTGCAAGACTTCGGTCACATGCAAAGTCCACGTCTTGCCGAAGATGGTGCAGACTGGGGTTTGTGAATCGAGCAAGGCTTTGATGTTGGCATCGTCTTCCGGTCCACCTTTGACACGGCAGGTGGAACCGAAAGCTGCAATGAGGGCATGTTTCCATTGCATGTCGCGGGCGCGCTCGAAGAACTCCACATCTTTGGGGTTCGAGCCGGGCCAGCCGCCTTCGATGAACGCAACGCCGAGTTCATCAAGCTTTTGCGCTATGCGCACCTTGTCATTCGCTGAAAGGTTAAAGCCTTCGGACTGTGTCCCGTCACGCAGGGTGGTATCGTAGATCTGAATCTTTGTCATGCATTCTCTATCTGACGCTGGACGATAGACCATGTTTTCCATCGTCCGCGGTCAATGATCTATTTTCGGCTTTCGTATGCCGCAATTTCCTTCTCAAAGCCCATGATGTAACCAAGTTCGTCCACGCCGTTGAGCAGGCAGGCTTTATTGAACGGGTCGATGGGGAACGAGAACGAGCCTCCAGGGAAGGTCACGGTTTGGGTGGCAAGATCAACCGTCAGTTCGGCACGAGGCGCTTCTTCCACCAGATCGAAGAGCATCTTGTGAGTCGCTTCATCCACGATGATGGGGATGAGCCCATTCTTCAACGAGTTGTTGCGGAAGATGTCTGCGAACGAGGTGGAGATGACCGCACGGATGCCCCAGGCAGTGAGCGCCCATGGCGCATGTTCGCGGCTCGATCCGCAGCCGAAGTTGTCACCTGCAAGGATGATTTGTGCGTCCTGTGACTCGGGCTTGTTAATGATGAAATCTGCTTTTGGAGATTTATCGTCGTTATAGCGCCAGTTATAGAAGAGCGCGTCGGCGAGACCATTCTTGTCGGTCACTTTGAGAAATTGCGCAGGGATGATCTGATCCGTGTCGATGTCGTTGACAGGGATGGCAAGTGCGCGGGAGGTTAAGGTTGTGAATTGAGCCATTTAGATTTCCGATTTTTGATTGACGATTTACGATTGAGTAATGCGTGATGCGTGAAAGGTTATGAACATTTTACGAATTACACATTACGGATTAGAGCATTGTGCGCGGATGGGT
>VFQT010004994.1_pt1 | contig 10470 bp, 3 predicted proteins | sample 3512381 | NCBI WGS metagenome assembly VFQT01 (sample SAMN10412376, study PRJNA504923) | tailings metagenome | isolation source: Relicate 2 Philex TSF3 active mining site | place: Philippines: Tuba, Benguet | collected 2017-08-29 | reverse complement strand
TTAGTATAGATTTTCCAACATTTTGCTTTAATAAACTTTTGGAAAGTTTAGAAGTGTATGTTCCAAAGTTAGTAGATAGAGAAGTTACCCAATTTGTAGCGGAATTGGAAGAATTCCCGTTCCCAAGAATCAGACCAGGTATTACAGTTCCAACTCAAAGAGACCCAAATCCACCAACGAAACCTCCAACTACACAATAACCAGGAACAACACCACCTCCACCCCCAACTACTACGTTACAACCTGTTAGATATGATAGGGGACAGAGTAAGTTTAAGGTTAGTTTATATACAAATCAACCTAAAAATTTGTTGTATACAAATGAACCTGTTGTGTTTTATGGTGGATCTGGCCCGTTTCCTGGTTTACTTTTTAAGGGTGATTTTTCATTGGAATCATTTAAAGTTAAGCAATATGATACTTTTAATAAAAAATATGTACCAAAGGATTTAAATTGGATTCCAAAAACGTTTGATAAGACGACAGATGCGGGTTGGGATGCTTATAATAAATATTTACCAGAAGAGACTCGGCAACTGGTAAGTGAATTTAATTTTACTGATGCGGAACGTGGATATACTCCAATTTCAGTGAAAGAACCTGTAATACCCGTACCCGGTACTGAACTTGATTTGGGGGTAGGTTGGGCTGTAAATAATATAGTACCTGAACGAACAGTTGAACCAAATAACAATTATCCCATTCCTTTTTATTATTATAAAAAAAATGACGGACCAGAAAAACAAATCCAAATTTTCAAAGATAATATATTAGAGATTGATATAAATTCAAAAAATTTAACAGCTACTTGTTCAACAATGCCCCTATCACTCAATCAAAAATATATTTGTGATAAACTATCAAGTCCAAGTTTTATATCTGAAACTGAAAATTGGGTATTTGATGGGTATTATGATTGGGATACTGGTGCACTTTTATCAAATTCACTTGAGCTTAGATTAGAGATACGAAAAGATATAAATATTTTTATTAAATATAGGAGAACATCAATTCCAATTAGAGGATATTGGGAACTTATCGGTGCAAATACAGTTTTCTGTCCTCAATATGGTGGTGACTCCTTCTACGCTTATGAAAAACGGATGGAGTATATATATGCAACTGGATTAGTTCAAAAAGATTCTGCTGGTGTGTGGAGATTATCGAATATGGGCCAAGTTGGCCAAGTTGGACTCGATGGATTACCTGAATTTAGAAGTTTTGAGGGATTACCACAAACCATCGGTGATCCCAGATCAGAACCAAGTGGTATAATGTTTGGATTACAACAACTCCGATGGAAACAAATAATATGGACACCTAGCCCATATGCTTGGATGAATAGACCAGAATGGCAAAATCTAGTCAAAATTACAGATCCAACAAAGGGTGGAGTATACGAGCAACCATTACTTGAAAGTGTGAGTGACTTTTTAAAAGATAAAGAAACTTTTAGTCGTTTTGAATTATAATAAACAAAATATTTAATATTTATGTATAATAGAGAGTAATATTAAATATGGCAATAATACAGGGTAGTGATTTAAATAATGTATTTTCAAAGTTAAATGCAACTGCGGCATCTATTGAAAAGAGTGGTAATGATATACCGCATATTGTATTTCCATATTTTTCACCATTAGGATCAACCGTTCGTGGACAACAAATAAAAGTAATAATTTATGTTACGAATGTAGATTTTGGTGCAGATGTTAACTTTGGGCCCAATGTCACGGTATCTGATGTAAAATACTTTACATATAAAAATACCAAACCATTTAATAGAGAACAGATATCAACAATTTCTTTTAAAGCATCTGAAATTGAATGTCTAATAACACTACCCCCCCAAACTGTAATATCTAATAATAGTAGACTACCCGTAACAATAACAAATTTAAATGGTATTACTGCACAAAATGATACTGATTTTACTATATCCGATTTACCAACTATAGATACAACTACGAATGAAGGATCTTTAATATTAAATATAAATACATCTATTAGTGGGGTTGGTATTACACATAAAAACGGTCAACGGGTAAATGATACTAAGGGTTCTCAAAAAATAACAATACCCTATAACGAAATACCAAAATTAACAGCGGGATCATTAACAATAGAGTTACGTGATAACGATTATATACCACTTCATTATTTTAGAGTTTCAATCGAAAATAATATAATTTTTGTTGAAAAATATGATTCTTTTTTAAATCAAATCATCCAAAAAGTAGAAACTAACCAACAATTAAATAATACTAATACCAACTTAGATTTTGAATTTGCAACTATAAGTGGTGATAAAAAACCTTTTATTTTTATAAATAACATAACTCCAATTGGAGTTAATAACATCAGATTAGATAAAATAAACGCGTTTAAACCATTAACTAGTTTAGAGGTTAATTATCAATCCAATTACTCAAACGTATTTAGATACGAACTAATTGGTGAACTAGTGGATCGAATGGGTGGTGCACAGGAGACAATAAAATCGGGTGAACTATCTGTAAATGATTCAAAAATATTTCAAATATCAGTCGATTCCGATTTACAACAGAGGTTAACCCTTTATAAAAATTTTATAATAAAATTAACACCTTATTATTTTTTAAAATTAGTTAGCGGATCATCTCAAAATCTAAAAACAATCAGTGGAAATATTAATCAACAAACTATATCCGTTGATCAGGTTTATAATTTTAGTATTGATATAACTAAAATTGAAGCAACCGAATTCGGTGGTGATTTTAAAGTTAAAATTAATGTTGAAAATAATTTAGAATGGCGTTTTACAGAGGATACGACATCACAGGAATTTTCTTGGATAACACCTGTTGAGCTTGTTGGTTCAAGGGGATCAAAAGAAGTTACGTTACGTGTCAAACCAAACATAACATCTATAAATAGAACCACACGATTACAATTACGATCACGTAATGGGACACCATCGTTACTTGCGGAAATATCAGTAACACAAAAAGGTAAGACTCAAGACTTTTCTTTGGTTAACTTTTGGTTTGATTTTGATCCAAATAAAAATACAGGCCCATTCCCAAATACAAAGGATTCAACTACAGATCCATACTCATCAATAACAGTTCCCTACTATACAAAAGAAGGTAGTAATGAACTATTAATTTTAAATGGATCTAACAGAACTAATCCAATATCTTTATATGGAGTTGCTAGATCACAAACTGGAACTGGAGGACAAGTACCTTTAATTTTCAGATTTAAGAAAAGTGATAGTGAATTGGATGAAGGTGAGTTTTATGTTTCTGGTGTTGTGGGTTTTCAAAATACAAACTTTAATCCAAACGGATTTTGGGGTGATTCTAATATTGATTTTTCACCAATACCCCAACAGGTTAGAGAATCCAAACCAACTGATTTACAAATTGTTCAATTTACAATTAAATATAAAGTAAATAATACAATCGGTGAAAAATCTGTATATTATAGATTAAAAAGAATAGAAGAGTTAAAACCAACATTTACTACAAATCCCGATAGAATTGTTGCAAAAGTGGACTATAAGTCAAAAGTTTGGTTTGGGTTTTCAGGTAAAGGATCTGCTGAAATATTAGGTAAAACCAAAGTTGGTATTATAAAACCAGTTGTTAGTGTAGTAACCGATAGAAATTCATTTTCAATAGAAAGTATTAAATTTTATAGAAATTGGGAACCCCCAACTTCTGTAATGTTACCCACCGAAGAATTAACTTATATAAATGCATCTAATTCGAATAACTCAACACCAAACGTATATAATATAAATTTTACAGGTCCGTTTTCGGATAATCGTGAATATATAGATGGTGTAGTTAAGATAAAATATAAAAATAATTTAGGTGACATTAGTGATCACATTATAAAGTTTCCTGTTTTACGGAGTGATGTTTTTACGCTTTCCTACTTTAATATAAATCCAAAAGAAACGTTTATAGATGTAAATAAATCGTTTGAGCCCATCATAAAGGAAATAAACCAGAATTATAAAAAATTTGAGGTAAGGGTAGATGGGTATGATGTAGATTCCGAATCAACCCCAAGTAAAAATATTAATTATGGATATACACCATTTGAACCTGGGCCTGGATCGGGTCGTGGTATGTTTTCAATACGTTCGGTTGAACTGAATTATGAGAATCCAACCGATCGAGTAGAAATTATAGCGTATAATTCTAATGATATTCGATATGGATTTCAAAGTAAATCTCAAGATTTTGGACACTTTGATGTTAATGTATATCGATTAAGTGGTAAGGTAACTGGTAAAGTTAAAATATCATATAGAAATTTTAATCAAAATGTACCACCGATACCATCACCAACTGATGAATATTTATATTTTGAAATTGTACCTAGGCGTGAAGATGACCCAGAACCACCTGGCCCACCCCCGCCACCCTTACCGCCAACTTATACTGTAAGTGCTAAACCTAATGCAGATTTAAATATACAAGTTGACTGTAACAATTCAATTTTAAGTGGGAATTTACCAGTATTAATTTCAGCAATTCAAATTAATAAAAATAACTCATCTGATTCTAAATCTCTATTTTATAGAAGTAATGGTGATCTATCAAATGGTGAGTTTAGAATTTTAAGTGTGGTTAGTGATTCTGAAAATCTTAACTTTAATATAGATTCGGCACAAAGTACTATTAATTTAGTAACTGATTTTTTACATAAAAATTATGTAGCTACTGTAACCATTGAATATAAAGATGATAATTCAAATTTAGATACAACCACTACTACTTTTAAAATAAATAGAGTACAAGAACCCCCATATGTAATTAATTTTAAACCCGATACATCATCAGTTGCAGTATCCGTTGATTATGAAAGTACAATATTAGGAATATCTGATAATTTAATTACAATCACTGGAACCGAAACGAATTCTAGACGAACTGGTGGGTTAATATTTACAGCAGGTCAGTTAACAAAAGGTACTTTTAAAGTTAAGAAAATAGAGGGTTTGTTAGTTGCAAATCCAAATAATTTATCAAATAACATACCATTAAAAGAAGATGGTATTTTAACAGTTAGTGGTACTATTAACGTTTACATAGATTATATTGATAGTTGTGGTAAAAGTGGGTCATCTATCGTAACTGTATCTATTATAAGAATCCCACCTAAAGGTCAAGAAGTTTTTTCAAGTTTAACTCCAACAAATGTTGATGTATTTGTTGATTTTAGATTTTCATTAGTGCAACGACCACTTCCATTTACAGATTTTAAAGTTGAGCTTTCCGAGCGAGAAATAGAAACACCATTTCCGCCACGAAAAATGATGCCAGTGATTCGTGACGTATTAAATAAAAATGAATTTAAAATTATAAAAGTTTACGATTCATCTAATAATAAAGTTATTGAAAGCTATGATATTATATCACCAGATACGTTTAGGCCGTTTGTAAAGAAACTGCTAAATTCGGAAAACTCATTTGTTGAAATTAGATATAAGGATTTAAGTGGTAAAGAGGGCACAGTAACTTTGCCATTTACACTTAATAGAATACAATTACCGAGAGAAGAGAGTGCTATTTCTATACAACCAGATCCACAACAACAACAAGTAATTGTTAGTGATAAATTTGAAATTATAGATCAATCTTACGATGAAATACGTGATATTTATATCAAAGCATCTGAAATATTAGCTAACAAAGTATCCACAAAATCATTGACATATGTTAAGTTAAAACCAGGTGAAAAACTAAGAACAGATGGATTAAATGATTCTAATTATACTATAAATACTATCTACGCGTACGAACAAAACCAAGATGGTGGTATTGGTAAATTTATAGATTACATTGGATTTGATATAGATGATGGTGGTACTATTAGAGTTTTAGCTAATACTATTAAAGTAAATACTTTTGTTAAAATTAATCTATCGTATGTTGATAACTATGGAAATGAGGGATCGCGTGAATTATTAGCTAGAATATTACCAGTTGTCACACCACCACTTATAACTAGAATTGAATATCCAGAAGGAATCAATGCTCAAGATTATGCTGGATTTAATGTAGATTTTGATGTTAACTTTGAATCTGAATTTACAACAAATGTATCTATCTATGTTAATGTCGATGAAAAAACTTACAATCAAAATTCATTCTATGGAAAATACAAATCAGATGATTTTGCTAAGTTTAATATGGATGATTTGATTAAACGGTTTAATATAAACACTGGTCCAGAAAATGATACATTTACTTTTACACTGGTATTAGTTCCAGAGCGGTTAGAACCTGATAATAAGATATTAATAGGTCAAATAGAAGTTATAGAAATTATATTTAATAAATCTGATATTCAAATACCAAGACCATATATAATAAATAATTTGAATACAGTAATTAAACCAAAATTTGATTTTAGAGTATATAAAGATGAGGTTGCTAAATATTTAAATCATTATTTACATTTTGATAATTATGAACCTAGATTAATTGCAAATTGGGAACGTGATGATATTACGTTTAGTGAATTTGAATTAGATGAGTTGGGTAATGAAATTGCAGTAGAAGAAAACCCAACCCTAATTTTAAAAATGTATGAACCACTACCAGAGGAAATACAGCCCAATACATCTATTTGGATAAGTAAACAGAGAAGTTAAAAACTATGGATGATAATTTAAATTTAATATTAAGTAGTCCAGATAGAAACGGACATCTAATTGTCAAAGTTAGATTGGTTGATGAAATAATTGAGGATTGTATAAAAATACGACCCCCAAATTGGAATATATTAGATGAAGGTGGTATTGGGTTTGAATATTTTGATCAGATACTTTCATCTGGTTCCGTTGTAAATGAAAAGCTACTCAATCAATATTTTTATAAAAGTGGTATAGATACTACAAAATTACAAATAATTTATGCAGAATCTGGTTCTGGGTATTTATTTGAAAATTTTGTACACTTTGGTTCTGCGGATGAACTCGTTTTAAATTTCTTTTATAAAGTTCAACTATTAGAATCGTATGATCAAAAAATAACTGAATTAACAAATTCAAGTAGTTCACTATATAACATATCCGCTATTAATGAATTAAAGAGAGTACGAGAAACTAAACATCAACTGATTGGAAGTTTTACAGCGTTTGAAGAGTTTTTGTATACGGATGTTGAAACGGGATTTGGTTATCCGGGTGCAGGATCGATATTAAGTGGATCAACAACTGATGCCGCAAAAAATTGGTACGACACTGCACTAGATTTGGCTGAAAAATTTGATCGTACAAACGTACATAGACTTATAACAAATATACCTGAATATATTATTCAAGATAAGGAAAACGATGAGTTCCTTACTTTTTTAAACATGGTAGGTCACCACTTTGATATAATATGGTGTTATGTCAACGCGTTAAAGGAAGCTAAGTTTATTGAAAATCAAAAATATTTTGGTATAATTGATGATTTAGTTTATCCTTACTTAAATGCTTTTGGTTGGAATCCAAAAGTCGGTGCATCTTCACAATTGTTATGGTTATATGCTTTTGGAGTGGATGAAAACGGAAACCAGATAAGTGAATATTCGGAAAAGGAGTATAGATCTCAAATTTGGAGACGAATACTTAATAATTTACCTTACATTCTAAAACACAAAGGAACTAAGCGAAGTATAAACGCAATATTGGCTGCGTATGGTGTTCCTGAATATATTTTGAATGTGGTTGAATATGGTGGACCACAAGATGATGGCACTGATGGTGTTAGAAAAACGTATACTTATCAAGATAGAAGTTCTGCTATAAATTTTGTATCTGCATCTTACACGGGTTCTAAAATATTAGTAGATTGGAAACCATATCCGACTGGTAGTCTAAATTACCCACAAGCAGTTGAACTAAGATTAAATACAAATGATGTTAATGATCAAAATATAATTAAAAACGATGGTGCATGGTCGGTAGATTTTGTAAGAACTCCACAAAATACAGGGTATGTTGAATTTACGATAAGTGGCAGTTCTACCTTATATTCAGCATCTACTTCTGAAATAAATTTATATAATGAAACATATACACAAATACTTTTAAATCGTGAAACGGGTAGTACAACGGATACCTATACGATATACGCATATGAGGCATTACGAGATCGAGTTAGAAGTAAAGTATCAGGTTCAGTAACGGTCCCGACCGGATCTTCAAATTGGAGTGGTAGTTCTCAATTAATAATTGGCGAAACATTCAAAGGAACTATTGATGAATTTAGATTGTGGACAGAACCCCTAAATACAGGTTCACTTGAGATTCACACACTTTTACCTGAAGCAATAAATGGAAATGACATAAGTAGTTCAACTGATGATTTAATTTTTAGATTAGATTTTGAATATCCAAAAGATAGAACATTAGATCCTTATATTAAAAATGTTGCAATCAATCAAACATACGCAACTCATGCAACGGCTTCTAATTTTTATTCAGCATCTCAATATCCATATCAATACCTACCATACGAGCGAACTGTAACTGGTATTGTTCCAAAAGGTTCGTATATGTATACGGATAAAATTAGATTTGAAAGTGCAAGTGTTTCCGGAAATAGATTAAGTCCAACCGAATACACATCAAAAGGTATATATGATAGATCTACAATTGATTCCAATAAACTTGGTGTGTTTTTATCTCACACAAGAGAAGTAAATTTAGATATAATTAAAGCGTTTGGTGATTTGTATTTGGATGATTTTATAGGAAACCCAGCAGATCAATACAAATCTACATATAAAGAACTAAATGATTTAAGAACATATTACTTTGAAAGACTGGATTTAAATCCTTATGAGTTTGTTAGACTGGTTAAATATATAGATAAATCCATATTTGAGGTTTTAAAAACATTAGTACCAGCCAGATCACGATTTTCAACTGGATTGCTTTATGAACCACACTTATTAGAGCGAAACAAATATGATTGGAAACCCGTAAAAACGGAATATGGTAATTTAGTTGGTGATTATAATATTCATATAAGTGGATCTGCTGAAAATTATACAATTGATGATGATTTACCAGTTGTAGTCACACCTAAAGCTTTATATGATAACTATATTAATGAATTACCAATTAGGGTTCAAACAACATCATCATTAAATAATTTTTCAACTAATTTAACTAACTATACATCATCAATTAATAGTGATTATAATAATTACTTAACGGTAATATCTAACAACTCACAGAGTTTAAATGTTGAAATTGGTAATTTTGATACTGATATTAATACGCAAGATAATATTGATATACACATAAATTATGATGATAGTACTGGTACTATTACAAATACAACATCTTCTTTGTTTTTTAATACTAATGATTATAAAACTATTATAGAAGCTGTTGATGATATGAATTTAAATATAAATTATGATGATTTAAATAGCAATATAACCTATATTGATAGTACTTTAATTAATTTTAATTATGATAATTTAAACACAAAATTGGATACAACGGATAATACTACCATTGAATTTAATATAGATGATTTTAATATACAATTACCAAGAATATTAACTGAAACTAGAGTAATTTATAGATTAAAAGATGCATATGAATCCATTGGATTGGATGATACTGTACCAAATGTAGGAGGTAGAAATATCTTCGCACAAAATGGAGTTGCTATCATAACAACAATAGATGGTAGGGGTGGGTATAAAAAAGAACGCAAAAAAGTATTTATACTGAAAGAACGATATTTTGAATCTGTTAATGAAATAGTTTCAAGCTCATTAGTATCACCATCTAAATATGATGAATATGATTATATAAAACGTGAACGATTTAGGTATAGAATTACTTTTTTAAATCCGACAGATTCAGACCCAATTATTGGTGGTGATATAATAGATGTTAAGCCACTTAATGGATATCTACCATCACATCACAGATATACAAATGATTTGACTGCGGGTATGGAAAATTCAATATATAAAGGAGTAAAAAATACATCTGCCACAACGTATGATAGAAAATCACCAGTTGAAGTATTCTTGACAGATCCGAATGTATTGAGAGTAAATGAAACTGGACGCGGAAGTGGGGAACCCATCCTCTATACAGAATAATATTAAAAAATATAATTTAATATACTTATATGTACAAACATAAAAAACGTTTAAACTTTTTTAAAGGAAATAAATATGGCATATTTAGATAACACAACTGAAATAACTATTGATGCAGTTTTAACACGACGTGGTCGTCAAAAACTGGCAGAAAATAGAGGAAACTTAAATATAACAAAATTCGCGTTATCGGATGATGAAATTGATTATTCACTATACGATACCGCACACCCAAAGGGATCTGCATATTATGATGCTGCCATTAGGGCACTACCTATATTAGAATCTGGTGTAGATGAAACCCAGGTAATGAAATATAAACTTATGACAATGCCAAAGGGACAAGAG
>VFQT010004993.1_pt1 | contig 10471 bp, 7 predicted proteins | sample 3512381 | NCBI WGS metagenome assembly VFQT01 (sample SAMN10412376, study PRJNA504923) | tailings metagenome | isolation source: Relicate 2 Philex TSF3 active mining site | place: Philippines: Tuba, Benguet | collected 2017-08-29 | reverse complement strand
GGGGCAACCAGAACAGCGACTACGGACAGAGATCTCAGAAACCCGCCACAGGTAATGCCAGGTATCCGGAACCACCGGCAAAACCATCCTACGCACCGGCGAAACCACTCCCGCCGAAACCCGTGGAACATACGCCCAGCGCGGATTTCAAAGCCAGTGACACCAGCGAACTGACCGTCGGACAACGCGTGGAACACCAAAAATTCGGATTCGGAAAAGTGGTGAAAATGGAAGGCGCGGCACATAATCCGATCGCCACCATCCTCTTTGAACTGAACGGTGAAAAAAAGATCATGCTCAATTACGCCAAGATCAGGATCGTGGAATGATCACGCAGGATCCGTGGATTGTAAATGAGCCGCTACCCGATCCAGTGTCTTCTGCTCATTGCCGGCAAATACATCTTCCCCGATGATGATCACCGGACGCTTGAGGAAAGTATAATCCTCCAGAATGAACGAACGTATCTCATCTTCGGAAAGATTCCGGTCCTTCAATCCCAGCGTCTTGTATTTGATGGCACGTCTGCTGAACAATGCATCATAACTGCCGGTCTTTTCACGGAATCGGTCCAGTTCTGCCGGCTGGATCGGTTGCAACTTGATGTCCCTTAATTCAAAGCCGCGTTCCACCAGTTTCAGATCACGGATGATGCGCTGACAAGTACCGCACTGCGTCAGATGATAGACTGTTCTCATACATCAAACTACAATCGGTGATTCAGGATGGTTCAACGACCAGCCTCGATATCCATCCCCAGATAAACCCGGCTGAGATGTTGGATCCCGACATCTTTCATGCGATACGTGGGCGTTTTTGGAGTGGTAAGGTCCGATTGTGATATACGTCGATATGAACCGGAAATGACCGCAGACAGCAAGTCTGGCATGCCCTCTATGACCCGGATGGCATTCGACACCCGCAATCGCTCGGGATTGATGCAGTCATCAGGATCAGCCTTCACCTGCATCAGGATATCACCGGTATCTACCCCCACATCCACCTGGTGAAGAGTGACGCCGGCATGCTTGAAATCCTGATGATAACACTGCCAGAACTCCGATTTGGCCCCCCGATATTCCGGAAGAATCGAAGAGTGTGCATTGATTACCATCCTGCGCACAGAACCAATGATGTTGGAACGGATGATGGGCACACCCCAGATGAAAAGGATATCGATCTCGTGCGCACGCAAAAGATCGGCGGTCTCTTCGTCATTGACCCGAATGATGTCATGAACCACTTTGGGCGGGGCCTGATCCCGATCCAGGGAATGCTTTTGTGCGTATTGCTCCAGGAACAGACTGGCCTCCCGCTCGTTGGATGAGCGAACCCTGCGCACACGCTCTGAAACACTGTTGAAGAAAACAAGGGACCTGACCGTATCCTTCAGCCGCTTTTTCCATGGACCAATACCGGAAACTTCCTGTTTCCGATGATAGAGCACCAGGGATGGTTCGAGACCAAGTTGACCGAGTCGACGGATCAACATCTCCGACTGCGGGCGCCTGGGAGTCATGATGGCCAGTCTCATGCGCGGAAAGTTATGGTGCAAACACCGTCAGCATCCGGTTGCACCTTTGCCTGTGGCAACGGCTGTCCATCCAGTCTTATATCTACCATTTTATGATCGGCAACACCCTCAAGGGAAAACCTGTGACGGAACAGATCTTCTGGTTTCATGGGACTGAATCGAATGCCATCCGTTCTGAAATCCACCACATGGCCATCGATCACCATGTGATCCCGGATCACGAGATAATCCAGCAGATCAGACAGAGAACTGAAATTCAACAAACCATCATCCATCCGTTTTCTGACATGTTCCAGGCACTTCAGGGTCTCATCCGGAACATGCCGGTCTCCCTTCAATTCAGGGTTTTTTTTGCCCAGATGCGTGTAGGCCACCATGACACCCTGATTCCTGATCAATGTATCAACCGTAGCGGTAGAGATCTGTCGGGATAAGCCTACAATATCAGCGTTCCTCCACTTGCCATAGCGCTGGAAACAATAGAGCGTTCTTCCGTCCGGAAAAAGATGCGTAAAATATATTTCATTGCTCTTTTTCGACGGTCCCTTTCTCATCGTCGTCACCTTCTCACTGATCTTCTGCCGGATGCCTGTGAGCAATGACCTGACCCTGGACTTTCCCGGCTGTTGATCCCAGATCGAACGGGTCCTGTCCTGACCGATGACCTCTGTCAAACCACCATCCCATATATATCTGATGCCTGTCTGATCGATCAGATCCAACGTATATTCATGAACCTTGTACGTTATACCGGAACTGTCCTTGTGCACGGGCCGGGATCCCCACGAATTTCCATGCAATAGATTGCCGGTAAATCTGGAATGATCCACCCATACCAGCGGGCGAATGCCATGATGCTCCAGCAAAGCCATGCCCGACAACGCATCCTCCCTCGAAAAGCCCCTGGCACCCCCGTGGACAAAATCTCCCCACGTATGAATGGTATCAGCTGGCTGATCCGCAATTTCAGGATGATCTGCCAAGTTGACCTGTTCCGGAAGATTCAGATTATGGGAAGATAAAAAGATGGAGTTGGCCCAGGGCAGACGTAATCTCCTAAAGATCAGGTCATCAAGTTCCTTCCAGATCTTCATATCCGTGTTGTCCGGATCATTTGAGATCGTCAACCAGGCCTTATAAGGGTATGGATACTTCCTTTTTCGCATCAATCATTCAAACATTGGCCGACAAAATATCCCTTTTTCCAAATTGTTCAAAGAGGGCCACATGCATTTAAATAATAAAAATATTCATTAAATGAATAACACAGGGTTTTCCTATGCATTTTGCAAATAAAAAAGGGGCGGAAATGAAGCTGTGAATGCTGAAAATCATTATCCAAACCCTATGAATTGATCAACGTAAATTGAATGTATTGCATAATTCATGGTTGTCCATTACCCCCATAAAACACAAAACATTGATTATCAATAATTAAATATTTAATAATACTAATCTATGCTTGGTACCTTGAAATAATATGTACTTTGTTTTGCATAGTACCAAAGAATACCATAGTTTCGTGTTGTAATTGGAACAGAAACTCGGAAAGATTCGACTGATGCATGCTGAACAGTCCGCTCCACGAGTAAAGCGCAGGCTTTAATTCTGTTCGGATCCCTCACCGAAACACTTAATCAAGATGCCATGAACATCGACAACACCCAGAGCCAGATGAGAAAAGGAGTGCTGGAGTTCTGCATCCTCTCCATCATCAAAAGAGCGGAAGCCTATCCGAGCGACATCATCGAAGAAATGAAAAAAGCAAACCTCAACATCCTGGAAGGCACACTCTACCCGCTGTTGACCAGACTCAAAAATGCAGACCTGCTATCATACCGCTGGGTGGAAAGCCTGGCAGGGCCACCGAGGAAATATTTTAGCCTGACAGAAAAAGGCCACTTCTTTTACAAGGAACTTGAAATAACCTGGCAGGAACTGGTCAACGCCGTAAAACAGATCACGGAGACGAAAAACGAGGTAGGACCGGAAACCACCACGCACCAATCTTAAACTGCATCAACAATGAAAAAGGTCATAAATATCAACTTCCAGGGCAGGGTCATACCCATCGAAGAACCCGCCTATGAAGAACTCCGGAAATACACCGAGAGCCTGAGAAACTACTTTAGCAATGAAGAAGGGCGCGATGAGATCATCAATGATATTGAAAACAGGATCGCTGAACTCTTCATCAACAGACTGTCAAAGGAAAGCAATGGCTGCATCACCGAATCCGATCTGGAAAACATCATTTCGGGTATTGGAAGACCCGAAGACTTCGAACGCGCAGAAAATGAAGGCAAACAGGAAAACACAGCCAACGGAAACGACACCTATGTAAAACCCGCAGCCCCTCAGGAACCCAGGGGATCCTTTTACCGGAATTCAAATGACACCATCCTGGCCGGCGTCTGCAGTGGGATCGCACATTATCTGAAGGTCGACCCGACCATCGTTCGGCTCCTCTTCGCCATCATCACCTTTGGTGGATTTGGCAGCGGTATCCTTATATATATCATACTGTGGATCGTGTTACCGGAAAGAGCGTTGAGTTCGAACGTAAAAAGACGACTCTTCAGAAATCCCGATGACAAGATTCTCGGCGGAGTTTGCTCCGGGCTGTCAAGTTATTTCAATATCGCCGCATGGATACCCAGACTGATATTCCTGTCGCCCATTTTCCTTGGATTTCTAAATAAACTCTTCTGGGGACCCGCGATCTTCCTGACCATACCATTCGGAGGAATGCTTTTTCTCGGTTACATCATCCTTTGGATGGTTGTACCCATCGCAAGTACAGCATCTGAAAAACTGGAGATGAGAGGCGAAAAAGTAGATCTGGAAAGCATACGTGATACTGTCCGCGAAGAACTTGAGGAATTGAAGACCAAATCCGTGAAAGCCGGAGAAACAATTGGAGCAAAAGCTAAGGAATGGAGCAGGGAAGCATCTGAAACGGCTGGTCAGGTGACTTCCACCTTGGCCAGTTCGTCCAAACGCTCAGGCATCGGATACGCCATTGGTATGATGTTCAAGATCTTTTTCCTGTTCATCGCATCGATCATTGCCTTTGCATTACTCATGGCCCTCATGGGCATCCTTTTTGGAGCATCCCTGCTACTGCCATTCCAATCCTTCATCCTCGATGGCTTTTGGGAGCAGGCAACAGCCGCAGGCACCATCCTGCTATTCCTCGGACTGCCCATCGTGGCGCTCGTCATCTGGCTGATACGCAGGATCATCGGAGCACGTTCAAAAAACAAATTCCTGGGATACGCCTTCGGATCTCTCTGGGCACTTGGATGGGTCTCCGTCTTCGCCTTCATCAGTCTCCTCGGGAGGCATTTTGACAAAAGAACAGAGATCGAAAATACCATCGGGATCAACCAGCCGGCTTCAGGGTCACTTGAACTTCGACTGGGAAAATATCCGGGACGATTCGAAACGATCGACTGGTTTGATGATGACGATGATGCTCCCGCAGTATCCCCCAACAACGACAGCGTGATCCTGAATACCGTAAGGATCAGGGTCTCCAGAAGCAGCGACAGTCTTTACCGCTTGAAGATATTCAAGGCATCGAGAGGGGGTTCCATGGCAGAAGCTGAGAAAACCGCAGAAAAGATCTCTTTCGAGGTGCGTCAGGAAGACAGCGTGATCTACCTGCCCAAGGGCTTTGCCGTCGCCGCCGCAGATAAATTCAGGAACCAGCAGGTCATCCTCGTCGTGGAAGTGCCGGTTGGCAAGACCATCAGGATCGACGGATCCAATGAATGGTTCGACTTTTTCGACCTGAAAGGAAAAAAGAACGGTCTCCAACTGAATTTCAGCTATCAGTTTGACGACAAGTTCTTCCCCTTCGAATTCGATCGCTGGTACCGAATGAACACCTACGGACTCGATAAACTGGGCCTCACGCCGGAAGAACGCATTGAAGAACTGAAAGAAAGGATCGAAGATGAATTCAGGGATTTGGATAGAAAAAACGGAAATCTGAAAGACTCGATCAACATTCGAATAAATGGTAAGGACACCATCATCAACTTGAACGTCGACTTCAGCCAGATACAAGAACAACTGGCCGGGAAATGGAAGACGGTGACATCCTGAAATAGCAAAAGATCATGCCTTCAGTTCCATCCGCGCATATCGATCCGGATGTCATGGCTGCAGGCTTTGGAGAAAGCCCGGACGATCGTCCGGGCTTTCTTAGTTGTAGGCCGGTCATTAGCCCGCAGCTCAGGTGAATACCGTAATTTTGCACCGCAATTAAGCAACACATGAAACAGACCCCGTTCACAGAAAAACACATCGGTCTCGGTGCAAAAATGGCTGCATTCGCCGGCTATAATATGCCCATCTCATACTCCGGGATCAACGACGAACATCAGTCGGTTCGGACGAATGCGGGGATCTTCGACGTCAGCCACATGGGCGAATTCATCCTCAAAGGACCCGGCGCACTCGACCTGATCCAGCGCGTTACATCCAACGATGCGTCAAAATTGAACAATGGAGCTGCCCAGTACAGTTGCCTGCCCAACGAAAACGGTGGCATTGTGGACGACCTCCTGGTCTATTGCATCGAAAAGGACCAGGTGTACATGCTTGTCGTCAACGCCTCCAATATCGAAAAAGATTGGGAGTGGATACAGCGTCACAATTCGTCCGGCGTGGAAATGCACAACATTTCTGATAAGACATGCCTGCTCGCCATTCAGGGACCTAATGCCTGTAAGATGCTCCAGCCACTTACGGAAATGGACATCCTGAACCTCAAATATTACACCTTCGTCAAAGGTCGTTTCGCCGGCGTTGATAACGTCCTCATCAGCGCAACCGGATACACAGGATCAGGCGGGGTGGAGATCTATTTCGAAGACAAGGACAACAACGCCGACATCATCTGGAACAAGATCTTCGAAACAGCAGGTCCGCAGGGTCTCAAACCCGTAGGCCTCGGCGCACGCGATACACTCCGTCTTGAAATGGGTTTCTGCCTTTACGGCAACGACATCGATGATTTCACCACCCCCATCGAAGCAGGACTGAGCTGGATAACGAAATTCTCCAAGTCCTTTACAGCCGCCGACTTCCTCGCCAAACAAAAAGCAGCAGGGCCGGAAAAGAAACTGGTCGGTTTCGAAATGATCGATCGCGGCATTCCACGTCATGATTACCTCATCCGCGACAACGAAGGAAACCTCATCGGACGCGTAACCTCCGGCACCCAGTCGCCGACACTCGGAAAAGGAATAGGCCTGGGATATGTCCTCTCGGAACATGCAGGTCTTGATTCCGAGATCTGGATAGATGTGCGCGACAAATCACTCAAAGCCAAAGTAGTAAAACTGCCTTTCGTAAAACAGAACGCCTAACGCCTTCGAACCGATCCAGCGCATGTCATCCACAAAACCAGCACTGTACACCTGTCTCTCCCCGGCATTGCTGCATCTGTACGACCTCAACGACAGCATGGTCGTCATCATCGATGTACTCAGAGCCACATCCACCATTGCTACCGCCTTACACAACGGAGCTGAATGCGTGATCCCCGTCGCTACTGTTCCCAGGTGCATCGAGATCGGTACAGCATTGGGTGCCATCACGGCAGGTGAAAGGGATGGCAGGATCGCCGACGGTCTGGCGCACGGAAACTCCCCCTTCGAATACCACCCGGAGTTTGTAGCAGGAAAAAAACTCGTGCTCACCACAACCAACGGAACCAAACTGCTGCACATGGCACTCGACAACGGTGCAGCAGAGATCATCACCGGTTCTTTTCCCAACCTCTCTGCCGTCTGCGATCATATCCTGAACAGGAACATGCCGGTGATCCTGGGCTGCGCCGCCTGGAAAGACCGCGTGAACATAGAAGATACGCTCTTCGCAGGCGCCGTGATCGACCGGATCGGTAGCCATTTCAACATCAATTGCGATGCCTCAAGACTGGCATTGAATTCCTATCATCAGGCAAAAGATGACATCTTCGGATTCATGAGGGAAAACAACGCCTCTCATTATCACAGACTGATGAACTACGGCCTCGAAAAGGACATTCGGTACTGCCTCACTCCAGACCAGGCTCCCGTGCTGCCCATCTTTAAAGGAGACAGACTGGTCTGCGATTGATGTTTCGTTTACAGAAGTCCACCTCAGAAATGAACAAGGCTTCGCAAAACCGGCATTTTTAGGTTACTTTTGCAAATTGGCCTTTTCATTTACCATTCCAATTCATCTGTTGCGTGGCAATGAGCGGTCGACTACCCTGAATTAACCATCATAGTGAGTACATGGCACTGTCGCACCTTCTCAAATTCATTTACAACAACGGCACGGACGAAGTCATACGAAGAGGAAAAAAAATACATGCCATCGGCTATGTTGAATTCCTCGAACATGATGACCTCCTGAGCGCCGTCACCTTCCGCGTGAAGGACGACCACTACGCCACCTTCTATAAAGTTCACATACAGAAATACAAGGATCCCCGGGCACTCCTCGTAAGATGCTCCTGCCCCTATAACCTCGGAGATATCTGCAGACACGAAGCCGCCGCGCTCTTTCAACTGCAGGAACTGATCGATAAGAACGTCCTGGGTGAAAAGACCCTGACCTACGACCAAAAACACACGGTCGTAAAAATGAAGCAGATCGACCTCAAAACGATCCGGCTCCTCGCATCCTCCGAAGCCTACGAAAACGCAGAAAAATTCCTGAGGTCACAGAAAGCAAACATCGTAAAGGCTAAGGATGAACGCATCGAAGCGACCATGGAAATACTGGATGAGAAATTTCCGGTCGTCATTCAGAAAAACGAAGAAAGAAATTTTGATACATCCTGTAAGTGCGACGAAAAACAGCATCCCCTCTGCCTTCATAAGACCATCCTCTTCGTTCAGTTATTGAACGCCTTTGGTCCCAACTACTTCGACTCCATCAGAAACTGGGACAAAGAAAAGAATAAACTGCTCGCAGCTTACGGCTACAGTATGGATGAACCGGATTGGGACCAGAAATTCGAGTTCACATACAAGGAAGGGAAACCTTTTCTCAGGGTGCTCGACCAATCTGTAAAAAGGGTCACTGCCCCCGTCAGGGAAGTTGAAGTCGTCAAATCCACCTCCACCACGAATGTGGAAGAGCCACAGCCTAAAACCTTGTATTCCGGCGGCAACAGACTCGGCGTCGTATTCGTGGAACAGAAAAAATCATTCCCGGGATTCACCATCGAAGTAGTCACGGGTGAAGCCAATGAACCGGGCGATGGAATGCTGGGAAAGGTCGAAAAGCTCGAACTGCAGAAATATATAGTAACGGAGGGGCTCTCAGAAAGAGATGTTTCCGCACTGCAGATCCTGCGCAAACTTCATGTCACCGAGATCGGCAAATACGTAAACCGGAATTCGCCATTTGCAGGCATCTGGGAGAACATCATCAGCCATGATGAAGAAGGACTACCGGCGGATACCGAAAGCCTCATCATCGAATATCTCTACCCAAAACTCAGAAAACTATTCGCAGAATACCGGGAAGATACCCTGTTCTTCCTGCTCCCGGCCGGAAAGCCCTTCAATACCCGAAATCTCGTTCCCATTCAGGTATCAGATGCGGGACTAACGCCCTCGATCCATGTCAGCCAGAAAAAAAACAGCATCGAAGTAGGCTGCAGCGGACAATCCCGCGAACTGAATATTGACCTGGTCGACAACGAATGGACAAGCGACTTCGTCCTGCTGTATAACAATACACTCTACCTCTGGGATGATCCGGAGGAATATGATACACTGCATTCGCTGATCTCAAAGCGAACCACCACGATCAAACAGTCCGAGTGGCAGGAATACCTGGGCAAGACCCTGCTCCCCCTGGCCAGAAAGCACCGGTTCGATTTTGAGCCGGCCCTCTGCAGAGAACTTCAGGACCTTGAACCGGAAACAAAACTCGTCCTGCAGGAAAAAGGCGACTATCTCCTGCTCTTACCCATCTTTACCTACGAAGGTCATGAGGTAGGAACCGGAGATAAGGATACCATCGTAAAGCAGGAACAATCCAAAGTACTGCTGATCCATCGGAACAAACAGGCCGAAAACAGATTCGTCCGAAAACTGGAAAGCCTCCACTCCAATTTCATCCGTCAGGAGAAGCCTTTCGCCCTCGCCCTGAAAGGCAGCGATGTACTCAAGAATAACTGGTTCTTTCTGTTCATCGACGCCATGAAGGAAATGAATGTGCCGGTCGTAGGTTTCGATGTGCTCAAGAACTTCCGCTTCAACACCTTCAAACCAAGCACCCGCATCCGCATCAATAACGGCGTCGACTGGTTTGATGCTTCCGTGGATGTAGTGTTTGGCGACCAGCAGGTCACCATCGCAGAGATCAAACGCGCCCTCACCAACAAACAACAATTCGTCCAGCTCAACGATGGATCACTGGGCATCCTTCCGGAAGAATGGCTGCGCAAATACGCCCTCCTCTTCCGAGTGGGAGAGGGAAAGAACGATAAACTCAGACTCTCCAAATATCACCTCAGCATCATCGATGAACTCTACGAGAATCGGGATGAACTCGAAGTGATGATCCGCCTCGAAGAAAAATATGAACGCCTCCGCGGCTTCAACCGGATCAAGGAAGTGGATCCACCCGCACGGCTCGCAGGCATACTCAGACCCTACCAGGTTGCCGGCTACCACTGGCTGAATTACCTCAATGAAGTGGGATGGGGCGGGATCCTCGCCGATGACATGGGTCTCGGTAAAACCGTTCAGGCCCTGTCATTCCTGCAAGCCTTCCGGGAAAACAACGAGCATCTGAAAGCATTGGTAGTATGCCCGACCACCCTGATGTTCAACTGGGAAAACGAGATCAGGAAGTTCACGCCCGAACTCAAATACCTCATCCACCACGGAGGCGACAGAAGTCGGGATAAAACCA
>VFQT010004992.1_pt1 | contig 10471 bp, 8 predicted proteins | sample 3512381 | NCBI WGS metagenome assembly VFQT01 (sample SAMN10412376, study PRJNA504923) | tailings metagenome | isolation source: Relicate 2 Philex TSF3 active mining site | place: Philippines: Tuba, Benguet | collected 2017-08-29 | reverse complement strand
TGACGGATTCAAAGCAGCACTTGACCGCATTGGCAAAACCGCAGCAGATGTTTGCACCGGTGATGCAGCAGCCAAGTGTACAGAAATCGGTCTTTCCTAAGATCTGATTTAAGTACGTCAATATGGTCTTGGCACCTAACAAGGTGCCAAGACCATATATTTAAATAGAGCAAAACCTGGTCGAAGGAGAAAAAACTTGTCTCGTGAAACTCCAGTAATTGAATTGATTGATGTAAAGAAAAGTTTTGGCCCAGTTGAAGTATTAAAGGGTGTTAATTTCTCTGTTCGCGCTGGGGAAGTAACTGCTCTTGTGGGAGATAACGGCGCAGGTAAATCAACTTTAATTAAAGGCTTAGCAGGTATTCAGCCATATGACTCAGGAAAAATATTATTTGAAGGTAGTGAAGTAGAACTTACAAGTCCAAGACAATCATCTGATCTTGGCATTGATGTGGTTTATCAGGATTTAGCGCTGTGCGACAACTTAGACATTGTTCATAACATGTTTTTAGGTAGAGAACAAGCAAATAAAGGTGTCTTGGATGAAGGACACATGGAAACAAAAGCAGCAAGTACTTTAACTTCACTTTCAGTAAGAACAGTTAAATCTGTTAGACAAAAAGTTGCCAGATTATCTGGAGGACAAAGACAAACTGTGGCAATTGCTAGAGCTGTTTTGTGGAACAACAAGGTGGTTATTTTGGATGAACCAACAGCTGCGCTTGGTGTTGCGCAAACTGAGCAAGTGTTGCAATTAGTTAGAAGACTTGCAGATGCAGGCAAAGCTGTAATTATTATTTCGCATAACTTACAAGATGTATTTACTGTTGCAGATAGAATTTATGTTTTATATTTAGGCAAAATGACAGCTGCTGTGAAAAAATCTGAAACCACACAATCAGATGTGGTTGCTTACATAACCGGTACAAAAACTCAAGAAAATGTGGGTGCTTAACATGTCAAATCAAAATACGATCCAAACCGGCAACGAAGGCTCAATACTTGATACTTTCAAAGATTATGTTGTAAGAGTAAGAGGTGGAGAAACAGGTTCTTTGCCTGCACTGCTTGGTTTAGTAATTTTGGCAACAATATTTGCTTTAGCAAACCCAATTTTTTTGAAACCAATTAATTTTGCAAATCTGTTAACCCAAACTGCAACTGTGACAACTCTTGCAATGGGATTGACATTTGTTTTGTTACTTGGCGAAATTGATTTGTCTGCAGGTGTTACTGCAGGTTTATCTGCAGGATTTTTAGCTGTATCAATGTTTAATTATGGAGTTTCTTGGCCAATAGCTGTAATAATCGCAATACTTTTTGGAATGTTAGTTGGATTTTTAATTGGACTTCTTGTCGCAAAAGTGGGGATTCCTTCGTTCGTCGTAACTTTGGCAGCATTTCTAGCTTTTCAAGGTTTGCAACTTGTAGTTATAGGTAGAGGTGGCTTGATCGGAATTGATGCGGCACCAATTCTTGCAGTTATGAATAGACCAATGCCTCTTGCATTTGGTTGGATTTTATTGCTTATAGTTTTTGTGCTTTATGTATTAACTTCCTTAATATCTCGTCGACAAAGAAGTGCGTCAGGACAAGTTAACAAACCAATCAGTATCTTGGCTGCAAAATCTTTAACATTATTAGTAGTAGGTGCAGGGGTAGTAATTTATTTAAACCAAGAGAGAGGCGCTAATCCGGCAGTAACTTCTCTCAAAGGTGTGCCTTGGGTTGTACCAATAGTTTTAATTCTTCTTGCAGCAGGAACTTTTGTTTTAAATAGAACAAAATTTGGTAGACACGTTTATGCAGTGGGAGGTAATGCAGAAGCAGCACGTCGTGCAGGTATTCGAGTAGATCGAGTCCGCATAACAGTTTTCATGATTTCTTCTACGTTTGCCGGAATAGCAGGAATTTTGCTTGCATCACGCCAAGCATCTGTTGATGCAGCTGCTGGTAGATCAATTGTGTTAAGTGCAATTGCCGCTGCAGTAGTTGGTGGCGTGAGTCTATTTGGTGGACGAGGAAGATTAACGGATGCAGTAATCGGCGGTTTTGTGATCGCAATTATTGATAATGGACTTGGATTGATTGGTCTTGCATCTGGATTAAACTTGGCAGTAACTGGAGCAGTATTGCTTCTTGCTGCAACTGCAGATGCAATTTCACGCAGAAAATCTAGAGCTGGCAGTTAAAAAGTTTTTAAAAATTAACTTTTTTAATGACTATATCTATTTCTCAAGGTGATAATAAATTAGTCATTGATCCTGTGCAAGGTGGTCAAGTTTTAGAATGTCACATTGGAAAATATCAAATTCTTGCCCCAAAATCTGAAAACCCATTAGTTGGTGGCTGGTATTTAATGGCTCCCTGGGCGGGAAGACTTGAAAATAATCAAATCACTTATAAAAATCAATCTTTTCCACAAAATATTAATTTTGAAAAATGGGCTATTCATGGGACTGTTGCATTTGAAGAAGGAAAAATTGTCAGTCACCAAAATGATTCAGTTGAGATAGTCCATAAATCAAATAATAATTGGCCGGTTAAAGCAGAAATAAAACAAAAATGGTTTGTTACCAATAAATTTATTCGCTGCAGTGCAGAAATAAAAGTAGATCAAGAATTTCCAGTGCAATTAGGTTGGCATCCTTGGTTTAAAAGAGATATCGGAAATGGTCAATTTGCAAAATATGGGATAGAAGCAGTTTCTCAATACGTAAGAACTAAGGATTTTGTTACGTTAAATGAAACTAAAGAAATTGGTATTCCTCCATTTGATGACGCATTTCATGTACCAAGTGGCAAAGGATTCATTGAATGGCCAAAAGCTCTAAGACTCGACTTTCAATTTGATCATCAAACTTTTGTAATTTTTGATGAACCTTTAGATAGTTTCTGTATTGAACCACAAACTGGTCCGCCTAATGCTTGTAATCATGCACTTTTTGTAGCTACGCCAGATAAACCTTTAACCGCCAGTGTGAAGTGGGATATTACTCAAATTCGTGAGGAGATTTAAGAAAAATAGGCCAAAATTTAGGTCTGAATTATAATTGCAAAAGGCATAAAAACTTATAGTGGTTCAAGAAGAGAGGATGAAAGTTCTATGGGTCTGTTGAATTCAATAAATTCACCACAAGATTTAAAGAAAATTCCTGCTTCACAATTGCCAACACTAGCCCGAGAAGTTAGACAATTTTTGATTAATAAAGTTTCTAAAACCGGGGGGCATCTTGGTCCAAATCTTGGAGTTGTTGAGTTAACCATCGCATTACACAGAGTTTTCGATTCTCCAAAAGATGCAATTATTTGGGACACCGGACATCAATCTTATGTACACAAAATGTTTACTGGGAGATTAGATAAATTTAGTGATTTAAGAAAAAAAGATGGAATATCAGGTTATCCATCTCGTATTGAATCTGAACATGATTTTGTTGAAAACTCACATGCATCTACAGCATTATCTTGGGCAGATGGTTTAGCACATGCATTTGAACAAACTGGTGAATTAAAAGATCGTCACGTTGTTGCAGTGGTAGGTGATGGATCATTAACCGGAGGAATGAGCTGGGAGGCTTTAAACAATATTGCTTCACAAAAACATCGCCCATTAGTAATTGTGGTTAACGACAATGGCAGATCTTATTCACCAACAATTGGTGGTTTATCCGAACACTTAGCTGCATTAAGAACTAACGAAACATATGAAAGAGTTTTAGATTGGGGCAAAGAAACTTTATTAAAATCACCAATCGGAAGACCAGTTTTTGAAGCATTGCACGGAATGAAAAAAGGTATAAAAGATGTTTTTGCTCCACAAGGTCTATTTGAAGATTTGGGATTAAAATACATCGGTCCTGTAAATGGGCATGATGAAGATTTGATTGAAAATGCTTTGCAATATGCAAAAAGATTCCATGGGCCAGTAATGGTTCACGTTATTACTGAAAAAGGTAAAGGTTATGCACCGGCATTAGAGGATGAAGCAGAAAAGTTTCATGCTACAGGAGTAATTAACCCTGAAACAGGAAAACCAGTTAATGCAAGTGCTACAACTTGGACAAGTGTTTTTGCTGATGAATTAGTTGCAATTGGAAAAGAACGATCTGACATCGTTGCTATAACTGCAGCAATGCTAGGACCAACTGGTTTAGATAAATTTGCAAAAGAATTTCCAAACAGAATTTACGATGTTGGAATTGCCGAACAACATGCAACAACTTCTGCAGCGGGAATGGCATTGGGTGGATTACACCCAGTTGTGGCAATTTATGCAACTTTTCTAAACAGAGCTTTTGATCAATTACTGCTGGATGTTGCTTTACATAAAGCTGGAGTCACATTTGTTTTAGATAGGGCAGGTGTCACAGGAGATGATGGCGCTAGCCACAACGGAATGTGGGATTTATCGATTTTGCAAGTTGTGCCAAATCTTATGTTGGCAGCACCTCGTGATGCACAAACTTTAAGGGAACTTTTAAGAGAATCAGTTTCGGTAAATGATCGACCAACAGTAATTAGATTTCCAAAAGGTGCCATCGTCTCTCCGGTAAGTGTTAAGGAAAGAATTGAAGGCATAGATATTTTGAATAAAAGTGGCGAAGAAGATGTACTAGTAATTTCAATTGGTGCCATGGCCCATCTAGCAAATGAAGTAGCTCAAAGGTTAATTGATCAAGGTCTGGGCGTAACGGTTGTTGACCCAAGATGGATTAAACCTTTACCGAATTATTTAACAAATCTGGGAGCAAGACATCGATTAATTGCTGTTATTGAAGATAATTCAAGATCAGGTGGTAGCGCTGCAAGTATTTCTCAATTCTTAAGGGATAAAAATATTTATACCCCGCAAAGAGACTTTGGAATACCAGAAAAATTCTTAGACCATGCAACAAGGGCACAAGTTTTGAGTGAAATTGGTTTAACGGCTCAAGATATCTCAAGAGATATTATTGAAGCGATGGCAAGACTGGATAATGCTATTGCTGAAAAAATTAACAAAAATTAATTTAATTTTCGTAGAATCTTAACTGACCCACTTGTTGAGCAGTTACTTCATCTCCCACTTTGAAGGTCACCGGAGAACCTACTCTGGAAGAGATTTTTATTGAGTTATTTAGAACTAGATGAATTAATGCATCATGACCAAAGTATTCAATATCTAAAATTTTAGCGTTAGGCTTTTCATTAGTTTTGGAAATTATTATTTCTTCTGGTCTAATGATTAACTTTCCATTAATTTTTAAATCGAAATTGTTTTCAAAAATGCTACTTATTTCACCTTTTTCATTTTTTGCTGCAGGTACCACTAGAGCATCACCAGTGCTAAATGCCATATCTAAATTAGTCGGATTATTATAAACTTCTTGGGGAGTTCCTACTTGAACTATTTGGCCATTGCGCATTAGTGCGACTAAATCAGACATCACTAATGCCTCTTCTCGGTCATGAGTAACTAATACCGTCGTAGTTTTTGTTTCTATAAGAATTTTTTCAACTTCATGACGCAATTCATCACGTAATTGTGCGTCAATTGATGAGAATGGTTCATCGAGCAACATGACATTTGGAGCAGGTGCCAGAGCTCTTGCAATCGCTACTCGAAATTGTTGCCCACCACTTAATTGATTCGGCAATCTCTTTTCTAAATTTGTTAAATTCATTAATTCCATTAATTCTTTAACTCTTTTATTTGACTGTTTACCTTTAGCCAAACCAAAACCTATATTTTTTTCAACAGTTAAATGCGGAAATAAAGCCCCCACTTGTGGCACATAGCCAACATTTCTTCTTTCAGGTGGTACTTGAACACTTGAGACACTCATCAAAGTTGAACCAAAACGAATTGTGCCACTTTTTGGAGCCACGAAACCTGCAATCGAGCGAAGCAAAGTGGATTTACCACAACCAGATGGACCCAATACTGAGATAAATTTTTGAGATGGAATTAGAAGTGATAGTTCATTCAAAACTCTATTGGCACCTAAATCAACTGTTAAACCATCAATTTTAATTTCAGTCATACTTTAAATTCTCGCTCATAATTGATTTTTGTGCGACATTTGGTTTATTTAATATATAAGAAGGTATCGAAGCAACCAAAACAAGTGCGAGCGCAAATGGAGCAGCTTGCGCAAATTGAGATATTGAAGTTGCAGTCCAAAGTGAAGTTGAAAGTGTTTCAAACCCAGTTGGCTTAAGCATCAATGTTGCAGGCAATTCTTTCATTGCACTTACAAAAACTAACAACCAACCAGAAACTATTCCTGGAGTTGCTATAGGTAAAACTACTCGGCTGAGTGTTTGTATGTAGTTCTGACCAAGACTCCTAGATACTTCTTCAAAATTTATTGGAATTTTCTCTAGATTTGATCTAATCGAACCAAGTGTATTAGCAACAAATAACAATGAATAAGCTATGGCAAGTAAATAAAGAGTTTGGTAAATACCTGATAAATATTTCGCACCAATAGCAACTAGTGAAAGTCCAATAACAACCCCTGGCAAGGCATGTGTGATTAAAAATGTTGTTTCCAAAGTTTTTGCAAATCTTGATTTAAATCTAGAAACCAAAATGGCAATTGGAAGTGCCAGCAAAATGCTAAAAATTGCACCTAGGAATGCAACCCATGTTGTATTAAGAGTTAATTCAACTAATTTGTGAAGATCTATTTCAGTTCTGACACTTAGTGAACGTGATATCAGTACGTAAGCAGGAAAGCCAAGAGATAATCCATAAATTAAAACTAAGCCGACTGTTCCCAAATATCTAGATTTATTCAATTTGAACACCGAATTGAAGTTAGAAGAAGTGGGTGAGATAGAAACTAAACCTCGACTTTTCTTTTCCAATAAAACAATCATTACGCTTACAAATATAAGAATTAAGCCAAGACTTGCTGCAGCACTTCTGTCAAATGAAGCTCTATAAGTTGTGTAAATAACGCGGGTGAATGTATCTAGTCTCATAAAAGACACAGTTCCAAATTCAGAAATAGCATAAAGCGCACTTAAGAGCGCACCCGCAAAACTTACTACTCTAACTTGAGGCCAAATAACTTTAAAAAAAACTTGAATTGGTCTTAGTCCAAGAGATCTTGCCACCTCTTCTTGATCAAAATTAATTCTCTTTAATAACGCAAAAGTGGGTATTGCTACGAAAGGAAAAGTTGCCAATATCAAAATTAATACTGATATCCAGAATCCTTGAAGGAAAGGAAATATCGCCAAATAACTGTAGGCAATTACATACGAGGGAATTGCTAAAGGAAACGGCATTATCACAAGAAAGATTCGTTTAAGAAAAACATTTGTTTTTGCTAATAATGTGGCAACGAATACGCCAACGAAAAGTGAACCGAGCGCCACCGTAATAGAAAGTGAGACACTAATAAATAGTGTTTCAATAGTTCGACTTCTAAATAGTAAGGCTAAAAAATATGCGAATCCCTTTTCATTTGATCTAAGTAGAAGATAAAAAAGTGGAATTAAGACAAGAGTTGTAGATATTAAGCTCAGTAAAATCAAAAACTTAGGAACAGCAGTAAAAGATTTTAAATTTAATTTTTTAGAATCTCTTTCTGCTGTAATCACTATTTACAATAACCCTGATTCAATCAAGAGTTCTTGAGTTTTTGCTACATCAGATAATTCTCCTAAAGCCACATTTGGAATTTTTAATTCTTCAAGTTTTGGCATATTTTTAGGGGGATTGATACTCGGTATAATTGAATATTCAGAACTATTTGCAACAAATTTCTCTTGTGCAGCTTGGCTCAATAAATAATCCATAAGTTGGTATGACAATTCTTGATTTGTGCTACTTTGCAAAATTCCAAAAGCACTAACATTCAATAGATTCCCAACATCACCTGCTTCAAAATAACCATTCTTGACATTAATTTCTCGACCTAATGAATCTGCTACTTCGTAGATGTAATAGTGATTCACTAGCCCTAGTTCGATTAATTGGGAATCCAGAGCTTCCACAATTTGACTATTTTTTTCAAATTTTTGAGGAGAATTAGCAGCCAAAGCTTTTAGCCATTTGAGGGTTGCTTCGTCTCCTCTGATTTGTCGCATAGCAGAAACAAAACTTTGGAAAGAGGCATTTGTTGGAGCAATTCCAACTTTTGATTTCCATTTATTATCTACTAATTCATCAATTGTTTTAGGAACATCTGATTCTTTGAGTAATACAGAATTGTATGCAACAACTCTGGCACGACCAGTAATGCCGACCCAATAACCATTTGGATCTGCAAATTTTGCTGGCACCAAACTAGTTTTTTCTTTATTTAATACACTCAACAATCCTTGGGCTGCGACGGCGCCAATTGCTCCTGCGTCTTGAGAAAGGAAAACATCGGCTGGAGAATTTTCGCCTTCTTCTAGAATTTGAGCAGCGAGTTCAGCTGAGTCACCATAACGAGCTTCAATTTTTATTCCAGTATTTTTTTCAAATTCATCAAAAAATGGCTTAATGAAATTTTCATTTCTTCCTGAATAAACAACAATTGTTTGGCTAGATGATTCGGCGTTGGCAGAATCGGATTGATCACTTGAAGATTCAGCAGAGCATCCAGTAACGACCAGCGCTGCTATGACTAGTCCGATAAATGATTTTTTATTGAACACTATTTTCCTTTGTGAACGAATTAAATAACCTTCAAGTTACCTAATTAAGTTGATAGAGATTAATCTAGAACACTGCTTTGAATTAGTCAACCTCAGGGTTATCTAAAACCTGGATGGCTAAATCAGCCAAAATTTCAGATTGCCAAGGTCTAAGTCCTTGGGTTATGAGCCATTCTTTAGTCTCGAGATTTTCACGAGTGGGAAGTAGCCAACACCATTTTCGAATTACTTCAGGTTGGCCTAAGTTTTCGACTGGAATAAGTAACTCTTCGGATTTTTTCACCAATAAAGACTTGAAAATCTTAAGTCGGTTAAATGCATCTGGATTTTTTTGCTCCCAGGATTTAGGTAGGGGAATAGATTCTGGATTTTGAATTTTAACTGGCCAATTTGAAGGATCATCTTTAATTGAAAATTGAAGTGTTTCAAACCAAACTTCTGCATACTTTTGCCCAAATCTATGTTTAATACTATTTAATTCAGTTATTTCCAAAACAGTTTTTGGTTTTACTAATGCTATTTCAATTATGCTTGCATCATTTAAAACTCTACCTGGAGCTAAATCCAATTGTTGAGCAATTTCATCTCTTTTTAACCACAGATTCATCACGATGTAATTTTCTTGACCTGTTTTTATTTCGTGCATTCCAGAAGTTTTGCGCCAAGGATCTTTCTTAGTTTCATTTGGCTTCCAATTGCAAAGATACTTAAATTCTTCTTGGGCTATATTTAATTTATTACTTTCAATCAATTTAACTGTTAATAAATTCTTTAACTTATGCAAAAATTCAACATCTAGGGCAGCGTAGTTTAACCAATCTGGATCAAGTGGTCTTGTTGACCAATTAACAGCTGAGTGTTCCTTATCTAAAGTTATGGCTAATAAGTCTTCTAGCAAGCCCGCCAATCCAACTTTAGGTAGAGATAATAATCTGGCAGCTAATTCAGTATCGAATATTTCTTTTGGGTTTAGTCCGAGTTCTAGTAAGCATGGTAGATCTTGAGTGGCAGCATGTAATATCCAAGGTTTATTGCAAAATAAATTTTTTAGAGAAGATAAGTCATTTAAATTAATAGGATCAATTAAAAAAATTTCTGATTGTTCGGCTGCTACCTGGATTAAATAGGCTTTATTAAAATACTTAAATCCAGATGCTCTTTCCGTGTCAACGGCAAGAAAACCTTCATGTTTAAGTAATTCAACGCACATTTGGTTCAATTGCACTTGGGTTTCAATTAAATTAAATTTTCTAATTGGTTTAGTTATATGGGTTAAAAAGTCTTTTTCCTCTATAGTTATTTCTTCTAAGGATTTTGACATATGAGCAATACTAACTAAATTTAATTAGTAAGTTTTTTTAATTCTGGACATTCCTGGTGGTAGTGGTTGCAATCCTGCGGCTTGACAAAGTAAATCTCCCCAAGCAGCGACATGTATACCCAGATTTTCTTTAACAGTCCAAGAAGCTCTTATTTCAATAGTTCCAGGTAAAGGGTGATTATCAAGATCACCGTAAGACTCCGATGAAGTTCTAGTCACAGTGCCAGATAAGGCTAACGCTTCTACATTTCTATCTTTTAAGCAATCTAACAGCCAAGTCCAACCAACTTGAGTTAAGAGCGGATCTTGTGCTAAATCAGGTTCGATACGAGCTTTGGTAAATGTGACAAGACGAATATTTCCTTGCCAAGTTTCAACAAACTCAGGATCATAAAGTAAAACAAGACGACCATTGCTTAAATCATCTTCACCTTCAAGAACTTCAGCTGCAACTGCCAGCGAATATGGTGCAAGTCTTAATGGCGCTGGCACTTCCTCCGTTGTTACCTC
>VFQT010004990.1_pt1 | contig 10475 bp, 11 predicted proteins | sample 3512381 | NCBI WGS metagenome assembly VFQT01 (sample SAMN10412376, study PRJNA504923) | tailings metagenome | isolation source: Relicate 2 Philex TSF3 active mining site | place: Philippines: Tuba, Benguet | collected 2017-08-29 | reverse complement strand
TATCGATGAGGTAAAGATATGCCGAGGTAAGTGCAGTTGCTGGCAACTGTCCACCAGCGAGTGGTTGTTTCTGCGCAGTAAATTTCTGAATAACGGGATCTTCGCCAGCTCGCTTCGCCATCGGAGTATCAACTAACCCGGGGGCAACCGCATTGATTCGAATCTTCTCTGATAGATATGAAGTTGCAGCTACTCGAACCATTCCTTCGAGCGCCGCCTTACTAGTTGCATATGCATGGGTTGTGAAATGTTCTTGCACCGGAGATGTTGCAAGAACCGATCCAGTTAAAGTTATTGAGCCGCCGCTTTTCTTAAGTAACTTAACGCCTTCACGCAAAGTCAGAAAGGCGGTGGAAAGATTTAGCGCCAAGGTTTGATTCCATGCATCAAGGGTGATCTCATCTAATCTGCCATCACCAAATTTCCTGCCAGAGCCGCCAACAATTCCTACGACATCAGTTACATTTCCTAAAGCACTTTTCGCACTTTGAAATGCAGAAACTGTTTCAACTTCTTCCCGAAGATCAATTGAGGAGAAACCTTTTACATTTTTACATTCACTTCTTAACGCTTCTGACTCGGCATCAATGCCACCGACAATATAAATCGCATCACCACGCGCATCAAGTGCGCGAATCAACGCAGCAGCGATTCCGCTACTGCCGGTAACTATGAGTTGTTTTGCCACATCGGTGAGGATAATAAATGCATCGGGAAATGTCTATACATTCATAATCATGGTTTGATTAGCGCATGAATTCCGAAACGCGCCCCTGGGGACGTTACGAAGTTATCGAAGAGAGCCCGTCACATAAAGTGAAATCAATCTTTGTGGCGCCTGGAAAACGCCTTTCCTATCAGAAACATAAGCATCGAGCTGAACATTGGTTCATCGTTGCAGGTGAAGCTGAAGTAACTATTGATGGAAAAGTTCACAAGTTAACTATTGGGCAATCGATTGATATTGAAATTGGTGCCGCACATCGAATCGCAAATATTGGAAGTACTGAGGTTAATTTCATTGAAGTTCAAACCGGCACATACTTTGGTGAAGATGATATTGAACGGCTAGAAGATGACTTTGGCAGGGCAGATAAATGAGCGGCTCCATAATTTCAGCCGAGATCTCAGAGATTCCAGCAGTATTTCAAAAACTAAATCAGAGCAACGCAATCTTCGATAAAGCGGTAGCCGAGATCAAAAAACGCTCCATTAATAATGTAATTCTTCTAGCGCGCGGAACATCCGGTCACGCGGCTCTATTCTTAAAAGCGCTTATCGAAACTGAACTTGGATTACCTGTAGGTATTGCTGCGCCTTCGGCGGTCTCAATAAATAGCGCAAAGTTGAAATTCTCAAATACATTAGTTATCGCCCTTAGTCAGAGCGGACAATCACCGGATCTACTTAGTTATCTAGAGGCAGCTAAATCCGGTGGCGCGCTCGTAATCACCATGACCAATGATGCTGATTCACCGATGGCAAAACTTGCCGATCTCCATATTGATCTACTTGCCGGAAAAGAACGAGCTCTAGCTGCAACAAAGAGCTACTCAGCACAACTCTTTGCCTCACTAAAATTAATTCGCAGCTTCCTTGGTAAATCAAATGATTTTGCAGAGGCGAGTGATCGTTTAAATGAATTACTCAACGATAATCAAATTACCGATGCGCTTATATCCAAGATAGCAAACTTTAAGCACTTGGTATTTATTGGTCGTGAATTTGGATATGCAAATGCGCGCGAAGGTGCACTGAAGATTCAAGAAACCTGCTATCGATTTGTCCAGGGATATTCAGCAGCCGATTATGTTCATGGACCAATGGCCGCAGTAGATAAAGAAACGTGCGTATTTGTAATTGCCCCTGCAGGTACGCCAGAAAAAGGCTTATCTAAAGCAGTTATTGCAACCAGAGAACGCGGTGCACAAATTATCTGGGTGGGAAGCGGCGGTTTTAGCCAAGGCGATGAAGTTGTTCTAGATGGTGCGACAAGCGGTGACCAGGTTTTGAATTGTGTAATTGATACATCACTTCTACAGATCTTGGCCGTTAAATTAGCGCTTAAGTTAGGAAATGATCCTGATGTTTCGCGCGGCCTTAAAAAAGTAACTCTTACTTTTTAATTCGATCTCGATAGTAATAAGCACTTGATTTAGGTATACGTTTCTGCGTCTGATAATCCACATATATCAAGCCAAATCGCTTGCCATAGCCATAAGCCCATTCAAAGTTATCCATCAAACTCCAAGCAAAATAGCCATTTACCGGAACACCTTTGGCGCGAGCAGAGAAGAGCGCATCTAAATGTCGCTCTAAATAACTAATTCGCGCCTGATCATCAATCTTTCCGTTAACAACCTGGTCATCCCAGGCCGAACCATTTTCGGTAACAAAAATTTCCTTTGGATTATATTCACTAGCAAAGCGAAGTAATAGCTCTTCAAATGTTGGCGCATGAACTTCCCAGCCCATAAAGGTCCGCTCAACTGGCTTGGTTACTTGTTTATAAGTAAGCGGTTTTGCACTTGGATCGTATGCAACTGTCTGCCGGAAATAGAAATTCATTCCTAGGAAATCAACCGGCGTACTAATTGTTGCTAAATCACCGGCCAAGATTGGAACTTCTTTGCCAAATGCAGCGACGATATCCTTTGGATAGCTTCCCTTAAAAACTGGATCTGCAAACCAGCGATTATCAAAACCATCGGCAAGTATTGCGGCCGCCTTATCATCTTCACTATCTGTTGCCGGAATTGCCGGCGTGAAATTTAAAACAACGCCGACCTTTACATCTTTTCGAGCATCTTTAATTGCAGCAACAGCTTTACCGTGGCCAAGTAGTAAATGATGTGATGCGGCAATCGCTTTCTCTAAATCTTTAACGCCTGGCGCCATCACACCGCTCAAATGTCCGAGCCATGCGCTACAAAATGGCTCATTAATTGTCATCCAATTCTTAACTCGGTCACCAAAGATTTCCGCCATCTGATGGGCATATTCAGCAAACCAATCTGCGCTATCACGCACCATCCAGCCACCACGATCTTGTAGCGCTTGCGGTAAATCCCAGTGATAAAGAGTCGGCCAAGGTTCAATTCCGCGCTCAAGGGCACCATCAATTAATCGATTATAAAAATCAATTCCTTTTTGATTTAACGGACCCACACCTTGTGGAATGACACGTGACCAGGAAAATGAAAATCGATAAGCATTAACACCAAGCCATTTAATTAAATCGAGATCTTCGTTATAACGATGGTAATGATCGCAAGCAATATCTCCAGTATCACCATTGGTTATTGCACCCGGAACTCTAGTGAAGGTATCCCAGATTGAAGGAGTGCGGCCATCAACATCAACAGCGCCCTCTATTTGATAAGCAGAGGTGGCAACGCCCCAAGTAAACATTTCGCCTCACTCTCGGATATGGCGAGTGTAGTGCGCCGCTTATAGAGTTACTACATGCGAGCACTTGTTACCGGCGCTGGTGCGCCCGGCGGAATTGGTTTTGCAATTGCCCGCGCGCTAAAAGAAAGTGGCGCCACGGTTTTTATAACTTCAACTACCGAAAGAATTAATGATCGCGCCCGCGAGCTAGGTGTAACGGGATTAATTGCAGATTTAACAATTCCGGAAGATTGCCAACGAATCGTTAAGGAAATTGGCGAACTAGATGTTCTAGTTAATAACGCCGGAATGACCAGTATTAATTCACCACTTGGCCTTGATGAAGCAAGTGCCTTAACTGAAGTTTCAACAGAAGCTTGGCAACGTGGCCTCCAAAGAAATCTTGATACGGCATTTAATTTAACTAAAGCAGCCTTGCCGGCGCTACGAAAATCGAAATCTGGTCGAATCATTATGATCGCAAGCGTTACTGGTGGATTGATGGCGATGGCTAAACAACCAGTTTATGCCGCTGCTAAAGCTGCGCTCGTTGGCTTAACAAAATCAATCGCGCTTGATGAAGCAAAGTACGGCATAACTTGTAATGCTGTTTTACCGGGATGGATTGCTACTGATACCCAGAGCGCTCATGAACAATTACAAGGAATGAAGACTCCAATTGGTAGAAGCGGAAAACCTGCCGAAATTGCCGGCTTAGTTAATTGGCTAGCCTCTGATACCTCTGGATATCTAACCGGCCAGGCGCTAGTTGTTGATGGTGGAAATTCGATTGCAGAGGAACGCAGTTAATGCAAATACGTCCCGCAAAGAAAGATGAAGCTTCCATAATTCTCAAATTGATTAAGGATCTTGCCGAATATGAAAAGGCGCCAGATCAAGTTGAAGCGACTGAAACGCAAATCCTCGAGACGATTTTTGCGGAGAATCCCAAGGTTTTCTGCGACCTAGTTGAAGTTGATAATCAAATTGTTGGAATGGCAATTTGGTTTCTGAATTATTCAACCTGGCAGGGAAAACATGGCATTTATCTAGAGGACCTATTTATCGAACCAGAGTTTCGTGGCCGCGGATATGGCAAAGCGTTGTTACAGCACCTGGCAAAGATCTGTAACGAACGCGGTTACGGCAGATTCCAATGGTGGGTTCTAGATTGGAACTCACCTGCGATTGAGTTCTATCGCGCCCTTGGCGCAGAAGCTATGTCAGAGTGGACTGTCTATCGCGTCTCTGGAAAACCGCTAAAAGATTTAGGTAGTTAATTCTTTACCGAATATCCCCACGCGAGGCTTGCGGCAATCGCTACCCAGAGTTGATAAGGAATTAGTAAAACCCCTAGAGCAATTGAAGTTTTAAAAGTCAGATAGGTAATTGGAATTGTAAAAAGCGCAGTTAAAGCTAATGAAATTGCTGCAATTTGTAATTGATGCGGAACATAAAAATGATAAGCCCATGAAAGTGCAAACGCTACAGAGATTGCAAATGATGCTAGCCAGATAATTACTTCAATCATTGATAATGAATTAGAAATTCGTACTGCCGCTATACCTAGAACAATAAAGTTATAAGGCCAGATAAATCCAAATACAAAATCTGGTGGTTGCCATGATGGACGAATTAAAGATGCATACCAACCTGGCGCATTATTAACCCAGATTCCAGAACCAACTGCATAGATAAGTACTAGCGCAACTCCAATGAGAGCGGCAGCGGTTCGAAACTCCATTGCATGAGATTAGCCTTATCCAGTGGCCCGTAACCTAATAAGCATCGAGAAAGTTTCGAAAGCCTTTGATGAGGCGCTCTTGAATGAGGTTTCGCTGGGAATTTCTGAAGGTGAACGAATTGGAATAGTTGGGCGAAATGGGGGCGGAAAATCAACGCTTCTTAAACTATTAGCGGGAATTGATCAACCAGATAGCGGACGAATTACTAGCGCTAATTGGGCGCGGATCGGAATCCTTCACCAAGTTGACAATAACTTTTCCGGGTTGGTTCGTGATTTTGTTGTGGGCAGTAAGAAGACTCATGAGTGGGCAAGTGATGCAGGTGTTAGAGAAATCTTTAGCGGTTTATTCGGCGGATTTTCCAGCGAAGTTTTAGATCGCGCATATAACTCCTTATCAGGTGGTGAAAAGCGAAGAGTCGGCATTGCAAAACTACTTATCGAGCCACTTGATTTAGTTTTACTTGATGAGCCAACTAATCATTTGGATATTGAAGGTGTGGCTTGGCTTGCGGGACATATTCGAAAACGTCGAGATTTAGCAGTTGTAGCCGTAACCCATGATCGTTGGTTTTTAGATGAAATTGCTGATCAAACTTGGGAAGTCGTTGGCGGTGAGGTTCTTCAGTACGAAGGTGGCTACTCTGCTTATGTTTTATCTAAAGCTGAAAGAGCCCGCCAGGCAGCTGCCGAAGATGCTCGGCGTAATAACTTAATTCGCAAAGAGTTAGCCTGGCTGCGACGAGGTGCGCCGGCGCGGACTTCGAAGCCAAAATTCAGAGTCGATGCGGCGAATCAATTAATTGCAAATGAACCGGCGCCGCGAGATCAAGCAGAGCTTCTTAACTTCGCAACTAATCGCCTAGGCAGCAAAGTAATCGAATTACATAAGGTGCGCTTAACGATTGGCGAAAATACATTAATAGATTCTCTTGATTGGAATATTGCGCCGGGAGATCGAATTGCAATTGTTGGTTTCAATGGTTCCGGTAAAACAACTTTGATGCGAGCCTTATCTGGGGAATATCGATTTACTGCTGGGAAGATGCAGGTTGGCACAACTGTTAAGCGCGCCTTTCTCTCACAGCATCTCGAAGAATTAAATCCAGCTTGGCGAGTATTAGAGGCTGTTGAGCGCATTGCACTACAAGTAGAACTTGGTGGCGGACGGGAATTATCTGCCTCACAATTATGTGAACGTCTTGGTTTTGATTTTGGGGGACAACAAAGGTTAATTCGTGATTTATCAGGCGGTGAGAAACGGCGCTTGCAATTAACCAGGTTATTGATGGGAAGTCCTAATCTTCTACTTCTAGATGAACCAACAAATGATTTAGATGTAGAAACCCTTGCCGCCCTTGAAGATCTTCTTGATTCATTTGCCGGAGTCTTGATTGTTATCTCGCATGATCGATATTTTCTTGAACGTACTTGTGATCGTTTCTATGGCTTGCTTGGCAATGAAGAGCTACGCGATTTACCACGGGGAATTGAGCAATATCTAGAACTTCGGGATGCAATTCGCGAACGTGAACTCGCCCAGAAAGTTGAGAAGGGAATATCGAACGCTGCAGAAGAGCGATTAATAAAGAAAGAGATTGCTAAGTTAGATAAACAGATTGCGAAAGTTGTAACGGAAGAGGCGGAATTGAAAGCAGCAGAAGCAGAGGCAGCCTTTGATCATCAACGCTTACTAGAAATTGGCGAGAAGTTACGCGAGGTATCATCGCGCCGTCAGGAATTAGAGAATCAATGGTTGGAGCTAAGTGAGCGAATCGGGCAGTAAGACTCTCCGCCTCGATGCACTGGCTGCAATCTCTGGCGTGATGATTGCGCTACAAGCACGCGCCAATGGTGAGTTATCGCTTCGTCTTGATAACGCGCCTCAGGCTGCACTTATCTCTTTTTCTTCGGGGCTGATTTTCATTTTAATTTATGCACTCTTTAGTAAGAAAGTTAAAAGAGGGCTAGCGCGAATTCGAATCGCAGTCTCTGAAGGAAAATTGCCTAAATGGCGCTTGCTTGCCGGCGCGCTCGGTGGCTGTTTTGTTGCGTTACAAACCAGCATCGTGCCACTAATTGGTGTCGCACTTTATTCAGTTGCTTCCATTGCTGGACAAACTGGCACATCACTCTTAGTTGATCGAATCGGTTTAACTGGTGGCGGACCAAAATTGATTTCGCCACGGAGAGTTGCTGCTGCAGTTATAACTATCTTGGCAGTTCTGGTTTCGGTCTGGGATAAGTTAGCTGGGATTGATTTTTCACACCTCTCGGTAATTTTTGCAGTACTTGCCGGCGCTTTTGTCGGCGTGCAACGCGCGCTAAATGGCCAGATAAATGAATATTCGCAAGAGAGTTATGCAACTTCGTTACTTAACTTCATCACTGGTACTTCGTTCTTGATTCTCTTTATCGCAGCCCTAGTTATTACTGGTCGAAATGAATTACAACCTCTGCCAGCAGGTCCTTGGTGGATCTATACCGGTGGCGTCATCGGTGTTATTTACATCGCCTTTACTGCGCTAATCGTGCAACACCTTGGCGTATTAACATTTACGCTCTTTAGCGTTGGCGGCCAATTAATCGGCTCGCTATTACTTGATCTTTTTGTACCAAGTGAAAGTATTTCGGTGAGTTGGTATTTGGTAACTGGAATTGCTATGACTTACTTGGGAGTTATTGTTGGTGGCGTTCGTCAATCTCGACGAGCGCGAATATAGTTTCTAAAAGTTATTACGAGTGTAAGGACAATAAAGAAGATGGCAATTCCGCGGGAAGAATCTTTAAGCGCTGGGATTGAGGCTGCGTAATAACCGAGTAAAGTAATTCCAACTCCCCAAATTAATCCGCCCAAGGCATTTGCTGCTAAGAATTTGTAATAATTCATCTTTCCAATTCCAGCAATTGGTGGCATAAAAGTTCTAATCCAGGGATAGAAACGAGCCAATATGACTGCGCTCCAACCGTATTTTTCATAGAAAGCTTCAGCGCGGGCGACCATCTTCTTTATTCTGGGTGAATCCTTCTTCTCTAAATATGACCTGCCGTATTTTCGCCCCAGAACATAGCCAAATTGATCGCCAATAAAAGCCCCTAAAAAGATTACAAAGACGAGAAAGACAATATTCACATCATCTCTTGTTGCAGCAACTAAGCCAGCAGCAAAGAGGATTGAATCGCCAGGCAAGAAAAAGGCAACCAAAATTCCGGTTTCTACAAAGATTAAGAGCCCTAAAAATAGATAGATAAAGAATGGTCCAGCGGCATCAAGATATTGCGTTGCCCAATCGGCAATACTCAAGAACATTCCTTTACTGCCGCAGCTACTGCCTTAACAACATTTTGATCAAAGACACTTGGCACGATAAAAGAAGCATTTAGTTGGGAATCACTTACACAACTTGCGATTGCTTCTGCACAAGCAACTAATAATTCATCGGTAATCTTTTTAGCGCCAGCATCCAATAAACCGCGGAAGATTCCTGGAAAAGCTAAAACGTTGTTAATTTGATTTGGTTGATCGCTTCGTCCAGTTGCAACCACAGCGGCATGTTTTCTTGCCAATACTGGATCAATTTCAGGATCAGGATTAGCAAGGGCAAAGACGATTGCACCCTTTGCCATCGATGCTACATCTGATTCTTTAAGAACATTTGGTGCGCTCACTCCAATAAATACGTCAGCGCCTTTCATGGCTTCTGACAAAGTCCCATCAAATTGAGTCGTATTGCATTGTTCGATAAACCACTTGCGCATCTCATTATCAGCTTTGCGCTTCTTATTGATTACACCTTCGCTATCGAAGCCAATAATTTCTTTAGCGCCTGCCAACTTAAGTAATCTAGCAATTGCGGTACCAGCAGCTCCCGCTCCATTTAGAACAATGGTGCAATCACTTAACTTCTTATTTACTAATTTCAAGCCATTACGTAAAGCTGCTAAGACAACAACCGCAGTTCCATGTTGATCATCGTGAAAGACTGGAATATCAAGCAATTTACGTAAGCGCGCCTCGACTTCAAAGCAACGAGGCGCTGAGATATCTTCCAAATTAATTCCACCGTAAACCGGCGCAATCAATTGCACAGTTCTAACAATTTCATCGACATCTTGGGTATCAAGACAGACTGGCCAAGCATCAACATCGGCAAAGCGCTTAAATAACGCGGCTTTTCCTTCCATTACCGGAAGGGCTGCTGCTGGACCAAGGTTTCCAAGTCCCAATACAGCTGAGCCATCAGTGACAACCGCCACTGTATTTCTCTTAATTGTTAAGCGACGGGCATCGGATGGATCTTTAGCAATGGCCTGACAGATACGTGCCACACCTGGAGTGTAAGCGCGTGATAAATCATCACGAGTTTTTAGCGGAACTTTAGATTGAATCTCAATTTTGCCGCCAAGATGTAATAAAAATGTTCGATCGGAAACTTTTCTAACATTCAATATTGGAGATGCAGTAAGCGCCGCAGTTATTTTGTCAGCATGATTTTGATCAACCGCATCACAAGTTACATCGATAACAACATTATCAATCTGTGATTCAGCGACATCGAGCGCTGTAATCATCGCGCCTTCGCGAGTAATAATTGTGGTTATTTCAGCAACTGGTTGAAATTCTGGTTTGCCTTCAACGCGAATTGTGATGCCATATCCAGGAGAAGTACTTGCCACTAGACAACTCCGTAGAGTCGGTCTCCGGCATCACCTAAGCCAGGAACGATGTAACCATGTTCATTCAATTTCTCATCTAGCGCACCTGTTACAACGGTAATTGGGAATGTGGAATTTTCAAATGCGCGCTCTACTGTCTTAATTCCTTCTGGAGCAGCAAGTAATGTAATCGCAGTTATATCTTTCGCACCGCGTTCAATTAAGTAATTCATTGCAGCAACCAAAGTGCCACCAGTTGCCAACATTGGATCTAATACATAGCACTGGCGACCACTTAAATCTTCTGGCAAGCGATTGGCATAAGTTGAGGCTTGCAAAGTTTTCTCATCACGGACCATGCCAAGAAAACCAACATCAGCACTTGGCAGAACTCGCATCATTCCTTCCAACATGCCAAGGCCGGCGCGGAGAATTGGAACAACAACTGGACGTGGCGTTGCCAACATCGCACCTTTCATTGGTGCAACTGGCGTGACGATATCTACCGGATGGATTTTTACCTCGCGGGTTGCCTCATATGAAAGGAGCGTCACGAGCTCTTCAACAAGGTGGCGAAAGACTTGAGAATTTGTTTCTTTGTCACGGAGAACGGTCAATTTATGAGTGATAAGCGGATGATCAGCTACTAGCACTCTCATGGCGGCACTTTACTACCTCACTTATC
>VFQT010004989.1_pt1 | contig 10477 bp, 6 predicted proteins | sample 3512381 | NCBI WGS metagenome assembly VFQT01 (sample SAMN10412376, study PRJNA504923) | tailings metagenome | isolation source: Relicate 2 Philex TSF3 active mining site | place: Philippines: Tuba, Benguet | collected 2017-08-29 | reverse complement strand
GCTACTGAAGGGTATTTTCGGACATGGGCATACCGTCGCTGTCCGGGTAGACGACGTCACGTTCGGCCACCCTGGTAGCTTCCCAGCGAGGGTTCGTCGGCGTCTGTGCAGCTGGTTCCATGTGCTCCAGACTAGCGACCACGGGCCCACTGCGCAAGCTCGGGGCCGCGGCCCACCCCTCGAGCAAGCTCGCCGCTCCTCACCACCGAAAGGCCGCGCGGATCCAGAGGAGCCCCGCGTTGACGAGCCCGCGCAGCTCCGCCTCGGGGCCCGCCACGACATCGCACATGCCCTTGTCTTCGGCCGCGAGCATAAAGCGCTCGGGCCGTCCTCGGTCGCGGGCGATGAGGTTCACGAGCCCGACGAGCCCGTAGGGGTCGATGACCGAGCGATGGGTGTCGAGGTCGTGCTGGTAGTGCCGTCCATCGGCCCAGGCGTGAAGCGTGCAGGTCTGGTCGGGGTGGACGATCTCGAGGAAGTCGACCCCTTCGAAGGTGTCGGGCAGGATCTCGGCAAGCAGATAGGCGAGCTGGTCGTGCTCGACGATGCCGTCGATCGACGTCGTGTCAAAGCGAAGGATGCGGCCCTGGCTGCGCATCAGCTCGCGCGCGGAGGGCTGGTTGGTAGGCGGTGGTTGGGTCATGTCCTCGATGAGGCGGCGGTCGTAGAGGTCGACCTGCATCGCGTGACGCGTCGGGTAGTTGAGCAGCGCCCCGAGGGTCTCGTCGAGCCGCCAGTCGTCGGTCGAAATCGACGAGCCGAGGCGGCGCGCGCGGTTCCAGTCGAGCTCCGCGAGGGCACCGAGGGCCATGACGCGACGGGCCTGGCGTTTCGCCTCTTTGCGCTCGTCGAGGGCGAGGAGCTCGAGGGCTTCGAGCGATGTCGGCATCGGGTCGTCATCGACCTCAAGGGGGTCGGGGCTCGGCGGGTTCGCGATGAAGCGTCTGATATCGGCCGCGATGCTCGGCTCCCGGGCCTCGGTAGCGAGCGTCTCGAGGAAGGCGCGGATGGAGGGCCCGCGGAGCTCGGCGATGAGGCGCACTGTCCAGGCGGCGGCCTCTTTCGAAAGGCTACCAAGGCCGGCGCGGACGCGATTTGCAAAGGACTCTGAAAACGGCATGCCGCCGAAATCACGCAGCGCGGACAGCCGCAAGAGATGTGCGGACAAGGGCACATCGGGGCGCTCGAAGAGGCGGTTGAAGTCGGGGCCGAGACCCGCCGAGGCAAAGGCGAAGAGGCGGTCCGCTACCGGGCCTGGCGATTCGTTCTGAAGCGTCCAGCAGGCAAAGTACTGGACCGCCTTGTTCTTCGGGTCGAGTGAGAGCTCTCGAAGTTCTGCTTCACGCTCGTCATCGGTGGGGGACACGAGCGGCGCGAGCGCCCTCAGCGACGCGAGATAGCGGCTACCCACGGAGGGGTCCTTCGCGGCCCGCATCCGGACCCAGTGGGGCAGGGGGAAACGTTCGTCGCCCTTCGCATAGAGTGCGAGCTCGTCGAGGGTCTGAGGCATCTCCGCGAGCAGTCGGGTCGGAAGCCCATCCTCGACGAAGGCTGGAGCGTACGGAATCGGGGCGGTGGCGTCGCGCGATGCTGTCATAAGAGAACCTCTTGGAAACCCGGACCGGTAAACCCTATCACGCCTCCGCATTTCCCCGATAGCCTCCCCCGGCGCTGGACCAGGGCGGTCGCAAAGTCTACACATCCCCGGTCGCCTCGGCGGTCGGGGCGCTCGCTCGCTGCCGGCAAAGCCGGCTTTAGGCTTCGCGATCATCCCCGACACGCGCTCGGCGCCCTCCCGCTTCGATGATGCGGCTTTTCGATAATGCGATTGCCCTGGGCGCTGGACCATGCACCACTGTCAACCCGAGGCTCGCCGAGCGATGCGCGATGGAGTAAGAAGCCCGCCTGTTTGAGACCGGAGGATTCGAAGATGCAGCGAGAGCTCGTGTGGGGAGAAGGAACGACGGTCGTCGAGGGGCTCGCAAAGGCCTTCTCGGAGATGCTCGAAGAGGCTCGGGTTCAGGCGAAAGACGCGGTCGAGGCGCCAGCCCGCGCGGTTCATCAGTACCGCCGTGCTTTGCGCCGCGCGGAATCGGTCCTCATCCTGGCGGCCCCGTTGATGCGGGGACCTCAGCGTCGGTGGCTCGAAGAGGCCGTCGCTCGGGGGCGTCGCCGCACGCGTGTGCTTCGAGACCTTGACGCAGTGGTGCCCCTCGTCCCGAAGCTCTCCGAGGCCATCCCCTCGTTTGATAGCTCGATTTTCGAGGCATTGGGCAAGTGGCTCGAGCAGTGCCGCACCGAGCTGGCGAGCGAGGAGATCGCCGCCTGGCGGTTGCGCAAGAACATGAGGGCGCTCGCCGGGCTCGGCGACATCTTTGCGGTCGGTCTTCATGGCTGGGCGGACCTCGACATGCTCCTCGACAGCGCGCGAGAGGCCTATCGCAAAGCCCGCCGAGCATGGAAGCAGGCCCGCGCCTCCGAAATCGACGAGGACGTTCACGAGCTCAGACGGCGTGCACGAACCCTGCGCTACCAGCTCGAGCTACTGTCTTCTCGCGAAGACCTGCCCGTGTCGGCTGACGCGAAGGAGGCCCATGCACAGTCGAAGTCGCTCGTGAAGCGCCTCGGCGAGGTGACCGATTTCATGGCGCTCCGCGATGTCGCGGCCGAGGCTCATATCGACGCGGGCTTCGACGCGAAGGGGCTCAAGGCCGCGCTCGATGGACTCATCGCCGAGCGCATCGAGGGGCTATTCGAGGAGGCGGCGACCTTCTTCGAGAAGAAGGCACGCGAGTTCCTCATGCCCGCGGTGTGTGCCCCGACGGGTGCAGACATCGCCGAAACCGTCGAGGAAGACGAGAAGGCCGAGGCCACCGAGGTCGTCCCTCCCATCGAGGGCGAACTCGTTCAGGCCGAGACTTCAGCGAGCGCCTGAGCGCCGGGCACGCACCGCGTCTGCGAGCTCACTTAGCACGGGCGCGGTGTCCTCCCACGCGAGACACGCGTCCGTGATGCTCTGGCCATGGACGAGCGCCTTTCCGGGGACCACATCCTGACGGCCTCCGACGAGGTTGCTCTCGATCATCACCCCGAAGATCGAGGTCGATCCCTGCGCGACCTGTGCCCCGAGCGCGCGGACGACCTCGGGCTGACGGCGATGGTCCTTCAGAGAGTTGCCGTGGCTCGCGTCGACCATTACACGCGCAGGCAGATTGTGACTTTCGAGGCGCTTGCAGACCTCGGCGATGGAGGTCGCGTCGTAGTTGGTCTGGCCGTTCGCCCCGCCGCGCAGGATGACGTGACACGCATCATTGCCGCGGGTCTCGACAATCGCCGCGAGCCCCTGTTTCGTAACACCGAGGAAGCTGTGCGGATGGTGTGCAGCGAGGGTTGCTTCGACCGCGACGGTCGTGTTGCCGCTCGTGCCGTTCTTGAACCCGACGGGCATCGATAGACCCGAGGCGAGCTCGCGGTGGACCTGCGACTCGGTCGTCCGCGCACCGATGGCCCCCCAGGACATCGTGTCCGCGAGGTACTGCGGGGTGATGGTATCGAGGAGCTCCGAGCCGACGGGAAGACCGCTCGCGGCGAGGTCGCACAGCAGGGCGCGTGCGAGGTGGAGTCCCTTGTTGACCTTGAAGGAGCCATCGATCTGCGGGTCGTTGATGAGCCCCTTCCAACCGACGGTCGTCCGCGGCTTCTCGAAGTAGACTCGCATCACGAGGAAGAGCGCGTCTGACACCGACTGTGCGAAGGCCGAGAGCAACGCGCCGTACTCCCGCGCGGCATCGACGTCATGAATCGAGCACGGACCGCACACGACGACGAGGCGGTCATCCTCGCCGCGAAGAATCGAGGCGATGGTCTTGCGGTGGGTGGTGATCCGCTCGGCATCTGCGAGGGGCAGCGGATACTCCTCGAGGAGAATGGCTGCGGGGACGAGGGGGCGGAGACTGGAGACGCGGAGGTCATCGGTTGAAGTGGTCATGGCGGCCCACATTCTCAGAAGTACGGACAAAATGCACGCTCATTGCCCGGCCCCGAAGCCTCGTGGCCACCGCACCTGTAGTTCGATAGGCTGAGGTTTTCAAATCGATAATAATCATGTGTTAGAAATTATCAATTTTCGGGCGCATCTCTGTCTCGTGACCGTCGCTAAAGCCGGCACACACCAAAGGAGTTCGAGATGCTGACCGTTGGAGACAAGTTCCCCGCATTCAATCTGCAGAGCGTCGTGAGCCTCGAGAAGGGGCGAGAGTTCCGAGAGCTCAACGACAAGAGCTTCCCAGGCAAGTGGCAGGTCGTCTTCTTCTGGCCGATGGACTTCACCTTCGTGTGTCCGACCGAGATCGCGGGCTTTGGAAGGAAGCATGGCGACTTTCTCGACCGTGACACGGTCGTGCTCGGAGTCTCGACCGACACTCACTTCGTTCACCTCGCCTGGAGGAAGGACCACGCGCACCTCAGAAACCTCCCCTTCCCGATGGTCGCGGACACGAAGCGCGAGCTCTCACAGGCCCTGGGAATCCTCCACAAACAGGACGGGGTGCCTCTGCGCGCGACCTTCATCGTCGACCCAGAGGGCATCATCCGCTTCGCGAGCGTCAACGACCTCTCGGTCGGCCGCAACGTCGACGAGGTGATGCGCGTCCTCGATGCCCTGCAGACCGACGAACTATGCCCCTGCAACTGGAACAAGGGCGAAGCGACGCTCTCAGGAGGTGCCGAATGAACCTCGATGCGTTGAAAGACCTCATCCCCGAGCCCGCCAAGGACATCAAGCTCAACCTCTCGTCAGTGCTGACCCCGAACGCGCTGAGCGAAGCCCAGGTCCTCGGAGTGGCGCTCGCCGCTGCGGCGACCGTTCAGCACAAGGGTCTCTTTTCTGCGCTCAAACAACTTGCCCAGGAAAAGGCGAGCCCCGCGATGGTCGACGATGCGCTCGCGGCGGCCTCACTGATGGCGATGAACAACGTCTACTACCGCTTCCGGCACATGGTCGGCAAAGCCACATATTCCGAAAAGCCCGCCAGGCTCCGGATGAATCGCATCGTCAAACCCGCGACGACCCGCGCCGAGTTCGAGCTCATCTGCCACGCGGTCTCGGCCATCAACGGCTGCGAGATGTGCATCCGCAGCCACGAGGCGGCCGTCATCGAAGGCGGACTCTCGGACGAGCAGGTCCACGACGCGGTCCGTATCGCTGCTGTCATCAAGGCTACCGCGGTGTCCCTCGAACTACAGGGCTGAGCCGTGTGCGGAGACGACAACTCCGAGCGGATGGTCTCGACGGCCCGCTCAGAGTGGACGAGGCAGAAAGACCGACGATGTGACCGGGTCGAAGATGAGCCTTCGTGCGGCCGAGAGCACGGAGGCTCCGACCTGGGCCGCGGGCCGTTGCCAGGTGCCGATGCCTCCGCAGGATGAGGCTCCCGGAGGGGGGCGCTTGACGAAGACCACGGGGGCCTTCAGCGCGAGTGCGACCGTGCCATCCTCGGAGAGAAACTCGAGCTCGCCCTTCGCGCGCCAGGCCTCGACGGGTTCGGGGATGCCCGTACATGTCGTCAGTGTCAGGTCGAGGTCGGCCGCGCGCTCGAGCCGCGTCGGGTCGAGTTCGGAGAACAAGGCCTCGTTGACGTTGACAGCGTGTGGCACGCGGCCGTCGTCGAAGCCCGTGTCGAGCTGGGCGCGCGCGGTCATGCCAGCGATTCGAATCGGGATGGCGGGGACATTCGGTTCTTCGGCGGGCAGGGTCGAGGGCATGTTGCTGAACGTGTCTGTCGCATCGAGCCTCGCCCAGTCCGCCCAGTCCACCGGATCGATGTCGCACGGAGAAGGCGCGCGGTAGACGGTCGGGGTCTCGAAATCGAGGGCGTAGGCGTGAACGCTGAGAAAGTCGGTGCCGAGGATGCCAGCCTGTCGGACGATAGCGGAGACTTGAGAGTGGTCCTGAGCGACGAGCCAGACATCGCCCCAGGGGCCGAACCACTCGAAGTCGGGGAAGCGTCCATCGGGGAGGGCGTTCGGAGGCGGGTCGAAGGCAAGAGGGTCGATCGTCGAGGAGGTGGAGGCCCAGTCGAGGAGGAAGTAGCCGGAAGAGCCGTCGACGCGCGCTTCGGCATAGGGGACACCCGCGCCTGACAAGAGGAGCGGGGCAGACTCGGAGAAGCATCGAGGCAGGGCAGGGACCTCCGAACGGGTCTCGTCGGTCTTGTCGTCAAATGGTCTCGTGTCGTTCGAGCCTTCGGCGGCTGTATCCAAGGTGTCGGGCGGGTCGAGCGCCTCCGTCTCGAAGCGCCCGAGATCGCTATCGCCAGCCGAAGGAGTACAGCTCTCGCAGTCCTGAGGCGCGGCGCAACCCAGGTCAAAGGAAAGCGTTGTCACGAGACCAAGAACAAGACGGTGCCATACGACCGCATGCGAGTCGTCGATATCGGGGCAGGTCTGGGGAGTGTGCCTCATGGTTGCCTGAGCTTGTAGGTGGTCCCGCGCCCGCGCCCGACGACGACGACCAGCGGGTCGACGCTCAGTTGCGTCTGGAGACTCGACCACTGGTTTTCGGTGAGACCGAGCTCGGAGACGAAATCGCTTTTCGACAGGCCACGCGGCATTTCTTCGAGCATTTCCAACGCCCGGTCGTGATGCCAAATCGCCAGTTCAAAGTCAGAGTCCCCGGTGCTCTTTTTTGCAATTTTTTCAAGAGACTTGTTTTTCGAGCTTTCTGGGGCTAGCCCTGAAGGGACTCTTCGCGCAGGCAGTCCGAGGGGGACCTTCGGCTCTGCTGCGAGTTCGAGATGCCTGGTTTTCGAGATGTCTGGCGATGGCGTTGGAGGTAGGTTTGGCGCAGGCAGTCCGAGGGGGACCTTCGGCTCTGGCGTGACATCGATGATGTCGGGGTCCTCCTCCTCGGGACTCGCCTCGAGGTCTCCACCGAGGAGGAGCGCCACCATCTCCGAAGGTGTAAACGGGGTACTCGAGGTCGTGCCATCGAGGAGGCTCGAGACCATCTTTCGCTTGTCGGCGTGAAGGCTCAGGATCTGGTCCTCGATGGTCTCGTTTGCGACGAGTCGATAGACCGTGACCGGTTTGTCCTGGCCGATGCGATGAGCGCGATCGGATGCCTGGTCCTCGACGGCCGGATTCCACCACGGGTCGAGGTGGATGACCTCGGTCGCCGTCGTGAGGTTCAAACCGACGCCGCCAGCCTTGAGCGACAGCAGGAAGGCGTCGACCTCGCCACTCTGGAAGCGCTCGACGGCGCGCTCGCGGTCGATGCTCGAGGTCGACCCATCGAGGTAGGCATAGCTGAGATGCGCCGTATCGAAGGCCTCTTTGACGAGCCCGAGGAGCTCGGTGAACTGGCTGAAGACGAGCATCTTGCGCCCCTCGCCGCGGAGCTCGTCCGCGAGCTCGAGAAGGCGGTCGAGCTTGCTCGATTGTGTCGGCGCGTCGGGGTGGACGAGCCGCGGGTGGCAGGCGAGCTGTCTCAGCCGCGTGAGGACCGCGAGGACGCGGATGATGCCCTTTTGGCCCGCAAGGGCCTCGGGGCCGAGCGCGTCGAGCTCTCTCACGGCCGAGCGCCGGAGCTTTTCGTAGCGCGCCCGCTCTTCGTGCGAGAGCACGATGTCGACCCGGATCTCGGTCTTCTTCGGGAGGTCGGTCGCGACCTCGCTCTTCGTCCGTCGCAAGATGAAGGGGCGAATCGCGCGCGCGAGGCTGCGGGCCGTATCCTCGTCCTTTTCTTCGATGGGGCGCGCGAACTCGTCGCGGAACTGCTCGGCCGAGCCGAGGAGGCCTGGAGCGACGACAGAGAACAGGCTCCAGAGCTCCATCGGGCGATTTTCGACCGGGGTGCCGGTCAGCGCGAGGATGAACTCCGCCTCGAGGCTTCGCGCGGCTTGGGCCCGGCGCGTCGCCGCGTTCTTCATCGCGTGGGCCTCATCGAGGGCGATCGTCCTCCAACGTTGACCGTTCGGGGCAGAAGACAAACGCACCGTGTGGCGGACGAGGATATCCCAGCTCGTGACGAGCACCGCCATCGGCCCAAGGTGCGGCAGGACCTCCTCGAGGCTCGCGCCGACGAGCACCCGATGGACCACCAGGTCGGGTGTGAAACGCCTCGCCTCGCGCCCCCAGTTGGGCACTACCGAGGTCGGCGCGATGACCAGGGTCGGACCCGCCTCGGCCCGCGACCGGATGAAGGCGAGGGCCTGCAGCGTCTTGCCAAGCCCCATATCGTCGGCGAGGCAGGCGCCCCTTGCCCAATGCGCAAGTCGGACGAGCCACTCGTAGCCTTCGCGCTGATAGGGGCGAAGCTCGGCGTCGACCCGTGGCGGCGCGGGTCTGAGAGACGCCGCTTCCATGACACGGGTCCTGAGGTTGGCCCAGTCGGCGGGCCCCTCGACTTCGACCAGCGTCGCCTCGAGCTCGGTCAGGACAGGGGTCACGAGCGGGCTCATCACCGACTTGCCAGCCTGTTCGCGCACGGCCGAGGCGAGGGGCCCGAGGTTTCGGCGGAGCACGTCGTCGAGCTCGACGATGGTCTCGTCGTCGACGGCGATAAAGCGCTTCTTGTCGCGGATTCCCTGTAGCAGGGCCTTCAGCGGCAATTCCGTCCCGTCGAGGAGGAGGCCACCCTTGATGTCGAACCAGTCCTTGCGAAGGCCGAGCTGCAGACGCAATTTGTCGGTCGGCTTCCTCGCTCGCTTGCGGATGGGCTTCGAGTCCCAGACGAGCTCGAGACGGCCCTCATCGGCGAGTGTTTGAGCCATCCCGACGAGCGAGACCGCCTCGTCGAGGTCGTGGGTCATCATGGCAAAGCCGAGCGCATCTTCGCTGAGGTTGAGCTCTCCCGAGAGCGCCTTCGCCTCCTCGCGCTCGCGGACAAAGTCTCTGACCACATGGCAGATGCGCTTTTCGCCGTGCTCGTCTACGAGCTCGAGAGGGAGGACTTCGCGCCCTTCCCCAGGGGTGAGCGCGAACAGCTCGGGGACGACCTTCACGCGCAGGGTCGCCCTCATGAACGAGCGCTCCCGAGAGGGGTGCCATTCAAGCGTCAGGATCCAGCCGTGCCGGAGCGGTCTCTTCTCCCCGAGGAACGACGTATCGATCTTCATCGGGACGACCGTGTTCAGCTCGAGCAGGGTCTCGGTGAGCGTCGAGGTCTTCTCGGGTGTGACCTCGGTCGTGAGGTTCATGAGGTCGCGGACCGCGATTCTGAGGCGCGGCGTCATGAGTCCGAGCCTCAGCGTGTGGTGACCTACGTCGAGGTCGAGGATCCAGTCGCGGCCCCGCAACGCCGTATGGTCGATGCGTGTCGCGCCGAGCATCAGCGCGAACTCGACCGTGTCATCGACCCGCAACGGGGCGAGGACGACCTCCTCGACTGAGACATTTAGCCAGTGGTTTTCACCGTCGAGGTGGACGGCGAGCTTTTCCTTGCCTGCGAGGATCGCGAGGGCTGGGGCGAGGATCTCGCTGCCATCCGGGCCGCTGCGCTTGTCCTGGAACATGCGGTTAGCCTTGAGCAGACTCGCGGCCATCATCCGGGTCGGATTGTCGAGCTCCGCGTTGGCCTCCCCAAGGGTCAGCCGTCGGAACTTCATGCCGCCCTTTTTCCGCGGGCTCAGCCATACGAGGTCGAGCCGTTCGTACGGGGTGAGGAGCCACGCGAGCTCACCCTCGGGCTCGCCCTCGTGGACTCTCGCGAAGGTTCTCACGCGGCGTCGGAGGTAGTCGAGGGGGTCGGCGTGATAAAGCGCGAGGATGGCTTCGCGGGTGCGTTCCGCGGTCGGGTAGTCCTGATGCGAGACGGCTGCATTGAGGACCTCCGCCGCCGCATGCTGTAGGGTGCAGAAGGTCGAACCACGGGCGCTACACGAGATGACGGGTTGGCGGGGATTTTGAAGCGAGCAGGTGGCGCTGAGACAGATGTCCTCCTGACAACCGTCGATGGCGATGCTGCGGATGTTGAACAGCAAGTTCAGCGAATCGACGTCGATGGCGAGCTCCGCGAAGGCCTTGCGGCCGAGCTTCGGGTAGCCCTTGAAATGAGCGAGCGTGCGCTCCGCGGGCGTCATCGCAAGGAGCGTCTTCGGGTCGAGCGGCTCTCGCGGGGCCTCCACATCGGCCTCTTTCTCCGACGAGGTCTCGCGGCTCTCGAAAAGGCGCTCGAGGACCTTCCGGGTCTGTTCGCTCGGGCCCGTGGGCGGTGGTCGGACGACCCAATCGGCGACCCGCAGGTTGTCTGGCGCGTTCGCGAGCTCGAGGCCGAACTCCCGGTAGAACTCGGGCGCATATCGCGCGAGCCGACGACGAAAAAGCCCGACCCAGAGCCTACCGAGGGGGCCAGCCTCGAGATGCCTCGGTCGGCGCTCGGCGACGCGGGCTTCGAGGAAAGGCATCCACCTGTCGAGGGCCAGGATGAGCTCCTCTTGAAGCGGGCTCGGCAGTCGCATGTGTCTGAAGCGCCACAATT
>VFQT010004986.1_pt1 | contig 10486 bp, 5 predicted proteins | sample 3512381 | NCBI WGS metagenome assembly VFQT01 (sample SAMN10412376, study PRJNA504923) | tailings metagenome | isolation source: Relicate 2 Philex TSF3 active mining site | place: Philippines: Tuba, Benguet | collected 2017-08-29 | reverse complement strand
TGTGAGCTGGTTAAGCTTATCGGTTGACTAAAAATAGGAAGAACTCAGCAACTATCAAGCGGAGTTTTTGACAAGATATAAACGATTTTGGTGAATTATCAACCTTCGCCGAGAAGGCCTCAACTTACCGAAAACAAAAAGGGCCGTCTTTGCAGACAGCCCTCTCCTATTTTGTGCGTGGTGCTTATTTCACCAACTTCATTTCTTTGATCAAATTGTCAGCTCCGTAACACTTGTCAACGATCCACAATACGTAGCGGATGTCACAAACGATCGTACGCTGCAATTGCGGCTCAAACGCGATGTCACCGGACATAGCTTCCCAGTTTCCGTCGAAGGCCGTACCGATCAATTCTCCGTAGGCATTGATGCACGGTGAACCGGAGTTACCTCCCGTGATGTCGTTGTTCGTCAAGAAGTTTACCGGCAATTTACCTGTCTTCTTGTCTACGTACTGACCGAAATCTTTGTTCTTCCACACTTCTTTCATGCGTGCGTCTACGAAGAACTCCGGATTGGTAGGATCTTCTTTCGCGATCACGCCGTCGAAGTCTGTCAAGTAATCCATTTTCTTCCCTTCGTTCGTTGTGTACGGCAATACTTTTCCGTAAGTCAAACGCATGGTAGAGTTTGCATTTGGATAGAACTTCTTGTTTGGTTGCATCTCGCGAACTGCTTTCACGAACAAACGGTTTGCACGTTGCAATTTCTCGTTCGCATTCTTCACGTCAGGATTTGACATGGCTTTTTGGAACGCCTCATCCAAGTTCTTGATCAAGATGAACAAAGGATCTTGTGCCATCTTCTTCGCATCGTAGTTCTTCATGAATGCGTTGTAACGCGCCTCGTCAACGAAGATCGAGTTGTTCTTTACACGCGACATGAATGCTGCCAAACCGTCCTCACCAATCGATTTCGTGATTCCCATTTGTTGCTTCTTCGGAACATCGCGCATGTACATTTTCAATACTTCTTCCAATGTTTCCAATTCGATCGCCATGTTGCGTTCTGTAAACAATGCTTTTGCTTGCTCAGCAGCTACTTCTTTCAATTGTTTCGCACGCTCTGCGTTTCCTTTCAACTCAGCGTCAACAGCTGCTTTGTAAACGAATACCAAGGCATTGATGTCTACCTGACGCACGAACTCACTTTGGTAAGTACGGATGTAAATGATATCGTTTGTAGCACGGAATGCCGCTTCGATGTCTTCCAACACGTTTGCGTACTCTGCTTTTCCATTCGTGTACTTGCGGAATTCTGCTTCGATCGCACGTTTCTTGTCAGCTACTTTGTTTGCTTTCAATTGTGCTGTCTGACCGATGAAGTATTTCCAGTAGTTAGCTACTTGTGCGTACTTAGAAGAGTAGTTCAAACGAACTGCTACATCCTTGTCCATGTACTTCTTCATGATCTCCAATTTCTTCGCACGGATATCTACGATCTTTGGTTGCTCCAAGTTGATCGCTTGCTCGATTCCGTAAGAAGTCAAGTAACGGTTTGTACGTCCAGGGAATCCCATAACCATTGCGTAATCATTCTCCTTCACTCCTTTCAAAGAGATCGGCAAGTAATGCTTTGGCTTCAATGGCGTGTTTGATTCAGAGAATCCAGCCGGCTTGTTATCAGAACCAGCATAGATACGGAACATAGAGAAATCCGCTGTGTGACGAGGCCACATCCAGTTGTCTGTATCTCCACCGAACTTACCTGCAGACTGCGGAGGAGTTCCTACCAAACGCACGTCTTTGTAAGTTTCTTTCACGAACAAGTAGAACTCGTTTCCGTCGAAGAAATCGCGTACAAATGCTTCGTAAGTTGTTCCTGTAGCACGTGTAGCATCGGCAACCAAAATATCTGTTACTTCTTTGATCTTCGCAGCGCGTTGCTCAGCCGTCATGTTCGGAGTCAATTCCTTCAATACTGTAGCTGTAACGTCTTCCATGCGGATCATGAACGTAGCTGTCAATCCCGGAACCGGAATTTCTTCACCGTGGTTCTTCGCCCAGAAACCGTTATCCAAGTAGTTTTTCTCTGGCGTAGAAGCAGCAGCGATGGCATCGTATCCACAGTGGTGGTTTGTCAATACCAACGATTTGTCAGAGATCAATTCTCCGGTACAAAATCCACCGAAGGAGATCACTGCGTCTTTCAAAGAAGATTTATTGATGGAATAGATCTGCTCTTGCGTCAGCTTCAATCCATTCTTTTTCATGTCCTCATAGTTGCGACCAATCAAGAATGGAAGCCACATACCTTCATCCGCGCGAGCTACGTTACCCAAAGAGTACGTAAGCGCGAGTAATCCGATTACAAATTTTTTCATTGTGTTTTTAGCCTAAATTTTAACGAGCCTTAAAGATAATAACTTTAATTCAGGCAACACTTGTTCAAGAAAGGAAATCTATCGAACTGTTATTTCATCCAGGAACAACCAGGTATTATTTCCGGCTCCCAAGTGCCATTCCGGACAGGGACCAAAATTGCGCACGATCACTTTCACATAACGCGCTTCGGTGGGTGCAAACTCCACGTTCAGAGCTACTTGCTTGCCACTTTCGTCGCGATCTGTTAAACGAAATTCTACCTGACCGGCCTTTTTGAAATTCTTTCCGTCCATGGAAATATACACTTCAGCTGCTTTTGGCGGGAAGATCCAGGAACGCAATTCGCGCAAGGCAGATACTTCCACCGCGCTGATCTCTTTGGCTTGGTTCAATTCCAAAACCACTTCCACGTCTTTCCCCTGGAAACCTTGCCATTCTGTTCCGCGGTATTCGTTTCCGCCACGCATGCCATCGGCCACCGTTTGTTTTCCGGCTCCTGCGTATTGGTTCGCGTATTCTGAAATGCTTAGCACTTGCTTGTCCGGCACGTATTTCACGAAAGTCGATTTCACGGTTTTACTCTCGTAGCGCTCACGACCTTGGTCCAAAACGACTTTCGCATACAATGTTTTGGTATCGCGAAGCACCAAATTTTTCGCGTGCTTCTCATCCAATAAATTCCACTGTTCGTTGTCGAAGGAATAATAGATCTCCCCTTCTTGGTGCGGCAACTTGTCGATCCCTACTACCACAGAATCTGCGAATACTTCTCCGTTAGCAATGAAATACGGCACGGAAACAAACTGATCACTTACGCGTTCTTTCAGATCCACTTCGTAAAGTCTCAAAGCTTTGTTCGGCTCCGCTCCCATTTCAATCTGCAAGACACCACCGGCTGTGATCATGTCGTGAGAAATGTACAACTTGGTGTATTGCTGACCGTTCCAAAGCATTTTTTGGATGTATTTATTCTCTGGTGAATTGTTCTTCGTTTCGATGACGAACGGCGTTTTGCCGGAACGGATCTCCACGCGGTCCATCAAAGGTCTTCCCAAGGCGTAAGTCGGACTTCCCGGAGCTACCGGATAAAAGCCCATCGCAGAAAGCACGTACCACGCCGACATTTGACCACAGTCTTCGTTTCCGGACAAACCATCCGGGTTGTTGGTGTAGTACTCGCGCAAAATGCGATCTACGTACATGGCTGTCTTCGCTGGATTTCCTGCATAATTGTACAAGTAAGCCATGTGATGCGAAGGCTCGTTTCCGTGTGCATACTGTCCGATCAAACCGGTAATATCCGCTTGTTCTCTACCCGACATGCCGCGTTTGTTCTCGAAAATGGAATCGAGGAAATCTTCCAAGCCCTTTGTTCCTTTCAAGTTGACAACCTCGCTGATATGATGTGGCATTGCCAAGGAATATTGATAACCGTTCGCCTCAGTAAAATGGTGGTTCACTTCTTCCGGTTTGAAATGCTTCAACCACAAACCGCCTTTGCGCGGCTGGATGAAACCACTTTCCGGATGCAATAAATTCATCCATTGGCTGGCACGCAAGTCGTATCTGGCTGCGATGTCCATTTTTCCCAATTTCTCCGCAAAGCGCGCAATGCACCAATCGTCGTAGGCGTATTCCAAGGTCTTTGAAACCGACTCCGGTTCCAATTCAGCAGAGATGAAACCATCTGAGGCATAGTGCTTTTTACCCAAGTGATCGTAAGTACTACTTGCAATCATCGCCTCGAGTAAATGTTGCGGGTCATTCAACGGAATTCCTTTCAAAAAGGCATCTGTGATCACCGGAATGGCGTGGTAACCGATCATGCAATTGGTCTCGTTGTTCGAAAGTGTCCACATCGGCAACAAACCGGTTTGCTGGTATTGCAAGCGGAAAGATTCCACAAAATCGGTTGTGCGTTGCGCTTGCGTGATCGTATACAAGGGATTTGCCCCGCGGTAGGTATCCCACAAGGAGAACACCGAATAATTCGCAAAAGGAGACGCATAGAGGTTTTGATCAAATCCGCGGAAACGTCCGTCCACATCCGACCACAAACTTGGGTGCACGTAGCTGTGATAAAGTGCGGTGTAGAAATTGGTCAAGACTACAGGATCTTTTGACGTAACCGAGATCTTATGCATTTCCAAGCGCCATTGTTGAGCAGCAGCCACAGCAGCCGTTAATAGATCGAGGCGTTGCAATTCGGATTCGTAATTCAAAGCAGCGCCTGCCAGATCAGTTCCGGAAACAGCTACTTTCAAATCGACGAACTTGGTGTTTGCAGGAAACTCCAGTACCATGACGTACTTAAACTTTTCCGGGTAGATCATTCTTTTCACGCTCTTGAAGTCAATGGAGCTAACCAACTGGAAATAAAAATGTTGATCACGCGCCCAAGCCTCCGATCTTCGGAATCCTTTGATGGTATTTTTTCCTTCTACTCGTGCATCTGCATCGATCACGCGGTCGCGATATCCCAGATCCAACACGATGTATTTCTTTTCTTTTCCTTCCGGAAAGGTGTAGCGGTGAATGGCACCATGAGCAGTTGCCGTCAAGTCAACAGAAATGCCGTTGTCTAATTTCACCGAATACGAGCCCGGTGTTGCGCGTTCGTTCTTGTGAGAGAATTTGGCTCCATAGCCTTTTCCTTTTTGCGCTTTGTATGCGGGAATGGTCAATGCTTTGCCAATTTGCGGCACTACGAGCAGATCCGCATAATCCGGAACACCAACTCCACTCAAATGCGTGTGCGAAAATCCGTAGATCACCGAATCGGAGTAATGGTAACCACCACATCCATCCCAACCTTCCGGACGAGTGTCTGGTCCGACTTGTACGCCACCAAAAGGCACCACAGGACCGGGAAAGGTATGTCCGTGTCCGCCGGTTCCAATAAATGGATTTACAAAACTCAAAGGATCTTGCTGCGGCAAGCGGTTTTCAGAGCCACGGATCAAACGTTCGCCTTTATCAGACGCTTGTTGTACTTCCCGAATTTGGGCAAACACTCCGGTTGCAACGAATATGGTACAGATTGATATAATACTTTTCATGCGCTTTGAATGCGTTAAGCGGATTTCTTATTGATGTGCCAGAACATGGCGGCGGCAGTACCCAATACGGCTGCATTCTGATGATGCAAGGTAGAGGTGGTCACCGTGATCTTTCCTTTAAAGATCTGAAGCGCATTTTGTTCCAAATGAAACTGTACGCGATCTGCAAAAGATTGCCCGGCTTGTGCAATACCACCAAAAAGCACGTACGCTTGAGGGTCTGAGAATGCCGCAAAGTCAGCCAACGCAGAACCCAACATCATGGCGGTATATTCCACAATTTCCTGTGCAAAAAGATCACCATTTTGCGCTTCCGTAAACACTTCCTGTGCGTTCACGTGGTCTTTGCGTAAAAGGATCGAATCTGATTTATTGGGTGAATCCAATTCAGCGATACTGCGCACCACTCCGGTGGAAGAAGCGTAGGTTTCCAGGCATCCACGTCGACCGCAACCACACAACCGACCATTCGGCACCACGCGAATGTGACCGTATTCTCCGGCAAAACCGTTGTGTCCAACCACCAAATGTCCGTCGATGAACACCCCGGATCCCAAGCCTGTGCCCAAGGTAATGGTTACGAAATCCTTCATGGTCTTAGCGCAGCCAAACAAATGTTCGCCTATTGCTGCGGCATTAGCGTCATTCGCCAAAATGGCAGGAACGTTAAATGCTTCCGAGAAAAGTTGTGCGATTGGAACGATTCCTTTCCACACCAAGTTTGGAGCGAATTCGATATTTCCGGTGAATACATTTCCGTTTGGAGCACCGATCCCAATTCCAACTAACTCAGAAAATCCTGGTTTGTCTTTCAGTTTTTCGTGTAATTCCAAAACCAAGGATTGTGGTTCCGCATGTGCTTTAGTAGATACAGAATCTTCGAACAAGACCTCTCCTTCCGAAGTGATCAATCCAAATGCTGTATTCGTCCCTCCAATATCAATGCCCAAGGCTACTTTTCTCATAGAACAAAAATGCCAAAAATTTCGGAATTACTAAACATTAGTAAACCGGTATAGGCTTGTTGGTCACCTGATCGGGCTACAATGCATCCTTTTCGTGTAAATTGATTTGGGCAAGTGCGCGGTTTTATAAAGCGAGAAATTCGCAGCAATTGTTTTTTCTTTTTCATATTTTTCTGATATTCAAGGCTTCAAACACACACTTATGAAATACTGTAAATTACTATTTGCCTTAATGGCCTTCCCGATCTGGGCCTTTTCACAATCCTCTCCCTTATTTCAAGATGGAAAGATCTGGTTCAAGGTCACAAATGAAATGCGCATTTCCTATGCATTGAAAGAAGACCCACAATCCATTCCGCTTAAATCGATTCCAGGTTTGGAGTCTGTTGTTCAGAATTACGGATTTATTCGCTTGTCGAAACCATTTTACGCAGCGAAGAACTCCGAAGTGTTGCAACGTACTTATTTATTAGAATTCAGCGACGTTGCGCGCACAGAAGAACTGATCCGCAAATTGCAGGGAATGAAACACATGGAATATGCGGAGCGCGTGCCTTTAGACAAAACTTGTTTGACACCAAATGATCCATCGTACGGTTCACAATGGGGCTTGACCACGATCAACGCTTCACAGGCATGGAACTATTTTTCTACAGGAAGTAATGTGGTCATTGCTATCGTGGACGATGCAGTTGAGCGCACACATGCCGACCTTTCGCCAAACCTGTGGGTGAATTCAGGGGAGATCGCCGGAAACGGAATTGATGATGACAACAACGGATACGTGGATGATATCAACGGATTTGATGTAGGAAGCAATGACAACGATCCAAACCCGCCAAGCTCAGGATATGACCACGGTACCCACGTTGCCGGAATTGCTTCTGCAAGATCGAACAACGGAACCGGAGTTGCTTCAATCGGATATAGCTGTAAATTGATGTGCGTAAAATCAACATCCTCTGCTACTGCCGTAACAAACGGATACGACGGAATCGTATATGCCGCAGCAAGTGGTGCCGACATCATCAACTGTAGTTGGGGAGGTCCTACATTTACTATAACCGGACAAAACGTGGTGAACTATGCAGCGTCACAAGGCTGTATTATAATCGCTGCAGCCGGAAACGACAACGTTTCTTCTATCTTCTACCCTGCTGGATTAAATAACGTGATCTCTGTAGCTGCAACGAGCAGTAACAACGCGAAAGCATCTTTCTCTAACTACGGTTCTTGGATCGACGTTTCGGCTCCTGGAAATAATATTTACAGTACTACGATCAACAATACTTACGGAAACAAATCGGGAACATCGATGGCTAGTCCAATGGTTGCCGGTTTGGCAGGTTTGATGAAATCGTTGAATCCGGGTATGCCGAATGCGGATTTGATCAACTGTTTATTGACGACTGCTGCCAACATCAATGCGCAAAACCCGTCATACATTGGTCAGTTAGGTTCAGGAAGAATCGATGCAGCAGCAGCAATGGCCTGTGTTGCAGCTTCGTTGAACGCACCGCCTGTAGCAGATTTCTCGGCTAACTTCACAACCGTTAGTGCTGGCGGTTCGGTACAATTCACGGATCTTTCAACTTACAACCCAACATCTTGGTCATGGACTTTTACAGGTGGAACTCCTGCATCATTCAATGGTCAGAATCCTCCTTCTATCACCTACAACACTCCTGGTACTTACACGGTAACGCTAACCGCTACGAATGCAAACGGTACGGACACAGAAACGAAAACGGCTTACATTACTGTAAACGCGGCTGCAAGTTGTGAGCGCATTAATCTTCCAACTCCGGCTGGTTGGACCGGGGCTAACTATTATACAGGTGCCACAGTTGGTGCTGATGGTTGGATCAACGGAATGAACGCGTATCTAGACAAGCAAAAAGCGATGTATTTCGACGCTTCTACTTCTCCAAACACCATTTTGAATAACGTATACATCGCCTTCGGTTTGGCTTACAGTGCCAATCAGAATAAAGTGGTTCCGGTTCGCATTTACGATGGAACAAGTTTGTCACCGGGAGCACTTTTAGGAACATCGAATATCACGATGGGCCAGATCATGAGTGATGTGGATGGCGGATTCTATTCTGAGATCAGCTTTGTGAACAATCCAATTACATTGCCTGCTTCTAAGCGATTCTTTGTCTCTGTAGATCTGACAAACTTGCAATGGACTGCTGGTGTGAAAGATACGTTGGCCATCGTGTCCAATTCAAATGGTCAAACAACACCTTCCGTTATCTGGGAGCAGCAATCTGATAACAACTGGTATCGATACACTACCGCTGGTTCGTGGAACTTGAATGCTTCGTTGTACGTGCATCCGTTCCTGACGTCTCAAAACTCGCAAGCGATCATTACACCAAACGCAACGACGATCTGTTCCGGTAATGCGATCAGCTTCGATGCTGCCGGAAGTACTTACCAAGACACCTTGTTGTGGTATTTCCCGGGTGGAACGCCAACTGTGGTACCTTCAGCACCTACAGCTTCTGTTACTTACGCGAATCCGGGTACCTACAACGCGATCTTGTATACGATCGGAGGTGGATGTAATTTGTTTGATTCAGCATTTGTCGCAATTACTGTAAACCCTACTCCAAACGTATCTGTAACCGGAAGCTCCGAGATCTGTAACGGATCGTCTACTGTTCTAACAGCTTCTGGAGCAACGAGCTACACCTGGTCGCCAGCCGCAGGTTTATCGGGTACAACGGGAGCAAGCGTTACAGCCTCGCCTACCTCAAACACAACTTATGTAGTGAGTGGAACGCAAGGATCGTGTACGAATGAAACGTATATCAGCATCGATGTACTCAATCCTCCTTTGGCGAACATTGCTTTTGTGGATAGTACCGTAGCTTGTCCAACCACCGTAGTATTAGACGGAAGTAACTCGACAGATGCGACCAATTTTTCCTGGAGTATTCCGGGTGGAACACCGGCAACATCAAACGCTTCTGCGCCAAGTATCAATTTCTCTACAGACGGACCGGTGAGCATTACTTTGATCACTGAAAACAGCTGTGGATCGGATACAACTACATTCTCAATGGATGTACTGACAACTTGTTCAGCAGGATTGGAGGAGAATTCGTGGTCGCTTCCTATCTATTTTGATCCTATTCAAACACAATTGATCGTAACGAATCCGGACAATTTATCGGGTTACCAAGTAGGGATCTACAATGAAATGGGACAATTATTGAAAGAGCAAGCTGTTGAATTGACTGGTCAAACAACTATTCCGGTAACAAAATTGGCTGCTGGCATCTACTTTGCGAAGATCTATAACGCGAACGGCAACCTACAAACGGTTAAATTCCGCATGTTGTAAGCAGTTAAAAAAGCAATCTATGAACGGCGGACATCTTGTTAGCCGTTTTTTTTATGCATTAACTACATATCACTCGAAGTCCATTCAGCATGGAATTGCTCCAGAAAATCCACCATGAGTTGGTGTCGCTTTTCCGCAATGCGTTTAGCTGTTGCTGTTTGCATGCGGTCCTTTAAAAGCAATAGTTTTTCATAGAAATGATTGATCGTATGGCCTTCGTCCTTCACATACGTCGCGAAATCTGCATGCAACTGCGGTTTTACATCAGGCACGAAGAAGGGACGATTTCTACTTCCTCCAAAATGGAAAGCACGTGCAATCCCGATAGCACCGATGGCATCCAAACGATCTGCGTCGCGCACAATGGTCAATTCCAGTGAACCATCCACGTCGGTAACTCCGGCTCCTTTGTATGAAACGTGGTCCACCACCTCCAAAACGCGTTCGATGATTTCCGGTGCCACGTGCAGTTCTTCCAGCCAGATCTTCGCCACACGGCCGTTGTCGTTCAACACACCACCATTCAGTTTGTGATCCGACACATCGTGTAACAACGCCGCATAAGCGATCACTGTTGGGTCGCCCCCTTCCTGTTCCTGAATGTGCATTGCCAGGTTGTAAACACGTTCGATGTGGTAGAAATCGTGATCCGATCCATGTTGTTTGAAGTGTTCCCGCACGCGGTCGGTCAGTAAAGCCAGTGTTTTGTCCATAGTCAAAAATACAGGAGAAAATTGAAACTATCCGCGCAGCGGGGTGAACATCTTTTTTACCGCAAAGGCG
>VFQT010004984.1_pt1 | contig 10487 bp, 7 predicted proteins | sample 3512381 | NCBI WGS metagenome assembly VFQT01 (sample SAMN10412376, study PRJNA504923) | tailings metagenome | isolation source: Relicate 2 Philex TSF3 active mining site | place: Philippines: Tuba, Benguet | collected 2017-08-29 | reverse complement strand
CGATGTCGGCACGGTCGCGGATGGGGGTGGCCATGTCGCGCAACTTGGCGATCAAGGCCTCGGCGCCACGGTCGAGACCACGGCGAATCATCATGGAGTTGGCGCCAGCGGCAACCATCTTGAGACCTTCGTTGACGATGGCCTGTGCCAACACGGTGGCCGTGGTGGTACCGTCACCGGCAATGTCGTTGGTCTTGGTGGCAACTTCGACGAGCAAACGAGCACCCATGTTCTCGAATGGGTCCTTCAGCTCGACTTCCTTGGCAACGGTGACACCGTCATGGGTGACCGTTGGGGCCCCGAACTTCTTGTCGATGGCCACGTTGCGCCCGCGGGGGCCGAGAGTGGTCTTGACGGCATCAGCAACGGCATCAACACCGTTCTTGAGGGCACGTCGTGCATCTTCGTTGAATTTTAACTGCTTTGGCATGGATCTAATAGCTCCTCAATGAATGTCCGTGGTGTGTTAGGCTTCGATAATGCCGAGAATGTCCTTCTCAGCCAATACCAGATAATCGACGTTGTCGGCTTTGTACTCGGTGCCACTGTACTTGGCAAACAAGATACGATCGCCAACTTTGACACTCATGGGCACCAACTGCCCAGCATCGGTGCGACGTCCCTCGCCTACGGCCATTACCTCGCCCTCCATGGGGCGTTCCTTGCTGGCTGTATCTGGCAAAAAGATACCGCCCTTGGTCATTTCCTCACGCTCAGCCGGCTTCACTACTACGCGGTCGGCCAACGGTCGGATGCGGAAGTTAGCCATGTTTGTCATGCCTCCTCATCGTAGTTTGTTCTTTAGCAGTCAATACTTTTGACTGCTAACCATGACTAAATATAGTGAAGCGCATAGGGCTTGTCAAGCAAAAATTAGCACTCTCGGGGTAAGAGTGCGATTTTCATATACAGTTTTAACAAAAGCCATGAATTTGACCGGCAAACCTATTGCGACATTCATGCGTAGTAGACAGTGAGAGATGCTCGCTGAGGAGTATGTATGCAAATCAACCGGAACTTAGGCATGGATTTGGTGCGTTGCACCGAAGCCGCCGCACTGCGGGCTGCCCGTCTCATGGGACGAGGTGACAAAGAGGCCGCCGATCAAGCAGCTGTCGATGCCATGCGCTTTGCGTTGCGGAGTATCGAAATGGACGGGCTGGTGGTGATTGGTGAGGGCGAAAAGGACGCTGCCCCCATGTTGTATACCGGTGAACGCGTGGGTACTGGGAGTCCTCCAGCCGTCGATATTGCCGTCGACCCCGTCGAAGGTACCACCTTGCTCGCCGAAGGTATGCCTGGCGCAATCGCGGTGATTGCTGTGGCTCGTCGCGGGGCCTTGCATGCCTGGAGTGGCGTGCCATACATGTACAAACTCGCCGTCGGCGAAGCCGCTCGTGGCAAAGTCGACATCAATGCTAGCGTGGCCGAAAACATTCATGCAGTCGCTGCTGCTTTACATCGCCCCGTCTCACAGGTGACGGTGGTCGTACTCGACCGGCCCCGCCACTACGATCTCATCCGCGATATTCGTGCTGTTGGAGCACGGATTCGGTTGATTCCACACGGCGACGTCGCTGCCGGGGTGATGACTGCCGTCAGTGACGCCCCCGCCGATATGCTCCTCGGGATTGGTGGAGCCCCCGAAGCCGTGATTACCGCTTGTGCCCTCAAGTGCCTCGGTGGTGAAATCCAAGCCAAACTTTGGCCTCGTGATGCCGCCGAAACACAATTGCTCGCAGACCAGGGTTTGCATGCAGATACCGTGTATACCACCGAATCACTCGTCAAGGGCGAAGACGTCTACTTCGTGGCCACAGGGATTACCACTGGCGAGTTCTTGCGAGGGGTGCAGTATAGCGACAATGGGGCACGCACCCATTCGGTGGTAATGCGTTCAACCACCGGCACCGTGCGGTATATCGAGTCCATTCATCGTTGGGACAAGCTGATGTCGGTGTCGGGTTTGGATTATGTTGCGACCAGTCAGTCCTAAAAAAAGCACCCCCACCGAATCCATGGATTCGGTGGGGGTGTAGAGCGACAATTATTATAAGACGTCGACATGACTATGATCGCCGAGCACCAGTCGGTACGCACTGGGGCGTACAGTCGACCGTGACACTTCAACATGGCGACCAATCAGGCTATCACAGAGTCGGCCTGGCAGATTGTTGATTTGGCAGTGCTCCAGCACAATGGAGTGCTCGATTTCGCTGTTTTCAATCACACAATGGTGATAAATCGACGTAAACGGACCCACGTACGAATTCACGATGCGCGTGCCCTCCCCGATGATGGCTGGGCCACGAATGGTGCTGTTGATGACCTCGGCACCCGCTTCAATGATGACCTTGCCGATGAGGTGTGAGGCCTCGTCGACGCTCCCTGATTGCTGTTCGACTAATTCCTCGAGCACGAGTCGATTGGCCTCGAGCATGTCGTCCTTCTTGCCGGTATCGATCCACCAGCCCCGATGCACATACGGGAATACTTGATGCCCTGTATCGACCAATGCCTGGATGGCGTCGGTAATCTCGAGCTCGCCACGCCACGACGGCTGAATCGAGTCAATCGCCTGCCAAATAGTGGCGTCGAACATGTAAATGCCCACGAGTGCCAAATTGGATTTGGGCTCTTTGGGCTTTTCGACCAAGCGATGAATGCTACCATCTGCGTTGAGCTCTGCGACCCCATACGAGCGCGGATTGGGCACCTCTTTGAGGACGATTTGCGCATTGTGATTGCTCGATTGGAACTGCTGGATGAGGCCCGCAATACCTCCTTGGATACAGTTGTCACCGAGGAACATCACAAAACGATCATCACCGAGGAACGGGCGAGCAATTTTGACTGCGTGAGCCAACCCAAGTGGCGCGTCTTGGGGGATGTAGGTAATCGAAACACCCCACCGGCTCCCATCGCCCACCGCAGCAGCGACCTCGGCTGCAGTATCGCCGACGATGATGCCAATATCGGTGATACCAGCATCCCGGATGGTTTCAATCACACGAAACAACACCGGTTTGTTGGCCACAGGCACCAACTGTTTGGCACTGGTGTAGGTGATGGGACGCAAACGCGTACCTTTGCCACCACTGAGGATAAGACCCTTCATGCCCACTCCTTACGATACAACGACAACCTGCTCTGATGGGTATAGTGTACACACAAATGGGCTCGTGTGTATGAAAACCAGCGTATAACACACTGATTGTTGCCCCCAAAAAACCACCACACACCGCATACAGATGTGTGGTGGTATGACATACGCTGTGATACCTGCGCTACCGCTTGATGCGTACCCCACCCGCATAGTGATCAAGCCAATATCGGTCATAGATGCTCGAAATCTGCACACCATAGCGTGGGGTCATGGCGTGTACCATCTTGCCACCACCGATGTACATCGACACATGGGTGATGCCGCGTCGGCCACTGGTATTGCGGAAGAACATCATGTCACCAGGTGCGAGATTCTCGTAGCCACCGACTTGTACCCCATTGCTCGCATTGAATTGTGCCGCTGCTATGCGAGGTACGGTGACGCCGACTTGCTTGAAGGCGTATTGCATCAGTCCGCTACAGTCAAACCCGGTGCGAGGTGTAGTGCCACCCCATACATAGGCGTATCCCACATACTGTAAGGCGATGTTGGCGACATCACTACTCGTGCTGATATTGGTGAAGTTTGCGGCTGCACGCACTGGTGCCACCGGCAATGCGGGGAAGTCAGTGGTGGTCGGCACACGTCGCAATACGTGCGAAGACACCCCAATCAAATCCTTGAAGACCCACACCTTGGAATTGTTGTACTTGACCTGCACCCAGTCCTTGTATTTGCCGATGAGGTCGAAGCGTGTGCCTTTGTCAACTGAGCCCATCTTGGCATGGCGTGAATCTGGCCCACGACGCAAATTGACGAGGTCGCCGGTAACGACGCCCACCAACTCGGGATTGGGGTCAGGAATCGAGTCGGCAGTGATGACACGCTGCTCGACCTCGTTGGTGACTTCGAGGAAGTCGGCACGCACCCACCCGTCAGTGCGGTTGTCGATTGCCACGTGATACCAATCTTGGTAGCGCTCAAGGAGCTCAACTGCCGCGTTGAGATTCAATGTCGTAATGGCCACATAATTGGTGCCAGGACCATCACGGAGCGTCAAACCCGACTCAAGCACGATGCCCGTGCGCGGTGGTGGTAATGGTGGGACTTCGCTCTCGAAAATATCAAACATGGTCGTGGCCGTGTTTTCGGGCAACGACAAAAGCTCACCGGCCATCCAGTATATGGGCGCATCAACACGCTCACGCACCTGATACCAGTCGCCGAATTTGCCGATGACCTGCAACTCGGTACCTGCTTCGGCACGAGTGATGGGGTCGTAGTTGGTGCCAGGCCCGTTACGCATAAAGGCCTTGTCGACGATGACTGTCACCGGGATGACCGAGGGCGCCATGACCTGATTGCGTGACACCAATGAAATCGGCACCGGCAGGTCTTCGCTTTCGATCAACGGCGCATCACCCTCTTGGCTGACCGATTCTGAAGTAATCGGCGCTACATTCACCGTGAAGTCATCACCACCGGTGACCGTGGCAGTCTGTGCTGCTGGCTCGTTGGGGATGAGTGTGACCACATTGCTGTTGCTGACCATCAGTGCAAACGGAATAATCGCAATCACCAACGCATGATTCACCACGCGCTGTGACACATACTGCAACAACAATTGTGGTTGCTGACGCAATGATTGCAGTGTGGGAATGCTGTCGGTGATGCCGCTATTACTATCCATGCTACGCATGAAACTTTTGCGCTGATTTTGAGCTTTGCGTAAAAGCTCAAAAGGATCTTGACCTCCCTGGGGGATGTGTTGGGATTGATCAATCATAGGGTTGAAACTCCTCTAGTGCCTAGAAAATACCACCTACAACGGCACGCCTGTGTGTTGCGTACAAACAACAGTGTACCCGATGACTGCTGACTGTGGGGCTACTTTGGCATTACAAAGCAATGAATATCTGCCCAGAACAAACCGAGTATACCGGGCAATCTACGCAGAGTATAGCATACAAATCAGCTGACCAACAATAGGCGCGATGGTTTTGGCGCGCTAGTATGGCTTGTACTGTGCATACTCACGACGACGATACGCTACGACAACGGGTCGGCCGCAAATTGATCGTGGACTTCGGCAAGGCGCTCATCGGTGTGCCGGGCATAGTATTGCTCGGTGATGCGCGTGTTGGCGTGCCCCAAAATCGCCGATACTTCTGACAACTGTACCCCTTCGTTGAGCAACCACATGGCCACAAAATGCCGGAACGTATGTGGTGTGGTGTGGCGCAACAATTCGGCTTCATGGGTGCGACCCGCTTGCATGACGTCGTCAGCCAGTGTCAATGCTGCATGTGTGACGATGTTCCAGGCAGCGACACGGTTGAGGCGATGCCCTGGACTGCGTGGCCCGTGCGAAATGAACAACGGCGTGGCTGCGGCGAAACTTGCCCTCCGAGCGAGGATGTAGCGCTCGATGGCGGTGCGCGCGTGAGGTCTGATGAATACCGTGCGTCGTTTGTTGCCTTTGCCGACCACCGACACGCGATTGGCCATCAGACCGTGGTCACCGCGTAATTCATGGACGTCTAGTGCGAGTATTTCAGAAATACGACACGCCGTCGAAAACAACAGATGCAGGAGTGCTGCATTGCGCAACCCACTTAATCGTTCACGCTCGACTTTGGAATGAGGGGTGCTGGCTGGGAGCTCTTGATCATAAAACGTTACCAGCCGGCGTAAATCGGCGACATCGGGTGCCCGACTGGTGGTCACCCGCGGCAGCGCATCGCTGAGATGCATCTGCATCAGCGTCAAATCGCAGCTGAGCAATCGGCGATCGGCCAGGTAACGCAAGATGGCGAGTACACCGTGACTGTAGGTTTGTACGGAGCCATCAGCCAAGTGCCGCAACGAATTGACCCATTCGGCGACATCTGCTGCTTGAATGTCGCTGACGAGGTGCCGTTGATTGGCGTGGGCCCACTGCGCAAACGAGCGCCACGCGTCGCTGTACGACGCCAATGTGGCAGTCGATAGCGGACGGCGGCGGCGGAGCTGATCGGCGTTCCAAGCGAAAATGGCATCATCGAGTGAGTATGTCATGAGACCAATTATACGCTGTAGTAGGTTAGGGAGTCAACGGGCGGCTTGGGGCACTGGTCTGTTGGGTGGGGTAGATCAAGCGAGGTGGTGTGTTGGGCGTGATGCTTGTGTGTTGATAGGCCAGCATGAGGAGTTGTTGGGCATCAGGATTGGCATGGTCGTGTTGCAACAGCACCCACATGCGCTCGATGAGCTCGCTGTAGAGTTGGCGTTGCAACAGCATATGCCCGAGCCGGATGGCGGCTGCCACGTATTCATTGGCGTAGTACATGCGTTGCTGGTGGTTCCATTCGGTGATGGGTTGGTCGGCCATAAACTCACCCTGATACAAGTTGAGGGCGTGTCTGAGTAGCGGGAGAGCCTGTTTGTCGTCGTGGAGTTGGCGACAGCGCCGCAGCGCTACATGGAACAAATCACAGTCAACGGTGACATGCGATGGGATGTGTAATCCAATACTCGTAGAGTCGCTCACGATCATCGATGGGGCAATGGGATCGAGTACGCGGCGGAGCCGATGCAATGCGACCCGTAAGTTGTTGAGAGCCGCATCACCTGCAAGATCTGGCCACAGCATGTCGCTGAGTGTGGTGCGGCTTTGGTGGTAGTGTGGGCTGGTGATGAGCACAAAAAACAGGTCAATGGTGCGCTGACTACGCCAGTGGCTGTGTGGGATGGGGTGCACCTGAGTGCAGACAAAGCGCCCAAAGGTCTGGATGTGGGCGGGGATGGGTTGTGTGGTCGGTGAGTGAGCGGATGCATGACCCGCAACAGGAGTGCTCATTGGATGCACCTTTCTGGTAGGTTGTGCAGTCACAACACGAATATGGGGGCGTGTAATATGTTTGTAGCGTAGCAAAATCTGTGTCATTCGGGTATCCCCCATTTGTGAGGAATCGTATCCCCCATTTTGGATAATTGGGAAATTGTGTATAGGAATGACAGAGATATGGTAGGATATGCACAGTGTTGCCGCCTATTTGCCAGCAGTGGCGAATAGGGGAGTGCTGAGGGCGTCACAGCGAATATGTATACAACTCACGGCATTGATCGGAGCACCATATGAGTCGGCCGAAGCGCGTTCTTTTTGCCATTTCCGATACCGGTGGTGGGCACCGTTCGGGTGCGGCCGCGTTGCATGCGGCGTTATTGCAGCATCCGCTTGCTGCTACATACGAATACAGCACCATCGATTTGATTACGGCGACCGGTTTGCCGTTGTTGAAAAACGCACCCGGGTTGTATGATCAGTTGTCTACCCGGTGGTTACCAATTTTTGATTTGTTATATCAAATTACCAATGGACGACGTAGAGTCGATACTATTGCGCAAATTGCGTACTTGTCGGCCCAACGCAACGTATTGCGGACGCTGGAGGAGTTCCAACCAGATTTGGTGGTGTCTGTACATCCGTTGGCGAATCGGTTTATCGGGCATGCCCGGCGCACCTACAACATGCAGTTTCGATTTATCACGGTTGTGACTGATCTCGTGAGTCTGCACACAGCCTGGGGTGACCTCGATGCTGATTTGTGTGTGTCGCCCACCCAAGAGGGTGTGGAGGTGCTGGTACGGCAGGGGATGCCGGCCGACAAGGTGGTGTTTGCGGGGTTCCCCGTGCATCCCAAGTTTACGGCATGTCGGTTGACATCTGGGGAGGCACGGGCCCTGATCGGCATTCAACAAGACCGCTACACGGTGTTGTTGACGGCTGGTGGTGTGGGTTCGGGGCGTCTGCGTGAATTAGTTACTGCAATCCATGAGCAGTACCCTGAGGCACAGTTGTTGGTGGTGACTGGGCGAAACGTAGCGTTGCGTAGCGAGTTGCAGCGTCTCAACATGCCTGAGCACGTGCACGTGTATGGGTTCGTTGACAACATGGAGCAGCTGATGGCCGCGAGCGACATTGTGGTCACCAAGGCCGGACCTGGTACGTTGATGGAAGCGTTGGTCATGCAACGACCGGTGATTATCACCGAGGCTGTGGGCATGCAAGAGCGTGGCAATATCACCTTTGTCGTAGAACGTGGTTTGGGGGCATATGCACCACGCATGAGCCAGATTGTGGCGGCAGTAGGCGCGTTGATGGATCCCGTGCATCATGCGACGACGATGCAGCGTTTGGTCGATGCGGTGCCACGCGATGGTGCGTTTCAGATTTCGGAACTTATCGTGCAGCAGTTGATGCTCGAACCGCCGACGCTGATGATGCGGCAGTCACGCACACGTGAATTGGTGCCACATTGGATGATTCGGAGTATGCCTCGTGAAGAAGGATCGCGGCGGGTTCGTGTGCTGGGGTTGCCTGTGCTCAAGCGATTGCGGCGGGTGGGGAGTATTTCGGTGCAATGGGGGCGCCGGCAGCAACGTCAGCGTGCCAAAAAACGTACGTAATACCAGCAAAATTTCAGATACGCATAAGCACCGTAAAATACAACTGTTTTGATGCAATGTAGTATAATAATCAACATGACTGTTTGATGACGATTTTGCACTTTTGATTGTGTTATTTTATGGAGAATAGTCGTGGCATCAAAATCTCCACGTACTGATCAGATACGGTCACTCGACCGTACCCAACGTAGCCAGCGTATTACTGCAAAGCGTGCCCAGATTCGTCTGCGGGCACAGCTGATGATGAATGTGCTGCTGTTGATATTAGTAGTAATTGCCGCTGGTGGTATTTGGTTTTGGTCGGTCGAACGTCGCTACCAAGATCGCATTTATCCGAACGTGACGGTACTGGGTGTGAATGTTGGTGGACTACAACCCGAAGAAGCCGTACAGGTGCTCGAAGATCATTTCCGTGGCTTCCAAGAAACGCCCATTGTGTTGACATTTGAAGACCGTTCATGGAGTGTGAGTGGCGAGGAACTGGGCCTGCAGATGGCGTTCGAAGAGAGCGTACAGCAGGCGTATCGCATTGGGCGTACTCGCGACATGTTTACCAACATGCAGACCATTTTGGGGGTCATTCAGACTGGCTCAGAAGTGGCTGTGACGGTGGTGGTTGACGAACAGCAGACCCAAGCCAGTGTGGCGCGCTTGTCGGCCGTGATTGATCAGGTGGCAACCAACCCGGAGTTGATGCTCAACGGCACGGCGATTTGGGTGCAACCAGCCAGCAAGGGGCGCATGGTGCTGGTCGATGAGACCGTTGCACGCATCCGTGAGGTATTGCCGTTGTTGGCCAAACAACAGCAGGTGGTAGTGGCGACGCGTGAATTGTTGCCACGGGTCAATGCTGAGGCTGTCGAGGAAGCACGCAAGCGCTTCTATGACTTGGTAGGGCAGCCACTGACGGTGCGCGTCGGTGAAGACGAATTCGTGTGGTCGAGTGCTGATTTGGCGTGCATGATTGAGCACGTGCAAGTTGCTGAGGCTGATGGATCAGACTCATATCAGTTGTTTTTCAATCCGTATCAACTTGAACGACGGATTGTCGATATTGCCGAAGAAACGCAAACCCCACCGGTCTACCCGCGTGTGGCTTGGAACGGTGGCAATTTGGTGGTGACCGACCCAGGCAAGCCGGGTTGGAAGCTGAATCGTCATGAAGGGCGTGACATTATCACCCAAGCAGTCGATGCTGGTGAGCGCACTGTGACGTTGACACCACGCTATGTGGCGGTGCCGATTACCCAAGAAAACGTCAATACGTTGGGGATTGTGGGGTTGGTGTCTGAGGGCAAAAGTGACTTCACTGGCTCTGCCCCCTATCGTGTGACCAACATCGAAGCTGGGCTGAAGTTGCTAGACGGCATTTTGATTCCTCCTGGCGAAGAGTTTTCGTTTAATGATTCGATTGGCGAAATCAACGAAGAAAACGGCTTTGTGGAGGGATACGCCATCGTGCAGAACCGCACTCAGTTGGAGTACGGCGGTGGTATTTGTCAGGATTCGACGACCGTGTTTCGTGCTGCGTTCTGGGCTGGCTTGCCGATTACTGAGCGTTGGGGGCATTCGTTCTATATCAGCTGGTACGACAAGTACGGTCCTACGGGCATGGACTCGACCATCTTTACGGGTGGTCCAGATTTGAAGTTTTTGAATGACACGGGCAATTGGCTGTTGATGCAGACGAGTGCTAATCCCAAGACGGGTGTGGCTTCGGTGCGTCTGTATGGCACACCGACGAAGCGTAAAGTGGAATTGGTGCAGTACATCTACGAGCGTACGCCGGCTCCTGAGACGCCGGTCTATGTGGCCGATGCCGAACAACCACAGGGCACCATCAAGCACAGTGATCGTGCTCGTGATGGACTGGCCATCGAAATTGAGCGGTATATTACCGACCCGGATGGCACAGTGCGCCAGCCAGATAGCT
>VFQT010004983.1_pt1 | contig 10490 bp, 5 predicted proteins | sample 3512381 | NCBI WGS metagenome assembly VFQT01 (sample SAMN10412376, study PRJNA504923) | tailings metagenome | isolation source: Relicate 2 Philex TSF3 active mining site | place: Philippines: Tuba, Benguet | collected 2017-08-29 | reverse complement strand
TTGTTGCAGGCTGCGGCTGGCTTCGCATTGCGCCGTGGTCATGTCCCCAAAGCGCGCTCATATTTGGCCAAAGCTCTGCGGCAGGATCGCCACAATGACACGACGTGGTATCACGTGGCATGTGTGCATTTGGCTGAATCGCTGTGGTCACTGGCGTTGTTTGCGTTGCAACGCGTCAAAGATCAGTATGCACCGCATATTTTGGCAGTGACGGCCCAAGCTCGAGCTGGGTTGGGCATGATTGACGGCGCCATTGCCGCCTTTGAAAACGCGCTCAAGTATGACGGCAACATGGTTTCGACGCGGGTGGCATATAGCAAGGCGTTGGCACAATTTGGGCGCTACGAGCCAGCCTACGAGCAGAGCTTGCTGGCGTACCAAAGCCTGCCGAGTGATGTCGACACCTTGGTGCAGTTGGCCACCATGGCCCTCAAGACCCAACGCCCCAACGAGGCACTGGAATACATTGATGAGGCATACCAGATTGCACCGCGCCGAATTGACGTGTTGTGTCAGCGCAGTCAGATTTTGTGTGTCCAGCGGACATACGACGAGGCGTTGGTACTAGCACGGCAAGCATTGGACATTGATGGGCAATCTGTGGCTGCATTGGTGGCTACTGCGACTGCCTTGCAAGGGCTGAATCGGCAGCGTGAAGCATTGGTCTACTATCAGCAAGCCTTGGAGCTTGATGCAAACAACGAACAGGTGTTGGCGGGTATCCGTGATGTATCGTTGCAACTCAACGAAATCACCGGTGCTGCTGACGCAGCCCAGCGACTGGTGTCGATGTACCCCAAGTCAGCGCAGCATCATTTGCGCTTGGGTGAGGTATTGGTGGCACTCAATGTGCCTGAGGCTGCGCTGATTGAATTGCAACAAGCGATTGATCTCGATCGCATGCAGCCGCAAGCCAAGCAGTATGGAGCAGAGCAGACGTTGTCGGCACAGGCCTATGCTCGCATGAGCGCCGCATATGCCAAGAGTGCACGTTGGTCCGAAGCTCGCGAGTGTGCAGAGTCGGCCATCCAACGTGCCCCTGATTGTGCCGATCATCATGCGTTGTTGGGTGACGCATTGTTAGGGCTCGGCCAGCGCATTGCCGCTATCGACGCATACCGCAAGGCGGTTGAATATCGCCCCGACAACGCCCAGTGGCAGTATTTGTTGGGGTATTTGCTCCAGCAGAGCGGCGCTGACCGTGAAGCTGTGACGGTCTTGCAGAACGTGGTAGCGTTGACCGATCGGGCCGAGCACTATCACACGTTGGGATTGGCACATTTGGCAGTGGGCGACAGCAAACAGGCCATTCGCATGTTTAGCAAGGCCATTCAAAAGCGACCTGATGCGCACCATTGGCGCGCAGATTTGGCGGATGTGCATGCTTCCCGGGGATGGTATGCCGAGGCCATTGCCGAGATTGACCAAGCGTTACAGGATGCCGGCGACCATCCGGTGTTGTGGCGTAAGCGCGCCGAGTTGCACTATCGCAACCAACACATTGAAGCGGCAGCCGATGATATTGTCGAGGCACTGCGTCGTGATGCAAATGACGGCAAGGCGCTGACGCTGATGTCCAAAATCATGCAACGCAAAGGCATGCCAGAGCGGGCGCTTGAGGCGGCTGAACGTGCAGTACAACTGCATGGTAATGATGCGCAGGCCCGCTACCAGCTTGCCACCCTGTTGCGTGCGGCGAAGCGGCATGGTGAGGCCATTCCACACTTAATTGTGGCGTTGCGTCTACGTGATCAAGAATCGCAGTGGTGGGTTGATTTGGCCGAAAGCTACGATGCCGTGCGAGACCACGTCAATGCGTCTCGGTGCATGCAACGGGCCGTCGAAATCGAGCCGAGTGATCTGCAACTGGCCTATCGCCTCGGTGAATTGTTGTTGCAGGCCGGTGAATACGCAGCTGCAGAATCGGAGTTGCGCCGCATCATGATTACCAAGCCCACGCATGCAGCCGCCATTGCGTGCCTGGCCGAGGTCATGATGGCCCAACAACAGCCCGATGAAGCCCTGTCATTGGCACGGCGAGCGGTTGATCTCGATGCTGGCCATGGCGATCACTGGCGTGTACTGGCGCATGTTCTGCGTGAGAGTAATCGCTATGACGAAGCCCTCGAGGCAGCACGCACTGCCTACGAACTCGATAACCAACATGCCCCATCCGCCCTCACATATGGCGTACTGCTGATGGACTTCGGTGATATCGCTGAGGCGGTACAGGTCTTGTCTGCTGCCGTGAAAGCCGATGATAGTCAGCCCATTTATCATTGGTGCCAGGGCATGGCCTTGCGCAAACAAGTGCCACTGGCCATGGATATCGAAGAATTTACAGAAGTGACACCCGAACAACAGGTCGCGTTGAATGGCGCACTCAAGGCATTTGATCGGGCGTTGATGCTCGAGGGCGATAATCCACGGGTCATTTTCGAACGCGGCATCGTCTTGCAGTTGTTGGGTCGTCACTATGAAGCCGTATCGTCGTTTGATGCGGCTGTGATTTTGTATGGCGAAGTACACCCACGCCCGATTATCGGTGATGCGGCAGCAGCCAGTGTGCTCGACAAAAATGATCTGTCGGCACACATTCGTCAACGGCGCATGCTGTCGTTGTTTGTGCTCAAACGCTACGCCGAAGCGCAGGACGACATTCGGTATGTGCTGGCAATTGTGCCACTGTCTGTGCATGATTTGTATTTGTCGGGTCGCGTGGCTCTAGCCCTCGAAGAGTACGCCGTGGCGACGTCAGCATTGGCCAGTGCTGCCGCCAATAGTCCAGGTAATGCCACCATTCAGATGTGGTATGGCATGGCGCTGATGAAGGTGGGGCAAATTCCACAGGCTATTGGCGCACTTGAGCTCGCCAACGACCTGACGCCCAACAACGGTGCCATCAATGCCATGTTGCGTGATGTGTACATCCAAGACAATCGTTTTGATCGGGCGATGAGTGCCGCGCAACGGGCGACACGCTACGATCCTGGTAATGCCTACAACCACTTTGCGTTGGGGCAGTTGCTCTATCGTACGCGTCGCGATTCGGATGCTCGCCATTCGATTATCAATGCCTTGACGCTCAAAAACGACGAGTTGGAATGGCACATGTTGCTCGGTGACATCTGTGTACGTATGGGCATGTACGACAATGCGCGCAGCGCGTATCTGAGTGCCAAAACCATCAATCCCAATGCCACAGCGCCACATTTTGCGATTGCACAATTGCTGGTACTCCAAGGGCGCATTCAAGACGCAATTAGCAACCTCGAACAGGCGCTGTTGTTGAATCCCACAAACGCAGAATGGCACCATCGTCTGGGTACCCTCTATGAGCAAATCAACGATGTTCCCAAAGCCCGCGAAGCCTTTCAGCGTGCGGTCGAGTATGGCGGCAACAAACCGAAGTACTACTCATCGTATGCCCACTATGTAGAGATGAGCTCGGACAAGGATGTCGATGAGGGACCGGTCGAAACCGTGGCCATTGCGCCCGAGCCTGAAGTCGTGCAGCCCAAGAAGCCAGATCCGTTGGTCTCTAAAACGGGGAAATTCGACGATGAGCGCATGATGTACTTGGCGATGGGCGATGTGCTGTTCGAGCAGGGGTCATACCAGAGTGCACTCGAAAACTACGAGAATTCGCTCAAAATCGACTATGCCAACGCCGAGGCACTATGGCGGCTTGGTCGTGTCAAACAGGTACTCGGTCGCAATACTGATGCACGTGTGGCCTACGAGGAAGCGATACGCTATGACGGTCGTTGTGTGCCGGCGCTGGTGGGGTTGGCACAACTTGCTGCCGCCAATTCACAATACGAAGTGGCGATATCGTTGTTGCGTTCAGCCTGTGACGAAGACCCCGCAAATAGCGAGCATCAGATTTTCTTGGCAGAAATGTACTGGGCCAATAAACAGATGCAGTCAAGTGAGCGGCTGGTGGTCGAAATCCAACATCGGGTGTCACTGCAACCGGCAATCATGCATCGCTATGCCGAAATCGCCTACAAAAATCGTCGCTACCAGTTGACGATTTGGGCTGCTGAAATCGCCATCAAGGGCGATCGCCAGGCATCCTATTATGTGACGTTGGCCCGAGCTCATCGTGATAACGGTGATATGTCACGAGCTATTGCCGCCTTCCGACGTGCCATTGAAATAGATCCAGCGTTACGCGATATCCGCACTGAGTTGTCCAAGATTGTGCCATTGTGGCATGGTCGTGGCAAGCCTCAAGATTAGTGATACGTGCTGATGGTGTGCATCAGCGATAGGGTGATGAGGAGCACATATGGAGCAGCGCAGACAACCCAAAGAATTTGCTACCGTGCCTGCGCTGGACGTGTCGTTGCGTGTGGCGACACCACTAGCGGTTACCGCGAATAACCCCGATGATCGTCTGCCCGACATGTTGCCGTTTGCTCTGATATGTGATGCATGTGAGCGAGCGATTGCTGCAGGGAATCACAAAGTGGCTTGGCGAGCCGCTCAATCGTTGTTGCGTAGAGCTCCAGAATCATTGGTGACGAGTTTTATTCTGGGTCAAGCCTTGGTGGCAGGTAAACAAGCGGCACTGGCGATACCGTATTTTCAACTCATCTTGAAACGCAACCCCACTGATGCCCGGGCCTGGTACGGCCTGACGCATGCCCTACAGGCGTGTGCTCAGACACAGCCAGCAAAAGTTACTTGGCAACGTGCGGTCTTGAATCAACCCCTTGGTGCTAATGGCCTCCCCAGTGAAGATGCAGCTGGTATGGCCGTGGCACGTGGAGTATTGTTGTTGAAGCGCGGTATGCCAGAATTGGCATCGGTGGAATTGCTAAACACAATGCGCACGAGTGCGCCACGACCCGAATTACACCTCTACTACATCGAGTCCTTACGCCAGTCGGGGCGGCTCGACGAAGCCATGCGCTTGATCTCGCACTTTGATGTCGAGCTTGAGCCGTCGTTGCCGGTGTTGTGGCTCCGTGCGGTGCTCAGCGATAGTGACGATGTGCGGCAAGTCACACGCGCCAGCATCCAAGACATGGATCCAGATGGGCGCTATGCGCAGACGTTTTTTGCACCGAATCCCCCTCCTTGGCCAGCATGGGATGGCCCAGAGTTGAGTTGGGACCAAGATTTGGTGGCATTGAGTGCGTATTTGGTCGAGGCCTTAGATGCTCTGCCCACCACCGTAGTGGCACAGCGTAAACACGCTGATGTGGCACTCACTACTTCCCCAGCGCCCGCAGTACCCCCTGTGACTCCTATCGATATTCGTGATGGGCAGGTGCACATGGTGTTGGCACATCGTCAAGCGTTGGTGCGGCGCTTCGGGCATGATGCGTGGCAACGTATTGATGCGGCGTTGCGGCAACTACAGCTGGTCTTACAACGCAACGGGTTGACGGTGGTGTCGGGGTACATTGATGATCCCGTGCACCTGCAACTCGGTGACGTTCGTATTGTGCAAGCGGTACCTGCTGAGGCCATGGCAGTGCGGGATTTGGTTCGTTCGTTTTCACAACAACTCAAACCCCATGCGGCTGAGTTGACCACACTGCTCCTGATCGGCGGAGATGATTGTATTCCGTTTCATCGCCTGCAAAATCCCATCCCAGATGATGAACGTACGCTGTTGTCAGACAGCCCGTATGCCTGTGATGATGCCGGGTACCTGATTCCACAACGGATTGTGGCACGCCTCCCCGAAGGTGAAGGTGCCAGCCCCGAGTTGTTGCTGCAGTTGCTCGAGCGTATGACCACCTATCATACCCAGGCCCATCATCAGGGGCAGCTCGGATTCGACGTATCGGCGTGGCTGCGGATTCGTAGCGTGCCCGGTGATCGTTTCGCGCGTGGGATTGCGGCCGAGGTCTGGCAAGAGCCGTCGCGGGTCGTGCTCCAAAACTTGCACCCCGAAGCACAGCTCCTGCATTCTCCACCGGTGACGAGTGAGTCGTTGTCGGTACGCATGTTGGCAGGCCGTGAAGTGTTGTATTTGAATCTCCATGGTGCGGCGGGGATGGCGCATTTTTATGGCCAGCCACAGGATACGTGGGGGGCTGCTACGGCTTTGCCGATTGCCCTGACCCCCCAACACATGACACGCCAAGTCGCCGAAGGCACCATTGTGATTAGTGAGGCCTGCTACGGGGCTGAATTGCAGGGACGTACCCCCGACAATTCTATTGCGCTCCAAGCGCTGTATCAGGGGGCGCGGGCCTTTGTAGGGGCCACGGTCAATGCGTACGGCAGTGCCGTGTTGCCGCTCCTCGGCGCAGATTTGTTGTTTGAACGATTGACATATCACCTTGCCAACGGCATGCCTATCGGGTTGGCGTTGTACACGGCACGTCTTGAGTTTGCCCAAATCATGTTCGAACGCCAGGGCTTCCTCGATGACGTCGATATCAAAACACTGATTGAGTTTATTTTGTTGGGTGACCCATGGGCTACGCTCAAAGGGCAAACAGCTCAGCCGTCGATTCGGCATACAACGCAGACTGGGAGCTTTACGGTGGTGGCAGTTGAACGGGTGCCCAAAATGGTGCGGCGTATGCTGCTCAACGAAACTGATGTGTCGCCGCATATGCTTCGTCGTGCCAAAGAAGTCATCCAGAAGTATTTACCCATGGAGTCGTCATTGCGCATGTCAATTATGGCGACGACGAACCCGTACTATCAGTCAAAAGGGGTCTATCGCCCCGATGTGCGGTTTAGCTCCAAAGCATTGTTGTACACTAGCGACGGGAATTTTGTGCCACGCAATGTGCATGTCACCATGCACAACGACACATTGACCAAAACAGTACTCAGCCGTTAGCACGGAGCTCAGCTGCCAGGCCTGTCAAGCGCGCCTGTGCACCGGGAATGATGTCGTGGGTGGTTTGGTGCCTGTAGCCCGCACTTGAGTGCGCCATTGGCGTGCGTACCGGTGTGGGCCGCAGTGTGCTGGGGTCGACCAATAGAGGCGGTGTTACGTCCCACAGTGGCGGCCGTTGGATGGGTGGTGTGTCCCAGCCAAAATGTTGGGCAAGGGTCTGGGCATATGCGGCCGCAGAATGAGGTAGGGTGTGCTGTGTAATCGTAAATTCACGCGCATTACGGGCCAACGCTGCACGCAGTTCAGGGTGGCGATAGAGCAAGTACGCACTATGGCTGAGCATGTCGCGTTCCCCAGCGCCTATGGGGATGTGTACCGCCGCCGCAGTGGGGATTTCGAGGAATGAGCCGCTCGCCGAAATCAACGTCGGCTTGGCAGCAGCTAGCAGGCGTAACAGGCTCGCCGATGTTTCGCCGGCCGTAGGATGCCGCAAATTGATACAAATATCTGCTGCTGCCACATAGGCGTTGAATTGTGCGGCAGATACATACCCCGTCACATGGACGGCACCCGCCGTGTTGGTGCGACGCACAAGGTTGGGCAGCGAGACCGCTTCTGATACACTCCCCACAATAATGTAGTGCGCATTGACACCAGCTTGGCGCAGTGTGCGGATGGCTCGGAGCACATGATCAACGCGTTTGTAGGGGTTGACATGTCCAAACGACGCCAAAATGAAGGCATCTTCACCTAAGCCAAGGTGCTGGCGGATGACGTGATTGTCTGCTTCATCGAGGATGGGCACCCCCATTGGTACGGCTACACTTGTCAATGTGGGGCGTAGCGCACGCACCGCATCTGCCACATAATGACTATGCCCAATGACGAGTTGGGCAGTCTCGATGACGGGTTGACACAACGGCATGTCAAAGACGCTTTCGTCGAATACTCCACGCAACATGCGCTGTGCGACACGCTCGCCGGCTTCACCATAGTACTGACGTGCGAGGTCGATATACCCTGCTTGGTTGTGTTGGTGTACGGCATGATACTGCACCATGAAGTGATGTAGCACGAGATCGTGTAACACGATGACTCCAGGTGTGCGTTGTGCAGCATCCCAGATATGACGATGTGATGGGCTATTGCCCATGTGGTACAAAATGGCGTCGTACGCCTGCTGTGCGTGATCACTGCTGAGTTGCGTAATCGGTCGTACGGTGAGGTGGCGGGTCAACAACGGATTGGCAGGGGTGAGGCCAGGATCCACATAGAGCGTGATGTCGAAGTATTGCCCCAAGTACGGCAATAACTCTTCGCTGTAGTCTGAAATGCCTGAGTGGACCGGATTGACCGGGCTACAGTAGGCGATTCGTCGTATCATGCCCCACCTCTTATCTCAAAGAACCGTGAATGCCATTATGACATATTTTGCGGTCAGCATCATGTCTGATGTGCTACAATCGCTATAGTGAATACCATGTGAGGGGTTATGGAATTAGCTCTTGCCATTGTGCGATACGTCTTTGTGGGTACCGTGTTGATTGGCGGTGGAGTGGTGATGTGGTCAATTGTCCGGCTAGCATGGGACAAAGCTCGGACACAGACAACGGTCGAGGATGATGCATGACGGTGCGATTATTTCATTGCTCGGATGTCCATGCAGGCCCACCGTTCGATGCCGATGTTGCCGAAGTACTCCGTGCTGAAGCACACACGTATGCTCCAGATTTGTTTGTGGTGTCTGGCGATTTCGTCCAACGCGCTGATTTCGAAGATCAATGGCAAACCATTACCGCTTGGTTGGCAGGTACACCGCAGCCACGCTTGGTGGTGCCCGGCAATCACGATGTGCCGTTGTATCACGTGTGGCAACGCCTTTTTCAACCCTATGGGCAATATCGCAAACACATCAGTGACAATCTGACACCCGTCGTACAGCTCGATGGTGTCACGGTCATCGGGGCCAACACCGCCTTTGGATTGACGGTCGATGGTGGCTGGTTGAGCCCGGCCCAACAACAGCACATCCGCACTGCGGCGCTGGCAGCGCCTGCGCACCACAAACGTGTGGTGGTCATGCATCATCATCTGGTGAATCCTGCTGGTGTCGGTCGACGCAGTCGCGTGGCTCAATCTGAGCAGATTGCCAAATTGTTCGATGAATGCCAGATTGATGTGGTCATGTCGGGGCACATTCATTTGTCGTATGTCGGGCATACGCGTGACACGTGGCCACAGTTGGCGCATGGTACGATTATTTGTCAGGCAGGCACGGGATCGTCACGCCGTGGCAAAAGTCGCGAGCGCCACCAATGTGCCTACAACACGATTGAGATTTCAACTCGTGAAGTGTGTATTCGACGCCATGTGTATCAAGCCGAAGCACGGGCATTTGTGATACAAGTCGAACACCGTGAACGTTTGTTGCCGTGGTCATAACCGGAATGAAAGGAATTGGTGATGGAATACGACGATACACAATTAGTGCGTGACATATTGGCAGGGGATACGCAGTCTTTTAATGTGCTGGTAGAACGCCATCAATCACGCGTGTATAGTCTGTGTGTGCGCATGGTGGGTGACGCCGATGCCGCTGCAGATGTGGCGCAGGATGCATTTATTTCGGCATACCGCAATTTGCCGTCACTGCGTGGTGAGTTCAGGCCATGGATGATGCGCATTGCCGCCAATGCGTGTCGTGATGTGCTGCGCACCCGCAAACGTCGCCCTACGGTGTCGATGGACGCCGATCCGAGTGATGATGCGCCGGCGCAACAGATTGCAGATAGTCAGGCTGGCCCCGAGGATGTGCTGATGCACACCGAAATGCAACAGGCTCTCGTAGAAGCACTCTATGCCATCCCCGACGAACAGCGTGAAGTGGTCATCCTCAGTGATGTACAAGGCTATTCGTATCAAGAAATCGCCGAGGTGACAGGCATTAATATCGGCACGGTGAAGTCTCGCCTCAATCGAGCACGGACCCGGCTCCGTGAGATTTTGATGGCGGCGGAACTCTTCCCTCAGGTAATGCGTCATATCCGTGATGAAGCGGAGGATAGGTAGGCGTATGGGATCACAGCAGCACAGCCAGCAAGACCAAGCGTTGTTGTCGGCATATATTGACGGCGCACTCGCCCCAGCACAGGCACGACAACTCGAACAACGTATGAGTACTTGTTCAGAGTTGCGCCAACACTACGAAGAATTGCTCCAGATGCGTGATGCACTGCGCAGTATGCCTGATGTGCGCCCACCACGATCGCTCCGCATTGATGTGGCTCGGCTCGAGGCAGCCCGTGGTTGGCGCTGGTGGCTGATTGCACCTCCCGGTGGGCGTTTGGTGCCGTCGTTGGGGCTGATGGCTAGCCTCATCGTATGTGTGTTTGCCCTGCAATTCATCATGATAGCGCCCAATAGTCCGGTGTCGCCACCTCTCAAAGGCAGTGTCTCGTTGAGTGATAATCAGGACACCGCCGCAAAATCCGCCCAAGCACCAGAGTTGTCCATGGCCGCAGAATCGGTGCCATTGGTGGCTGATGATGCCATGACTGTCGATCTCACCGCTTTTGTGCAGTATTTGGTGGTGATAGTCAGCCTCGTGCTGGTGATTGCCTGTGTGCGCTGGTTGTGGGTGGTCCGCCACTATCAACAACGCCCACAACGGAGG
>VFQT010004982.1_pt1 | contig 10493 bp, 9 predicted proteins | sample 3512381 | NCBI WGS metagenome assembly VFQT01 (sample SAMN10412376, study PRJNA504923) | tailings metagenome | isolation source: Relicate 2 Philex TSF3 active mining site | place: Philippines: Tuba, Benguet | collected 2017-08-29 | reverse complement strand
GCGCCATCACCGCGATCACCGTGATCTCCACCGGATCGCTTCGGCTTGGCAGCTCGGTCAGGAAGCGGATCGACGGATCCCAGAGGTTCTGCCCGGTCACCAGCTGCACCGCGTTCACGATCGGCTGGCGGAAGAACAGGAACACGAAGCCCAGCATCAGCCCCAGCACCGTGCCCAGCGCGCCGATCACGAAGCCGGTCGTCACGAATATCTTGAGCAGCGACCGGCGGGTGGCGCCCATGGTGCGCAAGATCGCGATATCGCGCGTCTTGGCGCGCACCAGCATGATCAGCGACGACAGGATGTTGAACACCGCCACCAGCACGATGATCGACAGCACCACGAACATCGCCACCCGCTCCACCGCCAAAGCCTCGAACAAAGAGGCGTTGATCGTCTTCCAGTCGGTGACGACCGCCTGCCCCGCCAGCCGCTCGGCCAAAGGTTGCAGGATTTCGCCCACCCGGTCGGGATCGTTGGTGGTGACTTCGATCATGCCAACCGAATCCCCGGTCAGCAGCAGCGTCTGCGCCTCCGGAATGGGCATGACGACGAAGGCCTGATCATAGTCGTAGACGCCGATCTCGAAGATTGCCGAAACCTGATAGGCGATCTCGCGCGGGACGGTGCCGAACGGCGTCGAGCGGCCCTGGGGGTTGATGATCGTGATCGTATCGCCCAGCCGCGCGCCCAGGTTCTCGGCAAGCCGCGCGCCGATGGCGACGTTGCTGGCGCCGGGGCGCAAGTCCTGCAAGCGGCCGGACTTCACCTGCGGCTGGATGCGGCGGATATCATCGGGCGTGTTGCCGCGCACCAGGATCGCCTCGACGCGGCCGTTGAAGCTGGCCAGCAAAGGCTGCTCGATCAACGGCGAGGCGCGGACCACGCCCGGCGTCTTGCGCACTTCCTGCAGCACGCCCTGCCAGTTCTCCAGCCGGCCGCCGTAGGCCTGGATGATCGCGTGGCCGTTCAGCCCGACGATCTTGTCAAACAGCTCGGCGCGGAACCCGTTCATCACGCTCATCACGATGACCAGCGCCGCCACCCCCAGCGCGACCGCGACCAGGCTGATGCCCGCGACGAGCGCAATAAACGCCTCGCCGCGCCCAGGCAGCATGTAGCGCTTGGCGATGGTCCATTCGAACGGGGAGAGGATCAAGCGGAGTGCCTGCAAGTGAACATAAGGGAGGCCGGATTTAGGGCCGGCGGGTCAGGCTGGCAAGGCCGGTGAACACCGCGCCTCGCACCGCGGGCAGGCTGCCCGAGCGAAGCAGTTGAGGCGACTGGAACCTTTCGGCGTTCCGACGATCTTTTGCGATAAAGCAGCTGGCGACTGATAAGGACCAGACGATGGAAACCGAGCAACTGCATCGCGGTCGGCTGATCGACCACATTCAACTCGTGGTGAACGATCTCGCCGCCAGTCGCCGCTTCTACGAAGCTGTTTTTCAGGTGCTGGAAATCCCGCTCAGCGGCTGCGGCGAGGATTATTTCTGGGCCGACGAGCTGTTCGTCTCCACCGCCGACAGCGAAGCCGCCCAGGGCAAGCTCACCGGCCGCCATCATCTGGCGTTCCAAGCCAGGGACCGCGCCACCGTCGATGCCTTCCATCGGGCCGCGATCGCCCAGGGCGGCACCGACAACGGCGCTCCTGGCGTTCGGCCTCACCATCCCGGCTACTATGCGGCCTTCGTGATTGACCCGGACGGCAACAACATCGAGGCTGTCTACCACGGCGAGGCGCAGCGCTCCGCAGCCAGCGTCGTGGTGGAGTTCGACGCGCCGGCAACCTCGGTTTAACCGGGGACATCACGCGCTTACGCGGGCGCTGCCCTTGCTTTCCCGCGCATCAGGCGCCAAATGCCCGCGAACAAGGGGCCCAAGGCCGGACGATTCGATGAACCTCACACATCCTTTCCGCGACCTTGACGGCGACAAGCTGCGCGAGGAGTGCGGCATCTTCGGCGTGATCGGCGCGCGCGACGCCGGTCCGATGACGGCACTGGGCCTCCATGCGCTCCAGCATCGCGGGCAGGAAGCCTGCGGCATCACCAGCTTCGACGGACACGAGTTCTATGCGCGGCGCGGCCTGGGCCACGTCACGCAAGTGTTCTCGTCGGCCGAGGCGCTGGGCGAGCTGCCCGGCCAGATGGCTTCCGGCCACGTGCGCTATTCCACCACCGGCGGTTCGGGCCTGCGCAACGTGCAGCCGCTGTTCGCCGATCTTGCCTCGGGCGGGTTCTCGATCGCCCACAACGGCAACATCTCCAATGCCATGACGCTCAAGCGCGACCTGGTGCAGAAGGGCGCGATCTTCCAGTCGACTTCGGACACCGAGGTTATCATCCACCTCGTGGCGACCAGCCGCTATCCGACGCTGCTCGACCGCTTCGTCGACGCCCTGCGAATGGTCGAGGGCGCTTATTCGCTGATCTGCATGACCAGCGAAGGCATGATCGCCTGTCGCGATCCGCTGGGCATCCGCCCGCTGGTGATGGGCCGCATCGGCGACGCGATCGTCTTCGCCAGCGAGACCGTGGCCTTCGATGTCGTCGGCGCCGAGCTGATCCGCTCGATCGAACCGGGCGAGCTGGTCCAGGTCGATCACAACGGCACGATCTCCAGCCACCGGCCGTTCGGATCGTTCAACGCCCGCCCCTGCATCTTCGAACACGTTTATTTCAGCCGGCCGGATTCGGTGATGGACGGCCAGTCGGTTTACGAAGTGCGCAAGCAGATCGGCGTCGAGCTCGCCAAGGAATCCCTGGCGGCGGCGGATCTGGTTGTCCCGGTTCCCGACAGCGGCGTGCCGGCGGCGATCGGCTATGCCCAGCAGTCCGGCATTCCGTTCGAGCTGGGGATTATCCGCTCGCACTACGTGGGCCGCACCTTCATCCAGCCTTCCGACGGCGCGCGGCATGCCGATGTGAAGCGCAAGCACAACGCCAATCGCGCCATCGTGGAAGGCAAGCGCATCATCCTGATCGACGATTCGATCGTGCGCGGCACCACCTCGATGAAGATCGTGCAGATGATGCGCGACGCCGGCGCGGCCGAAGTCCACATGCGCATCGCCAGTCCGCCGACCGAGCACAGCTGCTTCTACGGCGTCGATACGCCCGAGCGCTCCAAGCTGCTTGCCGCGCAGATGGACGTGCAGGCAATGGCCGAATTCATTCACGCCGACAGCCTCGCCTTCGTCTCGATCGACGGCCTCTATCGCGCCGTGGGCGAGGCCAAGCGCAACCGCGCCGCGCCGCAATATTGCGACGCCTGCTTCTCGGGCGACTATCCCACCCGCCTTACCGATCTGGGTGAGCGGGACGTGCCCGACCTGCTGACGCTGCCGGTCAACAAGGTCGCGTGAGCGAGCTTCCGTTTTCCGGCCAGCTCGCGCTCGTCACCGGCGCGAGCCGGGGCATCGGCGCCGCCACCGCCGAGGCGCTGGCGAAGGAGGGGGCGCATGTCGTGCTGACCGGCCGTGATGCCAAAGCCCTGGAAGCGGTGGAGGAGCGAATCCACCAGGCCGGCGGCAGCGCCACCATCGCTCCGGTCGATCTTGCCGAAACCGACGGTATTGCCCGGCTCGCGACCGCCCTCGGCCAGCGCTGGCAGGCGCTCGACATACTGGTCATCAATGCCGCGATCCTGCCGCAGCTGTCATCGGTGGTCGATATTGACCAGCGCGCGTTCAGTCAGGCGCTCACCGTCAACGTGCTGGCGACCCAGGCCCTGATCGCGCAGTTCGACCCGCTGCTGCGCAAGAGCGCCGACCCCCGCGTGATCGGCCTCACCAGCACTGTCGCCGAGAACCCGCGCGCGTTCTGGGGCGCTTACGGCTCCAGCAAGGCCGCGTTTGAAGTGCTGCTCGATTGCTATGCGCAGGAGACGCGCGCTGTCTCGAAGCTGCGGGTTGCCATCGTCAATCCCGGAGCCACCCGCACCGCCATGCGCGCGCGTGCTTTCCCCGGCGAGAGCCCCGCTTCGGTCAAGCCACCGGAACTGGTCGCGGCGCGGCTGGTCACGCTGCTGGGCGAGCCGTTCGTCAGCGGCCATCGCGAGACCATCGGTTAACCAAACCCGATATGCCGATATAAACGAAGGTTAGCGCAATATCCGGCGTCCGCCCTGAAAAGGCGGGTGCAGGATACACGGATATGACGCCAGGTTTCGACAGGCTCGATCGCTACAGCACCGTCGCGCAGGAAGACCGCAGCGCCCCGCGCACGCGGATCGCCATCCCGGCGAGCTTCCGCGCTTCTGGCGGGCGCGGCTTCCAGACCGTGGTGAACGACCTCTCGCTCTCAGGCTTCTCGGCAATGGCGATCAGCCGCCTCAGTCCGGGCACGATCTGCTGGCTGACGCTGCCGGGGCTTCAGTCGATGCAGGCGGAAGTTGTGTGGTGGGAAAACAGTCAGGTCGGCTGCGCGTTCGACCAGCTGCTCAATCCGATCATCCACGACAACATCCTGGAGCGATGGCGGAACGAAGCCGTCGTCCGGCCCGCCGGGTGAGCATGAGGGCGGCCCGTCAGGCTCGCTTGATCAGCGTCACCTGCCCGACATCGATCCCGCGACCGCGAAAGCCGCCCTCGCAGTACATCAGGTAAAAGCGCCAGAGCCGCACGAAGCGCTCGTCGAAGCCGGCGGGCAGCGCGCCCTGCTCCACGGCCTGCTCGAAGCGCTGGCGCCACAGCCGAAGCGTCTCGGCATAGTCCAGGCCGAAGTTTTCCGGCTCGGACCAAGTGAGCCCGCGCGCCTCGGCCAAGGCACGGAACTCGCGCTCCCGGATCAGCATTCCGCCCGGGAAGACGTAAGCCTGGATGAAATCGGCGCTGCGGGCGTAATTCTCGAACAGGTCGTCGCGCATCGCAATGTACTGGATCGCGGCACGGCCGCCGGGCTTCAGGCAGCGCGCGATTGTGTCCATGAACGCGGGCCAGTATTCGCGCCCCACTGCCTCGACCATCTCGACGCTGACGATCGCGTCGAACCTCTCGTCGATGTCGCGATAGTCCTGCTGGCGGAACTCGGTCTCGGGATAGTGCGCGCGGGCCCAGCCGAGTTGCTCGGCCGAAAGGCTGATGCCGGTCACCCGCGCGCCATCCCGAGCCAGCCGCGCCGCCAGCGAGCCCCAGCCGCAGCCGATGTCGAGCACGGTGGCGGCGCCGGACACCCGCGCCGCGATCGTATCGAGCTTGTGGCGCTGCGCCGCTTCCAGATCGCCGGGATGCCGGTCGAAACGCGCGCTTGAATAGCTCATCGTCGCATCGAGCCAGGCGGCGTAAAAGTCGTTGCCCAGGTCGTAGTGTGCGTGGATGTTGCGCAGCGATCCGGCGCGGGTGTTGCGGTTGAGCCAGTGGGCCATACGCACCAGCAGGCGCCACGGCCCCCGCGCTCGCCCCGATTTGCCCAGCGAGGCGCCGTTGTCCATGAACAGCGCGAACAGCGGCACAGGATCGGGACTGTCCCACTCGCTGGCCTCCCAGGCCTGGAACCAGCCCACCGAACCGCAGGTCGCAAGCCGCAACAGCGCCCGCCAGTCATTCAGGCGAACCTTGGCGTCGAACCCCGGCGCCCGTCCGCCCAGCAGGCGCTGCGAGCCGTCGGGAAGCACCGCCTCGATCGAGCCACGCTCCAGCCCGGCATCGATCCGATCAAGTACTTTGTGGATACCGCCCGACCAGGCGCGCGCCAGCCATCGCGGGCCAATGCCGAGTGCCCGGCCGCCCGCGACAAGCTCCGCTCCCCTGCCCGGCGCCTGCGCGTTCATGCCGCCGATCCTAGCCGCGCGGTGGCCGGCGGGAAAGCCTCAGCCGAGCTTCATTCGCCGATAAGCGGCCAGCGCCCGTTCGCGCCCTTCGCGGTGGCCGATGATCCGGGGCGGATAGTCCCCACGCTTTTCATCGGGCGGATCGTGGATGTCCGCGTCATCGAGCTGCGCCAGCTCCGGCACCCAGGCGCGGATATAGTCTGCCGCGTCGAACTTCGCCGACTGGGTCAGGGGCGCCATGATGCGAGTGAAGAGGTTCGCATCTACCCCGCTTCCCGCCACCCATTGCCAGTTGACGCCGTTGTTCGCGTAGTCGGCGTCCACCAAGGTATCCCAGAACCAGCGCTCGCCCTCGCGCCAGTCGATCAGCAAGTGCTTGATGAGGAAGCTCGCGGCGATCATCCGCACGCGGTTGTGCATCCAGCCCGTCGCCCAGAGCTGGCGCATCCCCGCATCGACGATAGGATAGCCGGTGCGGCCTTGCTGCCACGCGGCGAGGTCCGCCTGCGCGTCCTTGCCGCGCCGCCAGCGCAGCCGTGCAAAGGGTTCGCGGAAGCTCTCCTCGGGGTAGCGCGGGAACTGCTCGATCACGCCCTGCGCGTAATCGCGCCACAGCAGCTCTCCGCGAAAAGTCTCAGCGCCCTTGCCGCGCCTGCCGCCCAGCGCCTGCCAGACTTGCGCGGGCGAGATTTCGCCCCAGTGCAAATGCGGGGAAAGGCGCGAAGTGCCCTCCACCGAGGGATTGTTGCGGTCATCCTCGTAATCCGCCACGCGGTGCAGGAAATCATCGAGCGCATCATGCGCCGCCGCCTCTCCCGGCCGCCAGTCCTCGCGAAAGCCGCCGGCCCAGTCGGGCGCCTTGGGCAGCAGGCGCCAGTCCTCCAGCGGGTCCGAACGCGGCCATTTACCCGGCCCGGCGAGCTCCGGGATGTCCAGCACATCACGCTCAGGCAGGCGCTGGATCGCCGCCCGCGCGAACGGCGTGTAGATTTTGTACGGTGCGCCCGTCCCGGTGCGGACGCTGCCGGGCGGCAGCATGTAGTTGCCGTCATGCAGGCACAGATCGATCGTCTTGCCCAGCTTCTCCTCGGCATCGCGCCACCACGGCTCGTAGTGATGCAACGCATGAACGCGCGAGGCGCCGGTTTCATCCGCGAGCCTGGCGATCTCGCGCACGGCATCTCCGCGCCGCAGGATCAGCCGCGATCCCCGTTCCTTCAGGTCAGAAGCAAGCGCCGCGAGGCTGCCATGCAGCCACCATCGGGCCGCCCCGCCCAGCTTGCGCTCGCCCGCGCCGTCATCGTCGAGCACAAAGAGCGGAATGACCGGCCCTTCGCTCGCCGCCGCTGCGAAGGCGGGCTGATCCGCAAGCCGCAGGTCGCGCCGCAGCCAGACGATGGAAGGCGCCGTCACTCGGCGGGCACCAGCAGCGGGAAGCTGCCGGCGCTGGATATCTGCTCGAAGCGCTGATCGGTCAGGCCGTACATCGTCCCCTTCCGTTCGATCACCGGCATCCGCGACCAGAACAGGAATGCCCGCGCATCGGCATTGTTGCGGATGACGCGCGACAGATCGACGCCGGGATTGAGGCTCCGCCGTTCGGGCCCGAAGCGGAGTGGCTGGCCGAGCGCGTATTCGCCCGCGCCATAGGCGGTGCCATCGCGCCAAAGCATCTGGCGCGTCCAAAACGCCAGCGGCTGCGGATTGGCGACCACGATGTCGGGCGCATGGCCGTGCGCGGCCGCGAGCGAGGCGGTGGCCTGCGCTTCCGCGCGCCCGGTGATGAGGCCGTTGGCAAAGATATAGGCACCCACGGCCGCGAAGCCGATCCACGCGGGCCGCTGCCAGTCGCCCGTGCCGCGCCGCTCGCGACGCAGCGAGACGAACATCGCCAGCGCCAGCGCGATCCAGATCCACAGGTCGATGATGAACAGCACGTCGCCGTAGAACCAGCGGCTGGAAAACGGCTCCAGCAGGCGGACGCCATAGCTGTTCATCCAGTCCAGCGCGGGATGACTGAGGCAACCGATGAAGGAAAGCGCGAGGAGCCAGCCGAACCGAACCGGCGGTCGCTCGGCGGGGCGTTTGCCGCGCCGCTCCTGCCAGCGATCCCACGCCAGCATCGCGGCGGCGAGCACTATCGGCAGGAGCAGCAGCGCGATCGGGCCATGCGTCAGCCCGCGCCGCATCTCCAGCGAGCGCATGCCGAAGACCGTGCAGGTGGCGTCGATGTCCGGCAGGTTCGCGGCGATGATCAGCGTTGGCACGGCCAGGCCGGTGCGGCGTTTCAGCCCCATCTGCCCGAACAGCGCACCGACCAGGCTATGGGTCAGATTGTCCATGCCGGAGCAGTGCGGCGGCCGGGCAAAAATGGCAACCGGGAAGCTGTGCGGCCGGAGCGCAAACAGAACATTGGGGCCTCCTCCGAAGAGGGGAAATGCCATGCAAACACACTACTGATCTGGTATATAGCGCAGATGTCGCGCCGCAAACTAGAACTGATCCGCTGGGCGCTCACCGTTGGTGCCTTGGCTTGTGTATCGGTGGGACTTTTGCGACCAGACTACCTAGAAAGTGGGGCGGGCGTACTTTTGTTCTTCACATTCATCATCCTCGGTTTCCCGGCCGCTATGCTCTCGCTGCATTTGTATCCGCCCAAATGGCCAAAGCGGAGACCGGAGAAGCCTGAATGAGTTTCGACTTCGAATTTGAGTTCGGTTGCAAGAACCGCTCCACCACCCGCGATTGGTGGCAGGGGCTGCCGACCTGGTTTAAGCTCATCTTCGTGTTCGTATCGACCCCCGCTTGGTTGCTAGTCGCCTTTTGCATCCTAACCGGACAGGGCAAGAGCACTGGCGGTTTGGTCTCCTTCGGCATCTTGGCCGCAACAACAGCGCTGGGCATTATCGTCGATCGCCGCAGCGGCCACTAAAACAGTTGGCAAAGCATAATCCTCTCCGAAGAGGAGGGGACAAGCCGTTACCGCAACCGCACCACGTTGTCGGACACGCGCGGATCGGCGCGGCCGGTGTAGAGGCTCTCCATCGGCTCGTCGGAAACGTCCACGGCGGCGCCTTGCCCGAAGCCGTTGAAGCCGGTCCGCATCGCCGCGCCATAGGCGCCGAGCATGCCGATCTCGATATAGTCGCCCGCCTCGATATCCGCCGGCAGCGGGAACGGGCCTTTCATGTAGTCGGCATCGTCGCAGGTCGGGCCGTAGAACGAGAAGCCCTCCTCCGCTTCGCCGCGTCCTTCGCTCAGGCAGCGGGTCGGGAAACGCCAGTCGAGGTGCGCGGCGTCGAACAGCGCGCCATAGGCGCCGTCGTTGATATACAGTTCGTGTCCGCGCCGCTTCTCAACCCGCACGATCAGCGAGTTGTATTCGGCGCAGAGCGCCCGGCCCGGCTCGCACCAGAGCTCGGACGAGTACGAGACCGGCAGCGATTCCGCCGCGCGGTGGATCGAGGCGAAGTAGTCCTCGAGCGGCGGCGGCTCCATGCCCGGATAGGACGACGGGAAGCCGCCGCCGACATCGATGATGTCGACCGTGACCGAGGCGTCGACGATCGCCGCGCGCACACGCTCCAGCGCCTGCACGTAGGCGAACGGCGTCATCGCCTGGCTACCGACGTGGAAGCAGATGCCGAGCCAGTCGGCGACCTGACGGGTGGCCTGCAGCAGCGGCGCGGCGTCCGCCAGATCGATGCCGAACTTCGAGGCCAGGCTGAGCTCAGAGTACTCGGACGAGACCCGCAAACGGACGCAGAGGCGCAAGTCGGCCGCCGGCTCGCCCGCCTCATCGGCGGTGGCCTTGACGATCTTTTCCAGTTCCTCGTGCGAATCGAGGCTGAACGTGCGCACGCCATGGACCTTGTAGGCCTCGGCGATGGCTGCAGCCGGCTTGACCGGGTGCATGAAGCACAGCGTCGCTTCCGGCAGCGTGGCGCGGACCAGCCGCACCTCGGCGATCGAGGCGACGTCGAAGTGCGTGATTCCGGCGTTCCACAGCACGCACAGCAGATCGGGCGATGGGTTCGCCTTCACCGCATAAAGCGACTTACCGGGGAACTTCTCGGCGAAGAAACGAGCCGCCCTCGTCGCCGCATGCGGGCGATTGAGGATCATGGGTTCGTCGGGCGCGAAGGCGCGAGCTACAGCCGATGCGTCTTGGTGAATGTGCAATTCAAGGGACCCCCAATAGGCCTTGCGGCCAAGTAACACACAGGACGAAGCTGCCTTGCGGTTTGGAAGTCCCCATGGGGCAGCGAGGGGGCGATATAGGGCTGCTGCGATGAACTGCAAGTGAAAATCCCGGCACCGTTTCACAAAAGTGCAATATGTCGGGAAAGGTGCCGGGAACGTGCGGTAAAGAGCTGAATTTATGACGGATTTCTATCGATATGATGACGGTCAACTCAACCGGTCGCGAAAGTCCTCGTAGTCGAATCGGCGCACGCATTCGAGCGAATCGGATTCGCTGTCCCACAGCCAGATCGACGGCAGCGGCACTCCGTTGAAGGTCGTGGTCTTGACCATCGAGTAGTGCGCCTGATCGAGGAACGCGAACCGCGTTCCGGCTTCGGCTGGCACGGGCAGATGATAGTCGCCGATGACGTCGCCGGCGAGGCACGACGGGCCACCCAGCCGCACCGCGCCGCCCTTGTCCGCCTCCTCGATCTCGGGGTCGATCGGCAGCTCGTCCAGCATCGCCGGGCGGTAAG
>VFQT010004981.1_pt1 | contig 10493 bp, 7 predicted proteins | sample 3512381 | NCBI WGS metagenome assembly VFQT01 (sample SAMN10412376, study PRJNA504923) | tailings metagenome | isolation source: Relicate 2 Philex TSF3 active mining site | place: Philippines: Tuba, Benguet | collected 2017-08-29 | reverse complement strand
CAGTATGAGCATCATATTGATAGGCCGTCCATTGCTGCTGGAGATAATCAGTCTGGACTTCGATCTCCCATTCATGGTTCCAGTCACGGTACCAGGTGAAAAAATCACGGGTGTCCCAGAACCCATATCCTCCAAATTGGAATAAGGTATCCCTCCGGCGAAACGTCATGAAGTTGAAATTATCGCCGGTATAATACGTTGAGTCGATCCGGATCAGCCCCTTTTTTCGGCTCGAATCCGGCACATACACCCGGTTCGTCCCTTCAAGTAGTAATTGATTGATCTTCCCTTCTTTGACCAATACCAGTCTCCCCGTGTCTGGGTTCTGTATCCCGAAATTCATCCCTTTCGGCAGCCGGCAAATCGTTATGGATGTTTTATCACGCAGAATGAGATCCAGAAAACTTCTTTCTGCCGATAATAAGGTGTCCAAAGACTTTTTGGTCTGACCTGTAGCGACCAGATGAAGACAAAGGAAAAAGACGGAAAAGTACCGAATCATAGGCATGTTCAAAAGTACTCAGTTTGGCAGTATTATGGCATTTAAGGAGGTATTTATATCGACATATAAGTTAAATACCAGTTATAAAAAATATTGAAAAACAAATACATGTAGGGTATTTTGAAAGTTTACTCAATAGTTTACCCAGCTCCTGTCGAAGCTTTCATTATTGTTCACTTTTATAATGAAAACTCAACTACATGCCAGTTAATGACGTAACAAAGAAAATTCCATCCTGGGCAGAACCCGCACTGCAGGGTCTGGCCTTTTGGTTGGGATACAGGAAGCAGCTGTTCAGGCAGCATGATCTGGCGGAAGGAGCATTGGTCGCTGAACTATACACTCTCTTGTATGCTCATATTGGCCAGGATGAAATACTGGAATGTGAGTATCCATTTTCAGGGCTTATCGCTGATCCTGATTTATCCCGGGTGGATATTGCGCTGCTTCGGGGGGATGTTACCACACTTTCATCGAAGTGAAGCGTGGTAAGGCTCCAGCAAGACTGATTGAGGATGATATAAAATAGTTGGCTCGGATTAAGGAGTTAAATCCTGAGATCAGGTGGTTTCTGATCATTGGAAGCCAGGGAAGACTGCCGGGGCGTTATGTTGATAGGGATTCCGGTAAGGCAATCAGAGGTATACAGGAAACATCTGGTGGGATCAACTCCAGGGTGACCAGAGTGTGCAAGGCGGCTGCGAGTTTTGAGAAGAAGTAGTCATCGATGTATGTGTGTTTAGTGGAGGTGGTGTGATAAATAATTGACTCTATATCATGATATTTTATTTAATGCTTAAATAGCAATCAAATATGGAAGAATCAGTTGATAAGAAATGGTATGATAAAACATGGTTAGTTATATTATTATGCTTTGTTTTTTTCCCTGTTGGGATTTATGGCATATGGAAAAGCCAATATCGAAGTAGTGATTGGAAAATAATCCTCACTGTTCTTGCCGGATTGTGGTTGTTCTTTAGTGTAAATAAAAAGTATTTCACTACAAATAATAATGTCCAAGTAAACGCATTAGCTACCGATGAAAAAAATGTTAATATATCAAATGATGTGTCCAATAAAAATGGAGATCAAGATAGGCTTAAAAAACTAGTGAATGATTCATTGAAAAATGCAATTAACCAAAAGAAAGTAGATTCTCTTGAAAAAGAAAGAAAAAAAACAGAAAAAAAGATTAACCAAAAAAGGCAAGTTTTAAATTGTTTAATAGGTGCATCTTTTAAATCATTTGGAACATACACATTTTACTCAAATGGCACATTCTCATATGAACAACCGAATCCTTATCCTGGATACTGGAAAGGTACATGGGAATATATCGGAGGTAATAAAGTACGAATCAAAAAAACGTGGATAGGAAAAACATCAATAATAACGGTTTCAAGTTATTGTGAAGTATTTGATCTGATTTAATTAAAAATAGATTATACAAGTTATAATTCAGAATATATCCTAAATTAATAATATATTATACATTTAAATGAATCACTCTATAACCATCATCATTGCCACTATTCCTGCAATCATATCCTTTACTGCTTCCTCTCTCCTTTTTAGTTTGAACAAAGAAAAGTATAAGCGAGAAACCATGGCAGAAACTGCTGCGAGAAAACTATTGACTCACAAAGGATATACGGATCGAAGTTTTAAAGTCATCTCTGATCATCTGGGCGGCTGGGATGACAAACAAGATGAATTAAGACAAATTTTGGTAAGAGCAGGCGCCGTAAGAATATATAAGGAAAGCCATGCAGGAGAAAAAGAAGAATTTTGGTATCTATTATCGAGAGAGAAAGAACGGGTATTAAAATTGCGAAAAAATAATGCACTTAAAAAATGAACATTTACTTTATATCATTTAAAACAAATCAAATGAACCAGCTTAAAAATCAAAGAGCCTTAGCATTTTCTGCTTTATTATTAACAACAATTTTTATTTCAGACGTATATTCTCAATCCAAAAAACCAGCTCCCAAAAAAACACCTCCCAAGAAAGAATACATAATGTTTTGTGGGAATAAAATAGAGAAAGGAACGAATTTGGAAAAATATTTGCCTTCGGATTGGGAAAATACTATTGGTTTTTATTGCCTTAAGAATTACAGAGAAGGTATTGACTATGCTTCAATAAAAGGAGCAAATAATAATGGAATAATAATTGCTGCTCGTGGAGAGCGAACAGGAGAACTACACACCATTATTTGGACATGTTCAGGTCAGTTATTTTGAAAAACTAGCTCTATACATTTAATAAAACATTGTTAATATATATCATATAGTAAGCAGGATATAATTTATCCTATCGTCATTAAATAAAAATATTGATGCCGCATCGGATATTTCACGTAATTCAATATGCACACGATCAATATCGATTCATCGAAATATTTAAATCATGTTCGAAAAAAATATGATTCGCAAAACTTAGGACAGCAATAATTTTTAAACGATTCAAAGTAACAGATACTTAGAGCATATACCCCAAAAATATAAAATGAAAAGAGTATTAATTATTGCATTCGCAAGTGTATTATTTTCTCTTAGTGCTTGTAAAAGCAAATCATTAGATGACAAATATGATTATCTAAAATATAATGAAGATATAATATCATTTTCAGAAAAAAAACTCATAAATGAAGAGGATGCCGAACTATTGAAAAATTATATTAAATATAAAAACAAAGATAGTTTAGCACTGTCAAAGACTTATTCCGATCTTATAGCATCAGCAAAAAAAGATAAAGAAGAAAAATTGTCAAAGAAGAAAAAACTGAATGAATCTTTAGGTATTAAATTAAAACGTATATACGTAAAAAATAAAAGTGACGGATTGCACTTCGGGCTTGGGAAAGAATTGTTTGCCGAAATAGAAGTTAAAAATAATTCAGAAAAACAAATAAATGTTTTTCATGTTTCAATATCTTTCAACAGTTCTGATGGAGAAGTATTAGATCAAAACGAGTGGACAATCAATAAAATCGTAAAACAAAATTCGAAAGTAACAACTAATGTTTTATTAGGTAAATATAATAATGAAAATATCAATCATGTAAAATTACAAATGGCTGACGTTTCGGAAATAAAAATTAAGACCGAAATTTTACAATTATTGTTTAGTGATGGCACATTATTAAAGTCGGATGAGTTTATTATTAAAAACTGAAATATCATTTTATGATAAAGTGCCCTACCAATGGGAAGTGATAAATGCATATATATTTATTAACTTACTAAATAATTATTTTATTTCGATAAAAATCTCGAAGATCTAATACTTGGATAAAATCTGTTATTGCCTTATAAATTAAACGGTGAATCTTTTGTAATGTCGTAATACATATCAGCATTAGAAAGGATTCACCGTTAACTAAAATATATTTGTGTCACTTCTTTAGTCATTATTGTTATTTAAATTGTTATCGCATCATCGATTTTTATTAACAAAGAAAGTAACGAGTTTTAAAGTTATTCGTCAATTCCGCACTGGCCGTCCGCTCTTCAACACACTCTGTATCCGCTCCAGCGTCTTCCGCTCCCCGCACAAACTCAAAAACGCTTCGCGTTCCAGATCGAGCAGATACTGTTCTGACACCAGCGTCGGTTCGCTCAGGTCACCGCCGCACATGACATAGGCGAGTTTTTTGGCAACCACACTGTCGTGCTGTGTGGCATATCCCGCCTGTACCATGCCGTTGATGCCGGCATAGAGCGCGCCAAGGGCAGAACGACCGAGTACCTTGATGTCTTTGCGCTGGACGGGCATCACATAGCCGGACTCATGAAGTTCAAGGACTGATTTCTTCGCCTCCCCGATGCGGCGCCCCTGATTGTACACCACTTCGTCGAGACCTTTGCGGAGGATGCCCAGCTGGAAGGCCTCGTGTGCGGAGGTAGCCACCTTTGCGGTAGCGATGGTCAGGAAACGATTTTTCAGGGTGATGGTCTCCGGTTCATCTTCGTGCATTTCATCTGCAGCACGGAGGACAAATTCCTTGGTGCCACCACCGCCCGGGATCACCCCGATGCCGGCTTCTACCAGGCCAATATAGGTTTCTGCTGCAGCACAGACTTTATCTGCGTGGAGACTGAGTTCGCAGGCACCACCAAGAGATAACGCATGTGGCGCCACCACCACGGGTACCGATGAAAAACGGGCGCGGATCATTGTCTGCTGGAACATGCGGATGGCCATGTCGAGTTCATCGTATTCCTGTTCGATGGACAACATGAAGATCATGCCCACATTAGCGCCGGCTGAAAAGTTCAGCCCTTCGTTGGCGATGACCACGCCCTTATATTTATCTTCCGCGAGGGATATCGTTTTTTGTATGCCTTCGAGCACTTCACCACCGATGCTGCCCATCTTCGTGTACCATTCCAGTCCGAGGACATCGTCGCCCAGGTGATAGGCGCGGGCTGCGGAATTCTTCCAAACGGTTTGTCCTTCGAAGTTCCGCATCACGATGAATGCCTGTTCCTGCCCCGGCGCCGTTACGGATACCATCGTTTGTTGGGCAGGAGAGTAACAACGGCGCTTGCCGTCTTCCACGGTATAGAAACTGCTGAACCCGGCGGCCAGCATGTCCTTCACCCAGGGGGCGACGGAATACCCGGCCTTTTCCATTTGTTTGATGGTCTTCTCCACGCCGAGGACATCCCAGCTTTCGAATGCACCGATCTCCCAGCCGAAGCCCGCCATCATGGCGTCATCCACGCGGAAGGGCTCGTCGGTGATCTCCGGGATGCGGTGAGAGATATAGGAGAAGAGTCCATAGTGAAAGTGTCTGTAGAAATCACCCGCCTTGTCCATGCCCGTGCAGAGGGCCTTGAGCCGGGTCTTCAGATCGTCGATGGGTTTGGCGGCTTCCACCGTGCCGAACTTCGGCCTCTGCCGCGGTCCGTATTCCATCGTGGAGAGATCCAGGGTCAGGATCTCCTTACTGCCATCCGCTCCTTTCGTCTTCTTGAAGAATCCCTGACCGGTCTTATCGCCCAGCCAGTTGCGTTCGGTCATCGCCTCCAGCCATGCCGGAACTATGAACCGATTGCGGGCCTCGTCATTCGGGCAGTTGTCATACACCCCTTTGGCTACCTTCACCATGGTGTCGATGCCTACCACGTCCGCGGTCCGGAAGGTGGCAGATTTGGGTCGGCCGATGATGGGTCCCGTCAGGGCATCCACTTCATCGATCGTGAGTTTCATTTTCTCCTGTAATCCGAAGATCGACATGATGCCGAAGACTCCGATCCGGTTGGCGATGAAGGCCGGTGTGTCCTTGCAGAGCACCGTCGTCTTGCCCAGGTAGAGATCGCCGTACTGCATCAGGAAGTCCACCACCGCCGGGTCCGTGTCGGGGGTCGGGATGATCTCCAGCAGCCGCAGGTAGCGGGGCGGATTGAAGAAGTGCGTACCGCAGAAATGCTTTTTGAAATCTTCGCTCCGGCCCTCCGTCATCAGGTGGATGGGAATGCCCGAGGTGTTTGACGTGATCAATGTGCCCGGCTTGCGGAACTGCTCGACTTTTTCGAATATGATCCGCTTGATATCGAGTCGCTCGACGACGACTTCGATCACCCAGTCACATTGGCGGATGCCGGAGAGGTCATCATCGAAATTTCCGGTGGTGATCCGCTTCGCGGCGTCCTTTACATACAGCGGAGAGGGGTTGCTCTTGATGGCGGCCTGAAGGGCGTCATTGACGAGTCGGTTGCGGGCCGACTTATCCTTGCTCTCTGCAGCTTCCTTCGGAACCATGTCCAGCAGCAGCACCTGCAGTCCGATGCCGGCGAAATGACAGGCGATGCGGGAACCCATCACGCCGCTTCCCAGGACGGCCACATTGCGAATCGTTCTTTTCATATAGACGTTTTTTCAGGATCGGGGGTTGTATCGACGGCTCCGGGCGACTCGCTTTCCATCAGTCAATGGTGTGCTTTTTTTACCCGGGGAATAAATAGTTAGTTAAACAACTATTCTTCATCGAAGTTAGGATAAAAACACGCAGGGTCAAGAAGGGTTCGATTGTTTTTACTTCAGCATCGGCGAGGGCTCACGGCCGGCTTTCAGGCTACGGCGGAGTCGTCGTTCCTGCCGGCTGCTGCTGCGGATCCCGGCGTTGGTAAGGATGCCGTTGAGGGTGATCCGGATCCAGTAGTTGGGGAAGCCTTTTTCGCGGAGTCGCTCGGCATATATGAAGCCGGATCTTTTAAGGTTGGCCTTCCGCAGGATGGTGTTCGCCGCGAAGTTGGCCAGTCGGGTCAGGATGGTCTTGCGTTCGTAGTCGTTGCGGTTGAGGAACTGCACGTTCAGGTCCTGGTAGTACATCTTCATCTGTCCGTAGGCGCGGTATTCGTTGCCTGCGGCCTGCATGACGACCGTGTCAAGCCGTCCGCGGCGGATCCGGGCGGAGGCGATGGGTTCCAGGATCGGGTTCAGGGCGGGCATGGAAAAACGTCCGATGCCGAGGGAAAGCCCGAACCCGTGGAGGGTGTCGATGTAGGATTCGCGGTATTCGATCGTGAGCGAAGCCGTATCCATCAACCGGGTGCGCAGGCTCACGGAGAGGCTGTCCGCCGGGGAGATGCCTGTGTTGCGCAGGTTGATGATCAGTCCCTCCGTCCGTTTCAATTGGACGAATCCGGTCTTCCCGGTCCGGTCGTTGATCTCTTCATAGGCGATGACGCTGTTGCGGATGCTGAGGCTGTCGATGGCGAAGGGCGTAGAGATCCGGCGCAACAGTCCCGCCGGCAGCGGCTTCATGATGCCGGTGGCAGGTGGCAGGGTGCGGTCGCGGAAGAAAGACAACTCCGCATCCTCCGTTGACAATTGTCGGATGCGGAGGGTGCCGTCCAGCAGATAGGCCGCCAGATCGACCTGTTCCGCCTTTCCTGCACCGGTGCGCAGGGTGATATGGTCACGCTGCTGGCGGAGGGTTTTGGTGAAGGCGTATTTGTCGAGCAGAGGTATCAACGAGAGCCCTGACCACTGCAGTTTTCTCAGGGCCTGTTGCCATTCAAGACCGGTGACTTCCAGGTTGGTGGCGCCTCCTGATCTGCGGAGCAAGTCGGCCCGCAGGCTCAATGCCGGCTGATTTCGGGCGATCGACAAGGCATCCATCCGAGTGTCTGAGCCCAGGTTGAGCGCACCCAGGCCGAAGTTTTCCAGGTAAACTGAGGTGGATCCCGATCCGTCTGGAGCCGCTGTTCTGTTGTTGATCGACATCTTCGAGGCGTCGAAACGCCGCAGCAGGCCGGACCAGCGCGTGGTGCTGTCGGCTGTGGCGGGCTTGATCCTCAGATCTGTCAGTACCGTGGTCTTTCCACCCGCGTTGAGGGCAGCAATGACCGATGGGCCTTTTTCTGCGCGGAGGCTGTCCCAGCCGATCTGGAGCATTTGTATGGACAGCTGTCCGTCGTGCACACTCAGCTCCCGAAATCCCCAGTGCGGGATCGAGCCCGACAATTTCAGGTCATCTCCGATCCTTACGGACTCCCGGGGAAGCACGGCCCGGACGATGTCGAGGTTCCCCACCCGCAGGTCCGGAATGCTGTTACCTGCCTTCGGCGCCGTTCCGGTCATCCGTTCAAAGCGGAACATGGGATCTTCGAGCCGCATGCTGTCCACCACAGGTTTTTCGGCGAGGAAGGATCCGAGATCAGCCTTCAGCATCAATCGGGGAACCAGGGCCTGGATCCTGCGATCCCCCATCGGAAAATACAGGTCGATATCCTCCAGTTTCGACCACTGTCCGTCCTCCAGCGCATAGCGCCCGATGCGGCTGCGTGACCTTGAAAGTTCCAGTCGCAGGTCTCGGCCTTCGAGGGCGATGTCCCTGATCTCCGGTCGACCCTCCGCTCCGATGTCTACGGATCCGGTTTGCAGCCGATCCACCGTTGTCGTCATGCTGGTCTCACCCGTGGAGATGTCCAACGTAGTATTATTGCCGCGGGTCGTCTGCCAGCCGATCAGCAGGGGCTTGTTCCGATCCGCGTTCCGGGGTCTTTTTCGGGTGCGGTCCATGCGGATGTCGGCCTTCGACCAGGCGACGGTGCTGGCCTTGAAACGGTTGTCGGGCGTGCGTTCCGGGTTGTCGAGGACCAGCCCTCCGGCGGTGATGACCAGCGGGTCTGTGAGGTCACGGAAGGAGGCCTCCCGCAGTGTCAGTTGCTGTCGGGCCCTGTTGTACCGGCCCTCCTGCAGGGTGATGCGTTCCACGCCGTTGAACAGCATGCCGTCCGAGAACGAGAATCCGTTGAGGCTGCCGATCAGATCCGTCGGATTGATGGAAGACAGGAAGGCCCGGATATCTACGCCGGAATGGAAGCCATTCAGGTCGAGGCTTGCGCCGTTATCCGTCCGGACGGATACCGATCCGTTCCGGATCAGCAGGGAATCCATTTCCAGGATCTTCCGAAATCCGTTGAGCGCGGCATAGAAGGCTCCCTTATTCTTCTTCCTGCCACTTTCCGCAGCATTCGCTTCCAGTCTGATCGCGGGTTCCACCAGCGTGGCGGTCAACGCCTGGACCCGGTTGTCAAAGATCAACGCCGGCCAGTACACACCTTTCAATTCAAAGGCCTTCATCCGGATCTCCTTCCAGGCGGAGCCTGAATTTTTCGCGGTGGCCCGGACCGTGAACCGAGCCAGGGAAACGGTCCGGTCGCGCAGCTGGACGCTGTCGAAGCGGATGGCGAAGAGACTGTCGGAAGAGTATCCGGTGTAGTTACGGATCTCGAAATCGAAACGGCCGATCTTCAGGGGTGCCTGGGGTGGGATGACGAGTTCGTCGATCGTGAAATCACTTCCGGAGGTCTGGTATCTGCTTTTTCGTCCGTTGCGGGTGGTGGTGATGTCGATCCGGGCCTGTTTGACCCCGATATGTCCGATGTCGAGGTGTCCTGTCATCTGTCTGACGGACTGTTCGACGGACTCCTGCAGTTTACGTCTGCCGGCGGGTGTAGCGGTTTCGGTCTTGCTGGTGATCCCAAACGACAATCGGATATCCGGCCTCAGGCAGGCCAGGCTGTCAGCCTTCAATATATTTTCCCGGGCGAGGCGTGCGAGGTCGAGGTTTCTAAAGTGAAGCGTATCAAATGAGAGGTCAAAACGGCCGGTGCTGTTGGCATCCCGCCGGTCCGTCAGTCGGCAGGAATCCAGGGAGATCATGCTGTCGCGCGTATCCAGCCTGAATTTTCTGAAACTGAGGGCGTGCCTTCCGTCGGGCAGTTGTATCGATTGTCTGTCGGTCTCCACCAGGAGCCGGTCGCTGTGCATGAATCGGTCCCGATCCGCGCCCTCCGGGATGCGCAGGCCTTCCAGCCGGAGGTTGATCCCGGAGATCTCAACCGGTGCGATGCTGTCCCGGGAATGATCGAGCCGGAAACTGCCATGCGTCAGTTGAAAGGTCTGAATGCTCAGGTTTTTGAGGGATCTTTCGAGCAGTTGGTAGATGCGCCCCAGTTCTTCAGGGAGGGATACCTTTCGGCGGCTGGCCGGCAGATTGCGTTGGATGCCGATGAACGGGTCTTCGATCAGGATCGAATCGATGATCAGCCGGCGTTCCCGGACGATCCGGAAGATGGGCCCCATCGCACATTCGATCTTTCGGGCTTTGATCGTATAAGATTTATCCCGTTCCTTTCGGGTGAGGAAGGTGTTATCGGTGAGGGTCAGCCTGTGTGTCTGGAAATGATAGGATACGCGCGCCGTACGCAGGTCTATCGCACCGTTGGATTCTTCGAGCAGAAATTGCCGGACAAGGTCTTCCGCATGTCTGATGAGCCAAAGGTAGGCGCCCCCTGCACTGAGTGCCAGCAGGACCATGACGATGGCCGATATCTTGATCGCGGTCTTCAATGTACTTCTTCCGGACTTTAAGGTTGTGACCTGCTTCATCGTTCTGTCCACTGACATCTCCCGGAGCATGTCCTCATCACTGTGAACCTTTATTCAGCAAAGGACCTGATCGTTGAC
>VFQT010004978.1_pt1 | contig 10494 bp, 8 predicted proteins | sample 3512381 | NCBI WGS metagenome assembly VFQT01 (sample SAMN10412376, study PRJNA504923) | tailings metagenome | isolation source: Relicate 2 Philex TSF3 active mining site | place: Philippines: Tuba, Benguet | collected 2017-08-29 | reverse complement strand
TGGTGATGGCCCTTTGGTTCTGTGAGATTAGAGCACGCGAGATGCTCAACTACGGCCAATACGCAACGCACCACCTCAAGAATCCGTTCCTCACAAGTGCTGAGAAACGAAAGCGAGTCGTCGTGAATCTGGACGAATTGCTCGCAGAACAACATAAAACATTCGTATAACAAAGGAAAAATATGCTGACTCCGAAAGAGGTTAACGCTAAGTTAGGTCGTCTGCAGACCAAGTACGCAGCACGCGACCAGCGTATGCGTGATGTACTTTCGGTGCGTCAAGGAGATCTGTCTAAGGTCTATCCTTCGATGTTCTCCGACGATTACCCTAAGCCACTCGTTGCCAACTTTATTGACGTTGCAGCACGTGACTTAGCAGAAGCAATGGCACCACTGCCATCCTTTAACTGCTCTGCATCTAATATGGTTTCAGATTCAGCACGCAAGATGGCAGATACCCGTACCCGTATTGCCAACTTCTATGTTGGCGTGTCAGAGTTACAACTTCAGATGTATGAAGGTGCTGACTGGTACAACACATACGGAATGATGGTTGGTATGGTTGAGATGGATTACGACTCTAACAACCCACGTATGCGCCTACTTAACCCTTGGGGTTGCTACCCAGAGATTGACCGCTTTGGTCGCGTAGTCTCTATGACTCAAGTAATGAATACCGATACAGAGTCATTGGCTGCTAAATACCCAGAGTTTGCAGAACAGATTTACAAGAAGAATAACTATCAGCCTGGTAACCCTTATATCACTATGGTCCGTTACCACGATGCTGAGCAAGACCTTATCTACTTGCCAGAGCGTCAGAACCTAACTCTTGTACGTACACCTAACCCAATCGGTAAGTGCCTTGTACGTGTTGCAATGCGTCCATCTCTTGATGGTCAAGCACGCGGTCAGTTTGATGATGTATTAGCAGTACAACTTGCTCGTGCTCGCTTTGCTATCTTGCAGATTCAAGCCGCAGAAAAATCTATCCAAGCGCCTATTGCTATTCCACAAGATGTGCAAGAACTTGCTCTTGGTCCAGATTCTATTATGCGTTCTGCTCAGCCACAAAATATCCGTCGTGTAGGCTTAGAGCTACCACCAGGAGTCTTTACAGAGTCAGGAGTGCTAGAACGTGAACTACGGCTTGGCGCTCGTTACCCTGAATCCCGTTCAGGACAAATCAACGCAAGTGTTATTACTGGTCGTGGCGTTCAAGAACTACAGGCTGGATTTGATACTCAAATTAAATCCGCACAAGCCCAATTCGCTAGAATGTTTAGCGATCTTATCGGCCTGTGCTTTGAAGTAGACGAGAAGTTATTTAGCAAAGTACAAAAAACCATCAAGGGTTCAGAGGATGGAACACCTTATGTTCTTAAGTACACACCTGGTCGTGACATCAAGGGTGAGTATGGCGTAGAAGTCCGTTACGGAATTATGTCCGGTATGGACCCATCACGCGCAATCATTGCACTTCTTCAGATGCGGTCCGACAAGTTGGTTTCACGCGACTATGTACGTCGTGAAATCCCTATGGACCTTAACGTTACGCAGGAGGAACAGCGTGTTGATATTGAAGAAATGCGTGATGCTCTTCGCGTTAGTGTTGCCCAGTACGCACAAGCGATACCTGCTCTTGCAGCGCAGGGGCAAGACCCTTCACAGATTGTCTCACGTATCGCAGAGGTTATCAAGGGTCGTCAAAAAGGATTAGCACTTGAATCAATAGTGGAGAAGGTATTTACACCTGAACCACAGCCAGAGATGGCACCAGAACTTCCAGCAGCAGGTGTGGCCCCCGCTCCTGCCTCGCAGCAACCTCCACAAGAACAAGCTGGTATGGCCCCTGCTGCTGGTCAAAAACCCGATATAGCGACACTACTAGCCGGTATTACCGGCGCAGCGTAACCGAAGGAGGTGCAAATATGAACAAGGGATCACACGCTCCAGCCCCAGTTCAACCAATCAAGGTTGACACTAAAGCAGGATCTGTAAAAGGCGGCAAAGTTGACTTCGGTTATGCCGGAACAGCTCGCAAAGGCAAGAAGGCTTAATAAGTGAAGGGTGTACGGGATGAATGCAAATAACAAAGTACCACCTCCCGTACGCCCTGCACATCTTTTAGTATTAGTAACAGAATTTGTAGCACATTTATCGAGTGCAGTAACAGAGTTTTTGGAAGCATTATTAGAATTAAGTATTTACCACGCCAATCGTAAGATTGATGAATCTCAGGCGTGGGAGCAAATGACACAAGACTTAGAGACTTTAGAGGAGGACCGATGACAACAGCGCCAATGAATCCGCTAGCAGGCGCATCAGGTCCAGGGCCATACGCAGTTCGCACAGATAAACTTGATATGGGTTCAACCTCATACGGAGAAGGTGTAGAGACAGCGGCTATCAAAGCCGGTGCTCCACTTGCTAAAACCCCAGATACTCGGCCAGCACCAGCATCTGCAGTACGCGATGCTGCAATAACACCGCTATTTGCACCAAGCCAGCGTCCAGAAGAACCTGTTACAGCAGGAGTTGATATGGGTATGGGTGCTGGATCAGACGCATTGTTAATGAATCAGATACAGCAAAATGACCAAGATATTGTAGCCAAGTATTTGCCATCGCTTACAACAATGGCCAATATGCAAGACACTCCACAGTCATTTAGAGCGTTTGTGAGTTTTCTACAAGGGTCGCTATGAACCAGTTCGTCAAAGATGTAACAGCATTTGTTGATGCGCTTGGTTATGACTACCCAGGAATAGTTCTTTCTTTAGCAAACATTCCTTGGGAATCAGACCAAGATAGAGATGATTTTATTAAAACACTTACACGAGAGGCTTAGCACTTGGCTAATTATTGGGACACCATTAAAAATGCCATCGCCTCTAAAATAGGTGAAGGTTTATCTGCAGCGGCAAGTACTGTCGCTTCAGGCTTTGCTGGTTCTGCAGCAGGAAAAATTGTTCCTGGTGCTGATACTACCCAAATTGCACAGGCAGCTGCTGCGCCCATTCAAAAGGCTGGCAAAAAGGTAGGAGAAGCAGTAGTTGGTGTAGCCACTAAGCCCGCAGAAACTGTTAAAGCAGATGTCCTGTTTAATCTTGGCATAGAAGAGGCTAACAAGGCTTACGAATTTTTGTGGCCAAAAGTTACTCGCCCTATTACAACTGCAGCTCTTACGGCTCAGCAACTTGGTCAGTTTCAGATTCCTGATATTCCTGCTAACTTTGAGTTGGCTAAAGATGTCAGCCCAGGGCAAGTTGCAATTAGCAACGTAGTTCCTTTATTTAATCAGTACTTTAACATTGCTGACCCAACAGACCGCAAAGAAACATTTGAAAAGAATATCTTTGGTAAAGTTACATCCGGTGCTGCAGATGGCTTGCTTAACTGGTACGCAGATCCTCTTTTTATCGCTGGTAAGGGTATTGCTAAAGGACGTAGAGAATTACTTATCAAGCCTATCGAAAAGGCTGAAGATATTGTTAACATCCGCAAGGATTTAGATCAGCAAGGTTTATTCATCTCAACTAATGGACAAGCAGGACGTGAAACTCCTATTGGTACAGCTGTTTCTTCATTAGTCGGTAAAAGTATTGTAGAAATTTCTAGCCATCCTTTAATCAGGAAGAGCACTAATCCGCGTCTGCTTTCAGCCCTAGTCGGAGAAGCAAAGACTTACGATGAGGCTGCAGATTTTATCGCTGCAGCTGCTGGCGATAGAGCTTCTATGGCTAGAATCGCAGAAAGACGTGCGTCCATTGCTGACGAAATTCAAAGAGCACAAGACTTATTAGACCCTGTTACTAGAAAGTATCTAACCATTGAATGGGGCAAAGGTGCATCTATTGACAAACTTGAGCCTACTATTCAAGAGTATGATCGTCTTACCAAGGTACTCGACGACCTAAAGTTACGTGATAAAAACCTAGCACGTGCTATGGATGAGCGCCTTGGTGACTATCGTGTTATCAACGAGTACACATCAGCAGCTGACGTAAACTTGTTTAACAAGAATATTGGCGTGGCTATTGAAAAGGCTCGCGCACGAGGCGCTGAATTGCGCAATGACTTTTCTTTCTACACAGAGGTATTTCAAAAGACTCCGTTTGCACGCCCTGTTGCTGTAATCCAAGCAGCATTTAACAAGTTGCCACGAGGCATTGTGCGTATTGATGGCGGTCCTGTAGCAGATTCTGCAAATGAAATTAAGTATGCACTTAATGCAGTACCTGTTTTGCGTAGAGCAGAATATCTGGATAAGAAGACAGAACTCTTTGCAGAATATGCTTTGGCTAGAAACGCGACAGAACGCCTTAAGGCAGTAGAAAATATTGAAGAAGAAGTAGCAAACATTATTGCTCTTGAAAATGGTTTGTCTCTTGAAGAGGCAACTATGTGGTACAAGCAGTATTCTACTGTCCGTCGTGGCATTATGAACGGCATTTCAACTAACGGCTTCTGGGTTGGCGATAACGGAGAATTAATTACATCTCCTTTCTGGAAGTCAGAAATGCCAAACGTAGTCCCTATGATGGACTTTAATGACTTTAACAACTTCTTAAAACTGTACAAGCGTCTTGCCTATAACACTGAGGGTGTTATCACTGCTGGTTTGAAGGCACGTCAAATTGGTAAAGAGTTTGAAGAAGCGCTTGACTTTGCTAACTCTTTGTTTAAGGCATCTGTCCTTACGCGTATGGGTTATCCAATCCGTAACACGATTGACGGCCAACTCCGTGCAGCTCTAGCCCTAGGCGCTATTGCTAAAACAGATGAGGTTCTAAAGACATTTAAGAAGAATATTGGAACACGTGTTCAACAGGCAGAAAACTTTATTGATGAAACTCTTTCTGCTACACGTCCATCACAGTTGAACACCCAAGTTGGTAAGTTAATCCAACAGCGCGATGAGGTTATTAACGTCCGTGAGTCAATTCTTGACGAACTTACACCTCAAGAATACTACGCTGGGGCTTCAGGTACTTTTGGTACGCAAGTAACGCCAGAAATGGTTGAACTTGCTATCACATCTAAGTCAAAGCCACTATTAACCGACAATAATCGCAATGCTTACTTTGACCTTATGGCAAAGCGTAAGAAACAAAAGGGCCTTTTGTTCGGTGATGATAAAATAAGGTTTGAAAAACTACAGCGTCAAGCGTTTTCAAGGTACGTAAGAGAAGAAGTAGTACCTAATCTGCCTAAAGGCACTGATCTTGTATATGCTGATTACCTAAGCGGTAGGGTTTTCTATAAGATTCCTGGAAAGCAGGGCCGTTTACCAAAGGGTGCAGTCCCAGAAATTGAAGCACGTCGTGGTATTCCTTCAGGAATGCTTGCAGATGACATCGAATCAGTTGGCGCTCTTGAGTTACGTGGTAAAGGACCAGTCCAGTATCCAGATATTCGAGTAATTACTTCATACGAAGCAGCTCGTGCAGAGAATTTTGAAGAGATTGCCAGCATTCTTGGTGAAGACAATATGATGCGTATTCGTGCCTACCAAGATATGATTGATAAAATTGATAATGAGATTCTTCAAAAGGTAGAACAGTCTCAATTCTTAAACCAGCGCCGTGTTGAACTTGGTATTATCCGAGCCGGTGAAGGTGAAGAAATATTTATCTCGCCTAATGGCAAGAAAGTCATAGCAGATGGTGCATTTGCTGGGCCAAATGGTTCACTTACCAGAGCAGAAGCATCAAGCGAAGGCTCTCTTAACTGGATGACTGAAGGTCAGGCTTACCTTAGCTTTGACGCTATAAAAGGTTCTAAGAGTATGACCTCTGGACTTTCTTTAGGCGAAAGAAGAGTTGTTGTAAACCCTGGCGATCCGCAATATTTTAACGAAATGGCCGTATTCGCTAATCAAAGATTGCGTAACGACCAACTTGCTATGCAAATCCTTGAAGGCGTACCAGATGAAGTTATTGTTAAGTGGCTTAAGAGCGAAAAGGGTGCTTTTTACCTCAAGGAAATTAATGCAGATGTTGCAAAGATTGACGTTCCAGCACACGTAAGAGAAGCACGTTCACGCATCTATAAACTGTTTCCAGACCAGCAAGTACGTTCTTTGATAGCACGTGAAGAGTTAAGCCCTGAACAGTTTGACCTGTTAATGCGTGGAACTCCAAACTTGATTCCTATTGCTGGCCGTGAATTAATGGAAGACGGATTAAGATACAATAAAGGTGTACTTAAAGGCGTTATCAACGACACTATATCTAAGATATTCAAGGTTATTGGTTCAACACCTGAAAACAACCTTGTTGCTTGGCCATTCTATAACAATCTTTACAAGAAGAATCTTCAAAGAGAGATTGATTTAGCCGAAGGACTTGGCAAGAATATACAAGATCCAGACCTTATTATCCAGATGCAACGTACTGCCCACGCAGCATCACAAAGAACTCTCAAGGATGTCTTGTATCGCGTAACCAATAACACTGGTTTGTCTAACACAATGCGCTTCTTGGTGCCATTCTTTAACGCTCAGTACAACGCAGTCAAGGTATATGGAAAGTTCTTTATTGAAGACCCATCTCGTATAGCCCGTGCTCAGCAACTTTGGAATCTACCTAACCGAGTAGCAACAGTTGTTGACCAAGAAGGAAAGCAAGTTCCACCAGGAGCACCACCTTCTGAGAACCAATATATCTTGTTTACTATTCCAGAAGGTGTTCAGGGAAGATTCGGTATCCCAAAGGGATATCAGATATCTGTACCAAAGAACAGCCTAAACGTGTTCTTAACTGGAGATAACCCTCTTGCTCCTTCGTTTGGTTTGCCGGTTACTGTTCCAGTCGCTATGGTTGCTAATAGCAGACCAGATAAAGTAGAAGATGTAAGAACATTCCTTACAGATTTCTTTGGTGAACAAACATCAAATGCAATTATGAACAGCATCATTCCTTTCGGAAGAGCACCTGCTAATCCTTGGAAGTTGCTATTGCCTGCAGCTGGACAGAAGTTTGCATCCTTGCAATCAGGTCTTGATGACACAACATACGCAAATTCAGTAGCGAGCGCTATGAAAACATTGCGATATGAATGGGAACAAAACGGAAGTGTAGGAAAACAACCAAACTTCCAAGATGCTATTAACTTGGCAAACCAGTTATTCAAGATTCGTATTGCTGCTAACCTTAGCCTTCCATTCACCTTTACATTCCGTCCGGAATGGCAACCAGTTATGGATGATTACCGAGCAGCATTGCTCGATCCAAAGGTCGGAAAGACAAAGGTTGATGACTATATTCGTGATAAGTATGGCGACCTTGGTTACCTAATCACAGCACCTACTAGCAAGAATAAGACAAATCTTGTTCCAACAATCGGTGCAGTAGTAAATGAGAAGAAGTATCGTCCTCTTCTTGGTGAGATGGATAAGTTAAACGTACCTGGCCTTGTAGGATTTATTGCTAACTATGGCAATAACTCAGACAAGTATGCAGATGCAGCGGCTAATTATTTCCGTAATAGAAATGTCCGTCCTGGTGGCGAGATTAAATACACAGAATCACGTGCTACTGAAGATGTTATTACCGATAGAGAAGAAAGCCTAGGCTGGAATTACTACGAAAAGTTCTCTAAGCAACGTGATGCTATGCTTGCTAAGTATGGCTTGAAGAGCATTAACTCACAGGCTGCTCAGCAAATGGGACTTACTGCTAAATGGGAAGCAGCTGTACAGTCAATCAAAGACTATCTGCCAGCCTGGGCTGAGGCATACGACAATTCAGTAGGAGACTTCACCAAGACTAAGCGCTATGTTAAAGGACTCCTGAAGACTCTTAACGATAAGGCTTGGATGGATGAGTATGGAAATACTCCAACTATGCTCGCAGTTAGAGACTATGTTCTAAACCGAGACTACGTAGCAAATCAACTTGCTAAGCGCAAGAAGTATCTAGGTTCTGCTGGTCTTTCAGACCCAGCAAATGCTGACCTTAAAGACAAGTGGGATGACTACATCATCAAGTTAAAACTCTATGATACAGGGTTCTCTGACTTGTACACACGTTATCTTGAAAATGACAACTATGAAGTAATTGAGGTAAACAAGTAATGGCTGGTAAAGATCAGGTAAAGCAACCGCCTACGTTTGACACTGGCGGCGCAGGCGGCGCTGGTTCTACAGAGACTGACGATGTTTACAAAATAGAAGTTGGTTTTGGCTTAGTAGATAAAAATGGTCGCCCACTTTCTTTGCTTCCAATTCAAATTGGTAACTACATAACCACTTTAGCAGGAACAGATTCAAAGGCTTACGCTAGAGTTGCACAAGCTGTTAAGAATATATCAGGGCGAAAGAAAGTAGACCCAAGTTATGTAGGTGGTTATGTAAGTAACATAGCCAAAAACATTATGGCTTCTTCTGACATTATTGCTAGATCAGGAAACCTTGAAGACTTCTTTCAAAAGGCTATCCAAGCAGCTGGTGGAGGCACTCAGCCTTCTCCTCCACAGTCATATATCTCTAGCCCAACTCAGGCAAAGGGCGATATCAATAAGATATTTGGTGATTTGCTTGGTCGTCAGGCTACAGACAAAGAACTAAAAGCACTTACATCTATTCTTAACGATGCGCAAAAGAAGAACCCATCAAAGTATGTTGATGGTGTTACTTATGGCGGTCTTGATAAAGAACAATTCTTGATTGACCTCATTACAACCGGTGAGTATGCGGCCAATCCTAAAGCATTCCCTGGCATCCTTGGTAATATTGCTAATGAGGTTGCTCAAAAGCAAACAATGCTACAAGAGCAGGGCGTTCTTAAGACAGAAGATGCTATAAAAAGCGTTGCTATGCTTAACGATGTCAATTTATCTCAAGACCAACTTGATATCTACCGGGCAAGAGTAGAAGCTGGTGAAGATTTAAACTTAATCAAGAAAGAAATTCGTAGATTAGCAGCAATAGGACAACCAGATAGCATTAAGCAAATGATTGAACAAGGCGCAGATTTATCTACAGTCTATGACCCATATCGCAAGATTATGGGTAGCGTTCTTGAGATTAATCCTAATTCAATTCCGTTGAATGACCCAACACTACGTATGGCGATTGGACCAGATAAGGAAATGTCCTTGTATGAATATCAAAAGAGCCTACGTAAAGACCCACGTTGGGAATATACAAATCAGGCTAGAACAGAAACTGCAAACGCTATTACAACAGTCCTTCGGGACTTTGGGTTTATGGGGTAACGATGGCATACGATCCGTTGACAGGTAGATATACACCAGACCCAGTTCCTACATCTGGCCCCTTAGTTGGATTTAAGCCATACATAACTACCCCAGCAAAGCCAGTGACAGTTGGGCCTGTAGCCCCTGCACCACGAGCTACACCTGGTCAATTTCGTAAAGCAGAAGAAGCATCCAATGTAGGTGCTCCTGTTTATACACCAAGTGGTTTGACTCCAACAGGAGAATTTACTACACAGCCAGAACCAACAACCACTACAGCTACAACTACAATTACAGACCCTTATGCTCGGTATCTTAAGGATCTAAAAAGCCAAGAAGGAATAAGCGCTTACAACCTTCTTCTCAATGAGTTTACCCAATATGGACTAGGTTCCTTGGTAAGCGATATCAGGGAACTGCTAGTAAACAACACTCCTGCTTCAGAGATGTCTTTAGTATTACAGAAGACTCCTGCATACCAGGCTCGGTTCTCAGCAAATAAGGATAGAATCGCTGCTGGCTTGCGTGTTCTTCGCCCAGCAGAATATATTGCTCTTGAAGACCAATATCAAAACATTATGCGCAACTATGGCCTTCCTGCATCCTATTACACAAAAGATGCTACTGGTAAGCAAGCAGGATTTGACAAGTTTATTGCAGGAGATGTATCAGCTGCAGAGTTAGAGGACCGAATCGCTACAGCACAAAAGCGTGTACTTAACGCAAATCCAGAAGTAACCACAGCGCTCAAGCAGTTTTACCCAGATATTACTAATGGCGACATCTTGGCTTATACGCTTGATCCATCACAAGGTCTTGAAAGCATCAAGCGCAAAGTGACTGCTGCTGAAATTGGTGGAGCAGCAATGGCTCAGGGACTTGCTACTGGTGTAACTCGTGCAGAAGAACTTGCTAGATACGGCGTAACAGGACAGCAAGCAGAGCAAGGATTTCAAACAGTAGCAGCGATTGCACCACGAGGCGCACAACTTGCAGAGATTTACCAGACTGGTCCATACGGACAAACCCAAGTTGAAGAAGAAGTCTTCGGACTTGCAGGCGCAGCGGAATCACGTAAGCGCCGTGAAAAGTTAACAGCGCTAGAGACTGCACAGTTCTCTGGAGGCGCAGGTACAGCACAAGGCGCACTCGGTAGAGATAGAGCACTTGGCGCTGGCCAATACTAAATAGACCTGCCACTAGAACCACCGGCCTAGTGGAGCGATATCAATTCCGGTAGTAGGAGCCATACCAGATTCCCCAGTCTGATATGAGGCCTACGCAATTCAAC
>VFQT010004977.1_pt1 | contig 10495 bp, 6 predicted proteins | sample 3512381 | NCBI WGS metagenome assembly VFQT01 (sample SAMN10412376, study PRJNA504923) | tailings metagenome | isolation source: Relicate 2 Philex TSF3 active mining site | place: Philippines: Tuba, Benguet | collected 2017-08-29 | reverse complement strand
ACGTCGACGGCCGTCATGCCGCCACCGCTACGACTACTTGAGGAACGAAGGAACGTCGAGACCGTCGCTGTCGTCGCGCAACGGATCCTCACCAGAGCCAAACAATTCCTTCAGACGGCTGGAACCCTTCGTGTCACTCGATCCGCCCGAGCTCGCCGGACGACCAGAACCGCGCGACATGCTCGGCTCTGCACGATCGAATCCGGCCGCGATGACCGTGACTCGGATTTCGTCGTCGAGATCGTCGTCGATCACGGTGCCGAAGATGATGTTGGCGTCCTGGTGCGCCGTGCCGTGCACGATCTCGGCCGCTGCATTCATCTCAAACAGTCCCATATCGGACGGACCGGTGATGTTGAGCAGGATGCCCCTTGCCCCCTCGATCGAGGACTCGAGCAATGGCGAGTTGATGGCCGCATTGGCCGCATTGACTGCCCTGTTGTCACCGCTCGCGCGTCCAGTTCCCATGAGCGCGGTGCCCGCGTTCTGGAGGATGTTCTTCACGTCGGCGAAGTCGGTGTTGATGAGACCCGGCGTCGTGATCAGGTTGGTGATGCCCGAGACACCCTGGAACAAGATGTCGTCGGCCTTGCGGAAGGCATCCATCAAGCTGGTTTTGTCGGTGGCGATCGACAGCAGACGCTCGTTCGGAATCACGATCAAGGTGTCGACCTTGTCCTTCAACTTGTTGATGCCACTTTCGGCCTGCAGTGCACGGCGACGGCCTTCGAAGCCGAAGGGCCGCGTGACGATGCCGACCGTGAGTGCGCCGGATGCCCGAGCGATCTCTGCGATCACCGGTGCGGCTCCAGTTCCCGTGCCGCCACCTTCGCCTGCCGTGATGAACACCATGTCGGCACCCGCGACGAGCTCTTCGATCTCTGCACGGGAGTTCTCTGCTGCTTCACGTCCGATTTCCGGATCGCTCCCTGCGCCGAGGCCGCGCGTGATGTCGCGACCGATGTCGATCTTGAAGTGCGCGTCGCTCATCAAGAGCGCCTGCGCATCGGTGTTCACGGCCACGAACTCGACTCCACGGATACCGGTGTCGATCATGCGGTTGATGGCGTTCACGCCACCCCCACCCACACCAATGACCTTGATCATTGCCAAGAAGTTCTGTGGAGCTCCGCTCATGTTCGTCCTCATCCCTCGTTCAACCTCTCACTGAGCGTCACCGTGAGAGTTTTTCATTGCCTGCTCGACGCCACCCTGGCACTCGACCAGGGCGGTTCAACGCTGTCCTAGAGAGTAGTTGACGCCTCGGGGCGCCCCTGCATAGCCCTATTGGGTCTTGACCACGGGTGTACCCGACGAGACGTCGATCATCGCGATGTCGTTGGGGTCTTGGCGGCGAAGGAGCACCACCACATTGACGAGCTTGTTGCGCATGTCAACCGGCTCACCGAAGTCGATCACGGTGCCCGTGACGAGCGTCATCGTCACGTTGTTCGGACCAGAAACACCAAGCTTTTCCACCAACGGCTTCATTTCCTCGGGAATCGAGATCGCCAGCTGTCCGGCGGCTCGATACGCATCGGAGGCCACCGCCCCAGGCGAGGAGTTGGGGCCCGTGCCGTCGATCCACAGATACTCCGTCGGACGACCGTCCACGATGGCAAGCACTCGCCCTTCGAGGTCGATCACGCGAGCTCGGTTGTCCACTCCGAGGAACCATGCCACCGGGATGCGCTCGGCCACCTCGATGACTGCGCGGTTCGGCAGATAGGTCGAGATCCGTGCGTCGGCGATCCAGGGATCGCCTTCGAGTCGGGCCTCCGCGGTTGCAGTGTCGACGGTCAAGACGGACTTACCCTTGAGCGACTGCACGACGGCATCGACGAGCCGCGCATCGGCATACGTGACTCCCTCGATCTGCACGTTGCGCACGGCAACGATCGGCGAGGCAAGTACGACGAGGATGAGCGAGCCCCCTCCGATCACCGCTGCGACGACGACGAGAATCGCCTTCCGACGATTCTGCGCGCGGAACAGGGCATTGACGAGCCGTCCACGAACTCGGGCGAACCAACCACGACGGCCGAACGGTGCATCCTCGATGATGGTCGCCGTCGACGACACGATTCCCGTGGTCGACCCGACCTCTGCACCGACGAAGGAGTCGTCGGTGATGACCACACGTGTCGAGGTCGGTGCGTAGTGCACCGACTGGCTCTGCACGTCAGCCGGAAAGTCGACATCCGTCGCGCGACGTAACGCATCGTCTTCGATGACGATGCGATCGGACTCCGCAGAGTCCTCGACCGCAGTCTCTTCGACCGGCATCGACGGCTCGGGCTCGACAACTGGTTCTGGCCGAGGCTGCGGTCGAGACATCGACTGCGACTCATCCCCAGCAAAGGCGCCACGCAATTCATCCAGCACGTCCTCGGAGACGTCTTCGACACCGTCGGAGGGAATCGAGCCCGCAAGCACGGTGAGCGGAATCGAGGAGTCTCCCGATGCCCCGTGTCGAGCGATCTTTTCCATCACCTGTTCGAGACGAATCGTGGCGACCGAAGTGTCGGCCTCGCTGCCGATCACGTCGTCGAGATCAGACTCCTCACCCGAATCGAATCCAACGAGGCGAATTTCGCTGTGCAGGTCATACCCCGTCGCGTCGAGCACACGCTTCTTCACTGCAGCCATCACTCGCACGACATCGAGCGCAGAGCCAGAATCGTCAGCCTGGATGAAGTTGGCGTGCTTGGTCGACACCTCAGCCGTTCCGATGCGAAGCCCACGAAGACCCTGCTCGTCGATCAATGCACCGGCGGATACTTCACCGGGAACTGGATTGACGAACACCGAACCGGCGTTCTGCCCTCCCGGTTGGTTCTCGCGCCGCCATTTCACGATCTCCGCGAGTTTGGCCTCGCCCGCGGCCGGATCGGTCGCCCATGCCAGCTCCACCGTGGCGCTCAAGACCACGTGATGATCAGCGAGCGCCGAACCGCGGAATCGCAGCCCGAGATGCTCGGCCGCGACCACGACCTCATCCCCCGTTGCGAGATGGAACAGACGCACGAGACTCAACGACGAGGCCATGTCCGAACCGTGACCGCCTGCATTCATCCGCACCGCACCACCGATCGAACCGGGGACTCCGACCGCCCATTCGAACCCCGTCAACCCTCGAGCAACGCTCTGTCGCGCCGCCACGGGCAACGACACAGCGCCGCCAAACAGTGCCACAGGTTCGGCGCCGTCCTCTCGCTCCGGCAAGTCCAGATAGTCGGTGAACTTCGACATCACGATGGCGACACCGGCGAACCCATCGTCGGCGACGAGCATGTTGCTTCCCCGACCGACCACGAGCGCGGGAATCGGCACCTGACGCAACGCTTCGCTCACGCGCACGAGATCGTCCATCGACTCCACGTGCACCCCGACCGCCGCATTCCCACCAACGCGATAGGTGGTCAGCGGCGCAAGTGGCATGCCGATCTGGGCGAGCCCACCGAGGAGTTGTGCAAATTCAGTGATCTCCACGCTCGTCGCACGCTTCGCGCGCGCTCGACCACTCATCGACGATCTCGCGCCGCGATCACCTCGTCGGGCAGCGACTCGATGTCGCCACAACCCATCGAGATGCACAAGTCGCCGTCACGAAGTTCACCGGCAAGGAACGTCACGAGATCTCCCCGATTCGGGATCCACTCCACGCGCTTCGTCGGGTGTGCGGTTCGGATTGCATCGACGACAAGTTTGCCAGTTACGCCCGGGATGGGTGTCGTACCCGACGGATAGATCTCGGTCACCACGACGACGTCGGCACCCGAAAAAGAGTCCCGATATTCGGGCGACATCGTGTTCATCCTGTTGTAGCGATTCGGCTGGAACACCGCGACGATTCGTTTCCAGTCGTCCGACAGGTCTCGTGCGCCACGCAGCACCACGTCGATTTCACGGGGCAGATGCGCGTAATCATCGACGAAGGTCACACCGCGTGACTCCCCGCGCACGTCGAATCGTCGCTCGACTCCACGAAAACCAGCGAGGGACTCGAGCGCAATACGTGCATCGACCCCGAGTTCGATCGCCATCGTGAGTGCACCGAGTGCGTTCAGCACGTTGTGTTCACCGCGCAGGGCAAGCCGCATCTCTCCCAACACCCGACCCGTTGAGTTGTCGCGCACCGTCGTCGTCGACCCTCCGTCGCGATAGACGACGCCGACACCCTGGATGTCCACCCCGCCGCTCAAACCATAGGTGCGCACACCGCGACCCTTGGCGACTGCCATCGCCCGCCCATCGTCCCCACACACGACCTTCGGACCCTTTGCATTGTGCAGGAGGCGCTCGAAGCTTGCTTCCATGTTTTCCACCGTCGTGAAGTGATCCAGGTGATCGACATCGACGTTCGTCACGAGCACGCCACTCAGTGGCAATGCAACGTGCGTCGAGTCGCTTTCGTCAGCTTCGACGACGACGTGACGACCCTTCCCCCAATGCGCACTTGCACCGAGCGATCGAACGTCTGCTCCGATGACGTAGCTCGGTTCACTTCCGGCATCGCGCAGGATGGTCGCCAGCATTCCCGACGTCGTCGTCTTGCCGTGCGTTCCCGCCACGCCGACCGAGGACTTCTCAGCACACAGGGCCGCGAGCATCGCTGCACGCGTCACGACAGGAAGACCGTTGCGACGGGCTGCGACGAGTTCGATGTTCGTCGCAGGAATCGCTGTCGAGTACGTGACGACATCGACACCATCCACCACCCCGACGTCATGGCCGACATTGATTCGCAGACCACGGTCGCGCAGATCGGCGACGACTTCTGAGTCGACGAGGTCACTTCCCGACACCACGTGTCCTGCTTCATGGAGTGCGATCGCGAGCGCACTCATCCCGGGCCCGCCCACGCCGACCACGTGCACCCGTCGCGTCGTCGACACCGACACTTGACTGGACAGCGAGCCAACGCGTTCGATGGTCCTCGTGAGGAGCGTTCCGTCATGGATTCGACCGATCGCTTTCGCCGCTAGCCCCATTGCATCAAGTCGACGTCGGTCCGTCATCAGACCACTGACGACGTCGCGCACGTGATCAACCGTGGCCTCGGTCTCCGACAACACCACTGCGGCTCCCGCATCGGCGAGCCACTGTGCGTTCTTCGTCTGATGATCTTCGGTCGCCAGCGCCCATGGCACGAGCACGCTCGGACACCCGACGACTGACAACTCCGCGATCGTGCTCGCACCTGCGCGAGACACGACGAGGTCACTGGCCGCATAAACGTCGGCCATGGCATCGGTGTAGGCGATTCGGGTCACGTTGTCCGAGGAGTGAGCCGACGTCGAATACCGCTCGCCGCAGAGATGGATGAGGTGCACTCCCCGAGGCATCGTTGCTGCGAGACCTTCGGCGATGCCATTCAACAGAGCCGACCCGAGCGAACCGCCGATGATCGCAACGACGAATGCGTCCTCGGAGATGTTGAACGATCGCCGTGCGACCATTCGATGCGTCACACGATCGAGCGAGCGAATTGCACGCCTCACCGGGGCTCCGGTGAGCGTTGCATTGCGCAAGGTGGAATCCGCATATGCCACCGCACTTGCCTCTGCATAGCGTGACTGCGCACGTGTCGCCAGTCCCGGTGTGCGGTCATAGGAGCACGTCACCACGGGAATGCCGAGTCGGCGGGCGGCGCGACATGCGGGAACGCTTGCGTAACCCCCGACCGAGACCACGACCTGGGGCTTCAACTCGGAGAGGAGTTGGCGTGCGGATCTATTGGCCCCAATCATCGTCGGGACCATCTTCAGATTGTGGAGGATTCCGCGCGGACTGACGCTGCGACGAAACCCGCGGACGCGAAGCAAGGTCGAAGGAAACTGGGTCTGCGCGATCAACGTGACCTCGACGCCCCGATCAGAGCCGACGTAGTGCAGGGTCTCGGGTGCGTGACCCGCCTCATTCAACAATTCGAGGACCGCAATTGCGGGGTTCACATGACCAGTCGTCCCGCCGCCCGTGATGACTGCAAAGGTGGGCGACGGATGTCCGGTCATGTGCTTACTTCATGTTACGCGCAACGTTCAGCAAGAGCCCCGACGCCGCCATCGCCATGAACAATGACGATCCGCCGTATGAGATGAATGGCAACGTGAGACCGGTCACTGGAAGCAGACCAACTACTCCACCGATGTTGATGCACGCCTGCGCGCTCAACCAAGCAGTAGTTCCACCGGCGAGAATCGCACCGAACGCATCGCGCGAACGCACGGCCGCCTGCAGTCCGAAATAGCACAGGGCCGCAAACAACCCGATCACGAGGACGGATCCAAGGATTCCGAATTCTTCAGCGATGATCGCAAAGATAAAGTCGCTGTGCGCGAGGGGCACGTATCCCCACTTGCCGGTTCCCTGTCCCGCGCCAGTTCCGGTGAGTCCACCGTTGGCGATACTGAGGATCGACTGCCACACCTGATACGCGTAGTGACCCTTGTTCTCTTCCAGGTGCAAGAAGGCGGTCATGCGATTCTGCATGCGCGACGACGACATGATCATCGCAACGGCACCGACGAAGGAGATCGACAGCACGAAGGTCAACCAACGCACCGGAGTGCCTGCGATGAACAACGTGGCGAACACGATGCAGGTGAACACCACTGCCGCACCGAAGTCGCCTTGTGCGAGACAGCCGATCACTGCGCCACCCCACACCGCCATGACTGGCTTGAAGGTGCGTCGCCAGTCGATCACTTCTGCGCGTCGACGTCCAAGCAAACTCGCACAGAAGATCAACACGGCGACCTTCAACACCTCCGACGGCTGGAATCGCACGGCACCGAGAGCCACCCACGCACGCGCACCGTTGGTCGTCACGCCGATGCCCGGCGCAAACGGCAGGAACATCAATCCGAAGGCGACGTACAGAAAGGGTTTCGCGTAACGATGCCAGTGGTGATATGGCATGCGATACATCGCGAGCAACGCGAAGAAACCGAACGTCGCCCACAGGAACTGACGCTTGAACATGTTCCACGGGTCGCCACCACTCGTGATCGCCACGATCGAACTCGATGACAAGACCATCATGAGACCGAACACGATGAGGAGCGTCACGCACAGCATCACGCCGTAGAAGACCTTCGTCGGAGCATTGGTCGCAAGACGACGCTTCTCGGCGTATCCCTTGCGGTCGAGCATCGCACGGCGACGCTGCGCCGGGGTCAGGCCAGCCGACTCCTTCAAGCCAACTCGGTCCTTGGAGCCGCGTGCGATCGTTGCCATCTTCGTTCCCTTCGCTTACTTCAGTGCAGAAACGCGGCGGCGAAAATCGTCGCCACGCTCCTCATAATTCGAATACCAGTCATAACTCGTGCAGCCGGGCGAAAGGAGGACCACATCGCCTGAGCGTGCCAATTCCCGTGCGTGTCGAATCGCCTCCTCCATCGACGTGGCCCTGCGAACCTCGCAATGGCCCGAGAACGCCGACTCGATCGCCTCTGCAGAAGCACCGGTGGCAACCACTGCACGCACGTGCACGCGGTGCACCGCCATCTCGGAGAGGTCGAGCCCCTTGTTCTTGCCTCCGGCAATCAGCACGATCGACTCGAAGGACTGGATCGCCACGGCAGCTGCGTGTGGCGAGGTTGCCTTGGAGTCGTTGTACCAACGCACACCATCCAGTTCGCGCACGAATTCGATGCGATGAGCGGCGTGTTCATACGACGCGAGTGCGTCAGCAACGTGTCCGGGCGAAGCAAGTCCGCTTTCAATGCACAGCGCCGCTGCGGCGAGCGCATTGGTCACGTCATGCGGAAGCGACCGTCGCATCGAGCGCGACTCCATGATCACCCCGTGAGGACTCGAGAGCACGCCACCGATCGCGTGATAGTCGCCCCGATCCGCACCGAAGGTGACCACGCGAGCGTTGCTTCGACGCGCAACATCGAGGATCGCCTCGTCGCCGACGGGAGCAACGGCGACATCACCCGCTGATACGTGAGCCCATAGCTTGGCCTTGGCTGCGAAATACGCGTCGTAACTCGGGTGCCAGTCGAGATGATCCGGCGCGACGTTCAACCAGACCGCTGCCTTGCAGCGGAACCGCTCGGTGAAGGCGAGGCGAAAGCTCGAACACTCGACGGCGAAGGTGTCGGCGGGCGTGTCGAGCGCAGCAATGAGTGGCGTCTCCGTATTCCCGACGGCTTCGGGGCGATGTCCTGCGCTCGCCAGAATCGCCTTCGTCATGAGCGTGGTGGTCGTCTTGCCATCGGTTCCCGTGATGCCGAGCATCGGACGATGGCGACCGCTTTCAATTTCGAACTCGTACGCCAATTCGAGTTCCGACACGATCGGGATGCCCGCGAGACGTGCAGCTGCGATCACGCGATGCCCCTCGGGAACGCCAGGTGCCGGCGAAAGTCGCGAAGTCGAGGCAACGAGCAATGACAACTCCCCATCGGTCTTCGGCTCGACGACCTCCACTCCGAGTTTGCGTGCAAAACCTCGATGCTCGTCGGTCAGTGCATCATCGCCAAGGACGACACGCTCGCCACGGTCGTGCAACACCTGTGCGACGGCTCGGCCAGCAATGCCGAGTCCCCACACGAGGGTCGCAGCATTCGTCATCGAATGCGTGCCTGTTGGGTGAAGTCGGCGATGAAGATGGCGACTGCCGTCGCGACACAGATGCCAGAGATGATCCAGAACCGAATGATGACCGTGGTCTCTGGCCAACCGCTCAGCTCGAAGTGATGATGGATCGGCGACATCTTGAACAATCGCTTCTTGCGACCCGAGGCCTTGAAGACACCCATCTGGATCGCGACCGAGCCGGCCTCGATGACGTTGATGCCGCAGATGATCGGCAACATGAGATGGGTGTTCGTGGTCACCGCGAGCATGCCGAGTGCAGCACCAAGTCCGAGCGCACCGACGTCACCCATGAAGATTCGGGCAGGTGCCGCATTCCACCACAGGAACCCCGCACATGCACCCGCCAACGCGGCCGACAGCACTGCGAGATCGAGCGGGTTGACGACGTCGTAGATGCGCGGGTTACGGAATGCCCAGTATGCGATCACGGTGAAGGCAAGGAATCCGAAGAGTGCAGAACCCGCAGCGAGACCGTCGAGGCCATCGGTGACGTTCACCGCATTCGTCGTGCTCCACACCATGAGCGCGGTCCAGATCACGAACAGCGGCCCCGTGATGTCCCAGCCAGGACTCACCGCACGGGTGAACGAGATCGTCTCGACCACGCCAGTCGATGACGCCAGAATGAATGTGAGACCGATCGTGATGCCGAAGGTGATCCAACCCTTTTTCTTCCAGAAGATTCCGCGGTTGTGCTGCCGGCGCACCTTCAGGAAGTCGTCCAGGAAACCGATGAAGCCGAGGACGAAGACCGCAAGCCAGATGATCGCTGCTTGATCCGAGAACGGAAGACCGTCTCGCACGTGTGCCACGGTCCAGCCGATGAGACCGGACACGAGGATTGCAATGCCACCCATGGTCGGTGTTCCTTGCTTGCCCATCTGATGCACCGGGCCGTGATCCTCGGCTCCGAGGATCGGCTGACCCTTGCCGAGTCGTTGGAAGTAGGAGATCAAGAAGCGAGTGCCAGCAAGTGAGACGAACATCGCTATCGCGCCAGCAATGAGAATCGAAATCACGCAGCTACCCCCACGATCTCCCTAGCGACCAAGACGTCGTCAAAGTCGACGACCGTCTCGCCGATCGTCTGTGTCGATTCATGACCCTTCCCGGCGATCACGACGGCGTCTCCAGGACGAGCCATGCCAATCGCACGTTCGATCGCCTCACGACGATCGATCACCACATGCACCGAGTCGCGACTCGAACCCATTCCGGCAAGAATTTGGTCGACGATCGCCTCCGGGGACTCTGAACGTGGATTGTCCGACGTCACCACCACCACGTCTGCACCCTGACGTGCGCTCTTGCCCATCAGCGGACGCTTGTCTCGATCACGATCTCCGCCACAACCAAACACGACGATCACTTTCGATCCCGCAGCGATCACTTCGCGCACGCCTTCGAGCAGTCCCGCCACCGCTTCAGGAGTATGCGCGTAATCGACGATGATCGAGATCCCACGATCGTTGGCAACCGACTGATATCGACCAGGAACCGCGTGCGCGGCGGAAAGCCCCTCGACGATGGCAGCGTCGTCGACTCCGAGGCTCACCGCCGCACTCGCGGCCGCGAGAGAATTCATCATGTTCACCCTCCCACCAAGGGGAACGCTGATTCGCCATCCGTTCCAGGTGTAGGCATGGTGATCGATCGCAACGACAGGATCGGTGACGTCAGCAAGTCCGAACGACGACATCTCGATCGGGGCCGTATCGAGCAACAACTTACCGTGCACGTCATCGCGATTGACGACTCCTCGCGCACACAACTCCGGAGTGAACAGCTTTGCCTTGGCGGCGAAGTACTGCTCCTCCGTCCCGTGGAAGTCGAGGTGATCACGACCGAGGTTGGTGAAGACACCGACGGCAAAGTGCGTGCC
>VFQT010004976.1_pt1 | contig 10501 bp, 9 predicted proteins | sample 3512381 | NCBI WGS metagenome assembly VFQT01 (sample SAMN10412376, study PRJNA504923) | tailings metagenome | isolation source: Relicate 2 Philex TSF3 active mining site | place: Philippines: Tuba, Benguet | collected 2017-08-29 | reverse complement strand
TAGCTTCAACCGCGATACATCATCCCCTGCAAGGCGGCCAAGACCGGACGCTTACTATACATGCGCAGTCGTTAAGCTTACGAACAGCCACATAGTTGCAATGAGAGAAACGCAGTCAACAGAGTCAAAGCGACTTCATAGACTTCATTCGTACGAGATAGTCATCGTAGCAGCTGGTGACAAAGCGTCAGCCTCAAATTGGACAGAAGTCCTATCGGTACCGAGATTGGACGGCTATTGGGATAATCCACTTCGCCTAAAACGAACAAACGGTTGGGTGCGCTCATCTCTGTTGGCACTCAGCAAATGCCCACAAGAGCCGATCCAGATCAATCGAACTACTCCTATAACATCTAAAAACGATGACAATCTGCAGTCGGCTGGATCTCCCGTGGCACACAAGGAGGACCTTCTGTTGAATGAACCACCCTTAACCCATAAAGAGGATTTTCAAGAATGAACAAATACCCCATCAGATACGCTTTCAGAATTGATCCAGCCACCGAAGCTGCTCTTGAGCAGATTGCGAGGCATACATTTCAGAGCAAGGCTTCTATCATGCGGCGCTATGTGCAGGAAGGTGTAAAAAAGGATTCTCAGGTTTGGGCAGAAGAGGCGGAACGACTTATACGCTCCACTCTTTCTCTTAGCACTTGGCGTTAGCGGAGCCCTGGTAATCCCGTATTCTCATTGAGCGATGCCGACTGTGTATGTGACAACATCTGCTGATGTTACATATCCGTCGGCGTCATAAGTCCCAGCGTTCTGGAACTGCACACCCGAAAGAACAGCACCAGATGCGTTTGTCATTTTTCCTTCGTCTGTGGGCAGACCATCTTTCCACATACCAGCAAATCTTGCGCCATCCTTCCAGCGATATATCCCGTATCCATTTCGTTTCTCAGACAGGTATTCACCAGCAAAGCTATCGCCATTGGAGTAGTACACCGATAGCTGTCCCTCAAGTTTGTTCTGCTTAAAGCCGCCAACGTATTTGTCGCCGCTTGAGAATGTAAATGTGCCATGCCCGTTGAACATGTCATCCTTAAACTCACCGAGATAGCTGCCGCCACTCATGGATGTAAGCGCACCACGACCATTCATTCTATCATTACGGAACTCGCCGACATATTTGTCGCCGTTAGAGAAGACTAATCTCCCGTTCCCTTCGCGCTTGTCATCCTTGAATGTTCCGACATATTCATCGCCGTTAGCAAATGTGAATGTGCCGTGCCCGTCCATTTTATGATACCTGAAACTCCCGACATACCGACCACCATTTGCGAACGTGTACGTGCCGTGACCATCAAATAGGTCATCTTTGAAGTCACCTACATATCTGTCGCCATTCGCACGGATGTATGTGCCGCGACCATTGAACATGTCATCCTTGAACTCGCCCTCGTATATGTCGCGCTTGGCAGATACATGCTTTCCAAATCCATTACGGAGGCTACTCCTGACTTCACCGATATATCTCGCGCCGTCTGGATAAGCGAATGTGCCTCGCCCGTTAGGTCTTCCGTCCTTGAATTCTCCTAGATACTTTTTCCCATTTGGGAATGTGTATCTTCCTTGACCTTCAAGCTGCCCTTCTTTGAATTGACCAACATACTCCGCGCCATCCTGAAACGTTGCCTCACCACGCCCATGTGGTTTTCCGTCCTGCCAAGCCCCCTTATAAGTGAGACCTTTTCCGTCTGCCCATTGCCCCGAACAGTTAGTCCACGTCTCATGCTCGTCTCCATCGCACTTTTTCAGAGTGGACTGGGCAAGCACTCTGCCCACATCATCAATCGCGGGCATTACGAGGAAGCAAACCGCAATAAACGAGCTGTGAAATATGCTACGCACCATAGCCGTAATCTGCGGATATTCTCTCATCGCCTGTTAGTGTATAGCCGATCTCACAAGCAGGCTAGACCCTTCCACTCAAGCTGCTTCTGAGCAGACTGCTCGGCATAGCTTCCAAAGCAAGGCTTCAATTATGAGACGCTATGTTCAGGAAGGTGTGAAGAGGGAGGCAAAGGCTTATGCCGAGGGTGCCGCGTCCATTGTTATCTCTACCGAAATGCTACGAAGCGTCTAAACCTTCACTTCCCAGCCAGATAGACCTCCTTTGCCAAATCACTGTTTGTCCAAGGGCGTTGCTGGTTTTTTGTTAGGTCTATTACATCAGCTTTCACGCGCTTCATCATCAGCTCAACTTCCAGACCCTGAGTACCCAGATGCTTCAGCAGAGCAGCCGTGAAAGGGCTGTTTTTCATGCCGACACCATCAGCAGCTACATCGCCAGGTGCTGTTGCGAAGCCAACAAGAAGACCACCACCCGCAGACCTGAGTTCAGCAAGCCCTGTGTTCACTTGATTTGACCTATTACCGAGAGCGCGTGAAAGTGACCTAGTAAATGGATTATCTCGGCACGCATCAAGTAGAGCAATACCGATGCTCTTCTCTCCGCCCATGTAGCTTGTGACCATGCTGACATTCACAAGTTCAAAGTCTATCGCTGATGCCTTTTCCACCTTCGCATCAATGGGAACCATGAAGTTCTCACCAGCAACTTGGATGCCATGCCCAGCATAAAAAAATAGTGATACATCGGCTTGTGCTGCTCTCTCTACAAAGTCCGCTATCTTCTGTTCTGTCGCTCGTTTGTCCAAGTCTGTTCCGCTGACAACATCAAAGCCAATGTTCTTCAGCAGAGAGGTCATCGCTTCAGCATCATTGTGTGGATTCTCAAGCGGTGTCGCATGTTGGTATCCTCCATTACCGATAACAAGCGCGACCTTGCGAAGACTCTCATTCGCAGCAACTGGCTGCTGCTGTTCTGGCACCTCCGCCACTTGTTGCTGAACAGTGCCACCCGAGTATGTCAGCACATCAGGAGCGGTCATATAACCATCAGCATCATAGACGCCTGCGCTTGAGTATTTCGCGCCAGTGATTACTGCGCCCGATGAGTTCGTCAGGATACCATCAGCTGTTGGAAGTCCATCTTTCCATTGCCCAAGATACTTTGAGCCATCTTTCCACGAATATCTCCCAAATCCCGAGCGCTTGTCGGACTGATAGCTACCAGAGAAGCCGTCGCCACTCGTATAGGTGACGGTGAACTGCCCATAGGCTACCCAGTTCTGGAACTCACCCACATACTTCTCGCCTGTGGGAAAGGTGAATGTCCCCTGCCCATTTGCCTTATCGTCTTTGAACTCACCGACATATTGCGCGCCGTCGGGGACGGTGTATGTCCCCTGCCCATTGAACTTATCCTCCTTGAACTCACCGACATACTTGTCGCCATTGGGGAAGGTGTACGTCCCCTGACCATGCTTCTTGTCATCCTTGAACTCACCGACATATTGTGCGCCGTCGGGAAAGGTGTATGTCCCAGAGCAGTTATCGTATCTTTGATTTTGGTCAGTAGGGCAGGGTGGAAGACGGCTCTGTGCGACTTGCTGCTGGACTTCGCTTGTAACTCTGAGAATATCTCTGCACTGATCTAAAGTCAGAGCACGACGCTGAGCCTCAAACACAACTGCCACAAAGGCTTCGTGGTTATTCCAATTATGACGGCTGGCATCCAGCGCAGACTCACAGATGTTCTTGTCACTTCTGTTGGCATATGGATTGGCGGCTAGCACTTGCTCCTGAACTGTGCCACCAGTATAAGTCAGCACATCAGGAGCGGTCATATAACCATCAGCATCATAGACGCCTGCGCTTGAGTATTTCGCGCCAGTGATTACTGCGCCCGATGAGTTCGTCAGGACACCATCAGCTGTTGGAAGTCCGTCTTTCCATTGCCCAATATACTTTGCGCTATCCTTCCATGAGTATGTGCCAAGACCTGAGCGTTTGTCGGACTGATAGCCACCCGAGAAGCTGTCGCCATTCTTATATGTGACGGTGAACTGCCCATAGGCTACCCAGTTCTGGAACCCACCGTCATACTTGTCGCCTTTGGGAAAGGTGAATGTCCCCTGCCCATTCGCCTTATCGTCTTTGAACTCACCGACATATTTCCCACCGTCGGAGAAGGCGTATGTCCCCTGCCCAGTTCGCTTGTCGTCCTTGTACTCGCCGACATACTTGTCGCCGTTTGGAAAGGTAGAAGTTCCCTGCCCATTCAGTAAGCCGCCACTGAACTCACCAATATCTACTCGTCCATCTTTGTAAGTGTACGTCCCCTGCCCATTGAACTTATCCTCCTTGAACTCACCGACATACTTGTCGCCATTCGGGAAGGTGTACGTCCCTTGACCATGCTTCTTGTCATCCTTGAACTCACCAACATATTCCCCACCGTCGGCGAAGGTGTATGTCCCCTGCCCATTTGCCTTGTCGTCCTTGAATTCGCCGACATACTTCGCGCCGTTTTCTCCTGTGTATGTACCAAAACAGTTATCGTATCTCTGCGTCTGGTCAGCAGGGCATTGAGAAAGATCACTCTGAGCTGAGCTTTCGTTCATTGACTGCCCGTCTTGCTGTTGTGATTGCATCAATGCTAGCTTACGGTCCTTAACCCAATAGGGATAATCGCCTGTCGCAATTGATTTCTCGTAGAGTTCTTCCGCTCTCTTCAGGCTTTTCTCAACCGTTAAGCCTTCTTGATAATATCTTCCCAGGTTTGCCATGCCCCAGCCATTCCCTGCTTTGGAGCTTTTTTCTAACTCATTAAATGCAAGGACAGGGTCAGCGGTGGTTCCCTCACCAGTCTCGTACAAGATGGCGAGATTGTTACTAGCTCTAGAATCTCCGTTTCCAGCCGCCTTATTGAACCAGCCCCATGCACTTCTCTTATCTTGGTATGAAGAATCCTCCTTACCATCGTAGTCACAGCCTACGTAAGACATGACCCCCTTGAGGAATTGCTCATCAGTTGACAGGTTCCACTTCCAAGGGTCACTGAGGGACCCACAAGCATTTTGAGGTATGTAGACGAACGGGTTTACCTCGGCGAACGCCTTCTTCGCTGTTCCATATGCCAAGATGGATATCACTAGGCAGCCCATCAATACTCGGATGTGGCGAATAAACGAGCAAATCACTCCTGCCCTCCAATCTTTGTTACGTTTTCGGCGTAGCGCTCAAATTTGCTAGTCCTCTAAATTCTTCATTTATTATGTGATTTTCGAACTCTTGGGAACAGCTTTTCGTCATCGGCTAACCCATTGATTTATCGCAAACGATTATCCGCATTTCTCCGTAGTTTTCCGAACCCAGTGCTTTCGACACCCTGACAGACCCGTTGATCGTTATTTCCAGCTGGAAATGAAAAACTCCCTCTTCCCTATTTCCAGCTGGAAATGGAAGATGCTGGTGGGAGGCTAGCATGACCAAGACCAATCGCCGCTACCAGCTGCCGACATCTTCGGAGCTTGCCCTGAAGGGTGGACTATCAGCGAAACTGAAGGGGTTGTGGAGCAGCGCACAGGAGAACAGCTTTGAGTTGTTCCTGTACGCCGCAGCCCTTCGGGAACGCTATCTGGACAAGAAGACGCAAGAGTACAGCGCCGAGTTCAAGGACTGGTACACGAAGCAGGAGATCCAGCACCTGTTCGGAAAGCTACCCGCTTTCACGAAGTATGCGATGGCTGGCAATGTTGTGAACTTCTTCGCGAACGAGTTCAGAGAAGGCAAGTACGTGAACCAGCTGCCGCTGTCTCGGAGTGCGCTCTATGAGATTTCACTTCTGAAAGACCAGCTATCCGCTGCCGACTTGGAGAAGCTTCTCTTCAGTGGTGGTGATGACGGACAAGCGTTGATTTGCCCAAGCGCAAGTGCCTCGGATATTTCAGCCCACCGCTTCCGCCAACAGAACAAGGGTTCCAAGCCCCAGAAGAGCAAGAGCAAGAAGTTTAATATTCCACTGGCAACGATTTACGTGAGCAGCGATCTCTACAAGTTCCAAAAGGGAACAGGAGAGCATGTGGGTGCGGTCAAACTGCAAGACGCTGAGAAGCTTCTTGCAGCGATTGTTGGAAAGCTGAACCCAGACGTATTTGATGTGCGGGATAATCTCGCGAAGATATCCACGACCTACAAGAATAAAGCTGATGCTGCTTCGCCGTCAGCACCCCTGCGAAAACCCAAGGCAAAGAAGGCAGTCAAGAAGAAAGCAAAGAGTTCATAGCGGTGTGACATGAGAACTATTCCGCGCAGCAAAGTTGTCCGTGAGACAGAGGAATACAACGACCTTCTGAAGGTTTCTCCTCAGACCCAAAAGCTGCTGAAGAAGCCAGCAGCCACGAAGGTGACTGCGAAGAAGCCCACGGAAGCCAAGACGCCAAAGGCTGAGAATTCGTCATTGAAAGTCCATCTGCCGAACAGGAGGGCTGCTGATGACTTCGCAAAGCTTCTCCAGCGCCCTTTGAGTTCTCGGCAAAAGACAATCCGATTCACTGGGCGCTGGGATTCTAAGGCACGAACAGTGCGCATCCCCACGAAGTCTGCGATGTCCTCATGGGGCTTTACCGAGGAGCGGGATACGATTGTTCGTGAGAAGTCTAAGCGTGGCAACTGGAACACGGATGACTTCTTCAATCGCACTTGGGTGGACATGCCTCCCTTTGAGAACGAGGAGGTATTTGTCTATCACACCATCACTATCAGCTTTCCGAAGCTGGCTGATAAGATCGCCTTTGCGGAGCTTGTGAAGCAGCCCATCAGCGACAAAACGAAGAGTATAGACTTTCCATTCCAGAAGCCGAAAGAGAAGCGCAATCTCGTTTGGATCGGGCGCAAGGAAACCAGTCAGCCGCGCTACCCGATTTTCATCATATCCAAGGGGAGGGCTCAATACGGTCCCCTTACAGCCAAAGCCCTCAGAGAGATGGGTGTTCCATTCTATCTGATGGTAGAGCCTCAGGAGTATGACAAGTATCGCGTTTTATGCGACTGGGCAGAAGATGTGCTTGTGCTGCCTGAGGGCAATCATGGCAAGGGACCTGGGCGAGCAAGAAACGCCTGCTGGGACTATGCGAGAGATGTTCTGAAGACCAAGCGACACTGGGTTCTGGATGATAACATCCGCGCATTCTATCGCCTTCATCAGAACGAGCGCATTCGTGTTGGCGACGGCACTATCTTTCGCGCAGCAGAGGACTTCGTTGACCGATACAAGAACATTCCCATCGCTGGCTTCGGCTACAGGTTCTTCCATCCCGCTACGGAGACGCAGTTCCCGTTCAAGGTGAACACCCGCATCTATTCCACTTTGCTGATTGACAACGATTGCCCATACCGTTGGCGTGGCAGATATAACGAAGATACGATCCTCAGCTTGGATGTTCTGAAGGATGTGAGGAAGAATCCAACGCACGAGGACCTGAACGCTGTGAGCGAGGATGGAACTCTGAAGAATTCCAAGCGTGAACGTTATGCGACTGTAGAGTTTGTCGCCTTCTTACAGGACAAGCTGAATACTCAGACGCAGAAGGGCGGAAACACAGCAGAGTTCTACCAGAAGGAAGGAACAGCAGCGAAGTCAGCTATGCTGGTTGATATCCATCCCGATGTTGCGAGGACGGCAGACATGTTCAAACGAGACCATCACAAGGTACAATTTGAGGTCTTCAGGGGCAACTGGCTCATCAGGACAGAGGAACGGAAAGCTGAACTCAAGGTAAGGAACTGGAAGCCGCTCAAGGATAAGAATCCATATGGGATGAGACTCGCGGAGAAGCGTACCAAGTAGGTAAATGCAATCTAATTCAGAGGCGTAGCAATACTATCAAAGTGCGGTTTTTGTTGACTTTTTCGCTATAATTGAGTATTATTTACATGATTACTGAGTTAGGTAGTCATTCCATTTTTTAACAGGAGACGTTCTCATGAATGAGATTTTAGATGAACTGAATAAGCTTGCGAAGACCACGGAAGAGATACGCCAGATTGAGACGGAGCACTATTTCATTGATTGCCTATCGTCGGAAACGGCTACTTGGTACCGTGATCCTTGGATTCATCAAGACGAACTCAGCCATCGGCTTCTAGAGTTATCTTTGACAAGGGATAGCACCAGAATCAGGGTTTGGCGTGAACGTGACTTGTCCACGGTTGTCACATATCAAGGTGAGGAGATGACACTTCGGAAGTTGTTTTTTGGAAAGCTTTACGATGACGCACACCCCATGCACCTGACCCGATACTTCAAGGGGGAGGGGAGATTCACTGATAGGTAAGTGACACGGTGGAGCAGCTATTAATATATAGCTGCTCCTTTTTGTCTACGCATTCTTAAGAACCGCATAGACGCTGCCGATGCCGATCTCCAGCCGCTTTGAAATTTCTTTGATACCCATTCCGCCGTCACGCAGCAGCTTCACGGATGTGCGGACAGCATCATTAAGCTTGCTCGGGCGCCCAATCTTGACACCCTGCGCCCGCGCTCTCTTCTGACCAGCCATGATGCGCTCACGAATGAGTTCACGCTCATACTCGCCAAGAGCAGAGAAGATGCTGAAAATCATTCTTCCCGAGGGCGTGGTGGTATCAATCGCCTGCTGATGAACATACAGATCAACACCCATCGCTTGTATATCGTTCATGAAGCCAACGAGGTGCTGGATTGAGCGCCCAAGCCTATCAATCGCCCAGACCATGATGAGGTCAAACTCGCGTCTGGTGGCTCTCTTCAGGAGGCTGTCAAAGGCTGGGCGCTGGTCTCTGCCCTTGGCACCTGAGATGCCAGAGTCCGAGAGTTCAGCCACAATCGTCCAGCCGTTGCGCTGAGCCACTTCACGCAGCTCCTGAAACTGGTTCTCAACTGTCTGGCTTGAGGTAGAAACACGGGCGTAGATTGCCACTCTCTTGGGCTTGGAGTAGGTCATCTTCATCTTCCTCCGTTCACACTATGGAGGTAGTGTCGGCTCCGTGGAGAACAAGCGAAACCGCCCTTCAAAATGCGCCTAACTCCCTGAAAACAGGCGATTTTTGGCATTTTGTGAAAGGCACAAAAACTTCACAAATCTCCAGAGTGTCGCCAAGTCTATGTTTTCATTGTATGTTCCAATAGACCCAACGCTCTCCGAAGGCAGAGGTCACAGGTTCGAATCCTGTCGGGTGCGCCAACAAAATCAAAAACTTAGATTGTTCTGGTTCTCGTCTGTCGAGAATGCAGGAAGCATATAGGAAGCGACAGATCAGCCGTTTATGTCTCTCGGAGGCGCTAGAGCGGATCAAAATCTAGGCCGTGCCTGCACGAGCTTGAGATATCTGATCGGGCTTGGAAGCCATTCCGGTTTGTCAGCTGAAACAATCTGGATCAGGAGGAACTGATCACGTTGGGATTTGGGTAGAACCCAGTCAATCGGGTGAGCCTCCTGAAGCTCAACCGTTGCGCCGACTCTCCGGTCGACTGTTCCCCATCTGGTCGCATGGCGTCCCAGACCAATGTTGGGGCGACCTAACGGCTGCGACGCAGCGCGGCCATCTGGTCGATGAAGTTCCATGACAGTCCATCACCGGGCGTGAAGGTGACCCGCTTGAAGTCGTAGCGGGCGACCCGAAGTCTGTCGCTTGACGTGTCGGTCACAGTCTGGACGTGGATCTTGCCGCACCGGCCGGTCACGGGTGTGCCACGATAGACTGAGGACGGCGTTGGTTGCTCTGTCCACACGTGGGAGGCAGCCTCGGCAAACTGCTCGGGCTCCGCTCCGGCGGGCGGCTTCACCAGCATGTGGGCGTGCCAGCCTCCAGCGGCCTCCTCGAATGAGACCACGCCCTGCATCCGGTTGGGTCCGTTCTCGGGCATGTACCAGTTACGGCCGAGGAAGACGCGGTTCACCCGGATGTAGAATTCCCGGATGTGGTGCTCGAGCTCCCTCCGCGTGCGGCCGGGCGGTAGCTCGACCGTGATGTGAAACCTCGCGAAGTGCTCTCCGGCGAACCTCGCCAGCGATTCCCGATACTCCCTCTTCGATGTGATCGTCACGCGTTGACCGTCCTTCGGGGTATTTATTGCGACGGACGAACCGGACCGGCGGATCGGAAAGAAAATTCTGAGCAGGGCGCAGTGGTCCGTCCGTGCCCTCCAGATGTGCCGTGGTGCCCATTTCCCTTCGGCCATGGCGATCCCCAGAAAATGCTGGAAACCTCACCACGACACTTCCTCGAGGATTCTGGCCAGCCTCAGAGGGTTGTTGTCCACGTACATGGCCGTCGTCCGGATGTTCGAGTGCCCGGCGAGGACCGAGATGGCCTTGAGGTCGATCCCGCGCTCCGCGAGCCCGGTGATGAAGGTCCGTCTGCCAGAGTGGGAACTGGCCCTGGAGGCGGCGGTCAGGTGTCCACCCTTCTGACTGCGGAACAGCGGCGCGTCCGGTCTCCGTCCGTCGGGGTAGCGCTGGGCGAACAGAGCGAGGACCTGCCGGAGCCTCGGCGAGGACAGGAACACGTCGCGGGTCTTCGCTCCCTTGGTGTACGCCGCTTTGAGGTGCAGGACTGTTGTTTTTCACGCAGAACTGAGCCGGGTTTTCCATCGAGCAGTGAGCCACTT
>VFQT010004975.1_pt1 | contig 10502 bp, 11 predicted proteins | sample 3512381 | NCBI WGS metagenome assembly VFQT01 (sample SAMN10412376, study PRJNA504923) | tailings metagenome | isolation source: Relicate 2 Philex TSF3 active mining site | place: Philippines: Tuba, Benguet | collected 2017-08-29 | reverse complement strand
AAGCTCGGCTCGAGCGGCTTCAACGAGGGCAACCCGAAGTGGTACGCGCTGCCGAGGCTCGTGCTCGCCAGATCATGGATGCTGCAGATGCCGACTCGCGTCGTTTGAAGAACGAGACGGAAGACTTCCTCGATCGTCGTCTGGCCAGTTTCGAGATCTTGCTCGATCGATTGTCACGTACCGTCGCCCAGGGTCGTGAACGGTTGAACGTGGTGGGAATCGGTGCGCAGGAGCCTGTCGCAGAAGAACCTACCGAGCGCGACATCACGAGCGCCACGTTCTTCAACCAAGACGACACCAACCTCTACTAGAACGCCTTCGCGTCTCGTCATGGCGTCGCCACTCGTCGTCAACATCCTGGAGCTGATTCGGCGCCCGGGTGCCTACAAGGATCTCGATGTGGACGTGTCCACTGCGGAGTTTGTGTTCGACGATCCCCGAATTGACGACTCACGTGATGTGCATGCGGAACTACACGTAGAGAGCACGAGTGGGGGAATAGTGGTGAACGGAGTCGTCACCGCGCAGGCGCGCGGGGAGTGCAGTCGTTGCTTAGCCGAACTCGGTCTGTCCGTCGCGAGCGACGTGGACGAGATCTATCAACGCGTGCCAGAGAACGATGACGTGTACCCGCTCGAAGGGGACCAGCTGGACCTGCGTCCGATGGTCCGCGAGTCCGTACTCCTGGCTATCCCCGAAGCCCCGTTGTGTAGCCCCACTTGCAAGGGGCTTTGCCCGGTATGTGGCGTGGATCTGAACCGCGAAACCTGCGGCTGTGCCCGTCCTGCCGCGGACGATCGGTGGTCGGTTCTCGACCAACTGAAGGGGAAGCTTCCCGAATGAACCGATCCTGCCGCCGATAGCCTCAGACGAGGTTTTAGGTCGAACGAGAAGCGAGTAGGCGATGCCAGTTCCCAAGAAAAAGAAGTCGAAGATGAAGGGCCGCAGCCACATGGCAGGCGCCTGGAAGCTGAGCGCACCGTCGACCAGCACCTGCCCGCGTTGCAGCAACGCCAAGTTGCCCCACACCGTGTGTGGCAACTGTGGTTGGTACAAGGGTCGCGTCGCCGTCGACGTCGGCTGATTTTCTTTCGGGCTCGTCCATGTTGCCCGTTGCAGTAGACGCCCTTGGGGGCGACAAGGCTCCCGCCGAAATTCTTGCTGGAGCCAAACAAGCCGCCAGCGAAGGCATTCCCATTCTTCTCGTTGGTCCCGAGGATCTCGCAGATCGCGGCGATGTTCCGTTGCATGTGGCGACCGAGTTCATCGACATGCACGAAGAGCCGGCCAATGCCGTGCGCACGAAGAAAGATTCCACGCTCGTGCGCTCAGCAGAGTTGGTGCGTGACGGCGTGGCGAGCGCGATGATCTCCGCTGGCAACACGGGTGCAACGATGGCATCGGCATTGTTGCGCATGGGTCGCATCAAGGGCGTCAAGCGCCCAGCGATTGCAACGCCGATTCCCGTACCCGGTTCCACGCCGACGGTGCTGCTCGATGCAGGCGCCAATGCCGAAGTCGAAGCGCCGTGGCTCACACAGTTCGCGATGATGGGCACGGTGTATGCCAAGGCGCGCTTTGGTATCGCCAATCCGCGAGTCGGTCTGCTCTCGATCGGTGAAGAGCCGGGCAAGGGCGACTCACTGCGTAAGGAGGCCTACGAGTTGCTCGGTGCCGAATCCGGAATCAACTTCATCGGCAACGTCGAAGGCCGCGACATCATGACCGACGACGTCGACGTCGTCGTCACGGATGGATTCACCGGCAACGTCACCCTGAAGACACTCGAGGGAACGATGAAGACGGTGGTGAAGGCACTGTTTGCCGCCATCTCCGAGCCGCAATACAAGGAGCATGCCGATGCGCTGATGCCCGCGCTCTTTGGCCTCTACGGGCAATTCGATCCCGACACCTATGGAGGCGCCATCCTCCTCGGCGTCGACGGCGTGTGCATCATCTCGCACGGCTCATCCAGTGCGAGGGCGATGTTGAACGGCATCAAGGTGGCGAAAGAAATGGTCGACTGCAACATGGTTGGATTGATCGCGGAGGCCCTGCACACAGAATGACGGAACCACTGCACGAACTGGCCGGGCGGATCGGTCATCGGTTCGGCGACGAGGAGCTCTTGCGAACTGCGCTTCGCCATAGGTCCTGGATTGCCGAAAACGACGGCCACGAATCCAACGAGCGGCTCGAATTCTTGGGCGACGCCGTCCTCGGGTGGGTAGTTGCCGATCTCGTCTATCGCCGACACGACGATTTGGCGGAGGGAAAACTCACGGATCTACGCAAGAGCGTGGTCAACGCGATCGCGCTCGGAGGCATGGCCGAACGCCTTGGCGTCGGAGAACACTTGATGCTTGGTCGCGGCGAGGATGCGGCAGGTGGAAGGCAGAAGACTTCGATCTTGTCCGATGCGCTCGAAGCGATCTTCGGGGCCATTTATCTCGATGCTGGTGCGGATGCCGCGTATCAGGTGATCTCGAAGTTGTTCCGTGAACAGATGGTGGAGGCGTTGGCCGGACTCGATCGCTTGGACGCGAAGACGAGGCTGCAGGAATTGGCATCACGAGTCGGCGGAGGACACGTTCAATATCGCGTCACCGATGAAGGCCCTGATCACGAGAAGACCTTCTTCGCCACCGTGTACGTAGGGGATCGCGAAATGGGCAGCGGCGAAGGCCGCTCGAAGAAGGCAGCCGAGCAGATTGCGGCGGAGATCGCCTGCGATGCGCTCGAAGCCGAGCGCCGCAAGCGCTGACCGATGCCTGAGCTTCCCGAAGTTGAAACCGTTCGCAAGGGCATCGCATCACGCGCAGTCGGCAGGCGAATCGAGCGAGTCGAAGTGGGTAGGGAGCGCACGGTTCGACGCTTTGGAAGGGAATCACTGATCGCCGGTCTCTCGGGCACGGTGATTACCGCGGCCAATCGTCACGGAAAATACTTGTTGTGCCCGCTCGATTCGGGTGAGCAGATGATGATTCACCTGCGCATGAGTGGCCGTGTGTTGTTCGCGCCTGTCGGCAGTGAGCGACCAGCCCACACCCATGTGGTCTTGCACCTCGCCCCGATGGGCGACGAGCAGCCATGTGAGTTCCGCTTCGTCGATCCGCGAACGTTCGGGGAGGTACTCGTGTTCGATCCCGTGCACGCCGCCGAACAGGTGCCTGAGTTGGCGCGACTTGGCCCCGACCCGCTGGTGGATGAATTCACACCCGGAGTACTGGCCGAACGGTTGCGGGGAAAGCGGGGAAACCTGAAGGCCACCTTGCTCGATCAGACGGTGGTCGCCGGCATCGGCAACATCTATGCGGACGAAATCCTCCACCGCGCGGGTCTGCGATGGTCACGGGTTCCCGGTTCGCTGCGCCGGTCGACCATCGATCGCTTGCATGCCTCGATCGTGGAGGTATTGGCCGAGGCGGTTGAAGCGGGCGGAAGCACGCTGGATGACACGCAGTACGTGGACGCGTTCGGTGAAGAGGGTTGGTTCCAAACCCAACATCGCGTCTATGGCCGAGCAGGTGAGCCGTGTCTCACGTGTGGGCGCAGTCGAATTTCGCGCACCACGGTGGCTGGGCGCACCACGTGCTACTGCCGCGTGTGCCAAACCTGAGGGCTCGCGGGGGTGGCCCCGTCAACTACTCTCGCCGATTGACGTGTTCCTCAAATCCCTGACTCTCAAAGGCTTCAAGTCCTTCGCCGACACCACGGTGATGGAACTCGAGCCCGGTGTGACCGTGGTGGTGGGGCCGAACGGCTCCGGCAAGTCCAACGTGGTGGACGCCATCGCTTGGGTGCTTGGCGCCCAGGCACCGTCGTCGGTGCGTAGTCAGAAGATGGATGACGTCATCTTTGCGGGAACGGCCAAGCGGCCGGCTCTCGGTCGTGCCGAGGTGATCCTCACCATCGACAACTCGAACGGCCTCCTGCCCATCGAGTTCAGCGAAGTCACCGTCAGCCGCACGCTGTTTCGCAGCGGCGAAAGCGAATACGCGATCAACGGTGCAGAGTGTCGCTTGCTCGACGTGCAGGAACTGCTGAGTGATGCGGGCGTCGGTCGGCAACAACACGTCATCATCAGCCAGGGCCAGATCGATGCGGTGCTGAACGCACGCCCCGAAGATCGTCGCGCGATCATCGAAGAAGCGGCGGGCGTGTTGAAGCATCGCAAGCGACGTGAGAAAGCGCAGCGTCGACTCGATGGCACCGAGGCAAATTTGCTTCGTGCGCAGGACTTGTTGCGCGAGGTTCGCCGCAACTTGAAGCCACTCGAACGACAAGCAGACGCTGCTCGTCGCCATGGATCGCTCGTCGAAGAGATGAGCGCGCTGCAGACACACCTGCTTGGCAAGGAACTGCAGTCGTACAAATCGCGACTCACGAGTCTTTCGGGTGATCGCCACGAGGGCGAAGAGTCGGAGCGCGCCATTCGTGCGTCGCTTGCCGCGCTCGACTCCACGGTGATGGCTGCCGAGGCTCAATTGTCCGCCCGTGGCGACTCGGGCATCAACGACGAGTTGGTACGGATCGAGCAGCTGCGTGGACGAGCAAAAGGTTTGCTCGCGGTGCTCGCCGAACGTCGTCGTTCGGTGGAGCGCGATCGTGGTCAGTTGATGGACTCGGGCGTGGTGGCCACTCTCGAGGCCGACTCGGCGAACCTGCGTGCAGAACTTTCCAAGGTGGAAGAGCAGATCGCCTCCATCGCAAAGATCGGCGATCAGGGCGGCGCAGAGCAGATGGCAACGCTGGAAGAGGCGCGCCAAGCAACGGAACGCATCGGTGCGTTGAACGGAGAAGTGCGTGCACTGAATGACGCGATCGACCGTTTGCGGAACACGGTGGCTACCGATTCGCGAAACGAAGTCGAACTGTCCCAGCGATTGGTGGATGCTGAGAGCGCCCGTTCGGCCGCCGAGGCAACGCTCGATTCCGCGCTCGCACTGTTCGCCACCGCTCAGACGGATGCCACCAATGCGGCCGCGAAGGCCGAGGCCCTCCAATTGGCGCTCGACGCCAACGCGGCCGGTGTTTCGGCAATTCGCGACATCGACGGCGCGCTGGGGTCGCTCGAACAACTGATCGACATCGATGCTGAGCGGCGAGTGGCCGTGCAAGTGGCCCTAGGCGATTCGCTTTCGGCAGTGGTGGCCAAGAGCCGCGATGCCGCACAACGCGCACTGCAGGAGTTGCGCCAGGGCGGCAAGGCGGGTGCGGTGCTCGCACTGAACTCCATCACCACGGTGCCGTCGGCACCGATCATTGCGAACGCCTCCAGCCTGCGCGCACACGTTCGGGCCAAGGCTGGCGAAAACGAAGTGCAGGTGAACCGTCTGCTCGACGTGTTGTTGGCACGAGTGGTGTTCATTCAGTCGTGGGCCGACGCCGTGGATGCTGCGCTCGCACACCCCGACGTCGTGGTGGTTTCCGCAGAGGGAGATCGCTTTGCATCGAGCGGGTTGCGCGTGGGTGCGGCCGCGGTCACTGCGGCGGCATTGCAGGAGGCGGTGGTTCGTGCCGAGCGTGCTCGCGATGCTCTTGCCCGCGCTGAAGTGGACGTGCAACAGGCACGCACTCGTTTGGCCCAGGCTCGCGATGCCGAGACGTCTGCGCGAGTACTGGTGATGCGTCAGCGGGAGACGAGCGCTTCGAACAACGCGAACCTGAGCGGCTCGTACGACCAACTGCGTTCCGTACAAGCAGAGTTGCATGGATTGCTCTCGGTGTTGCGTAACGACATCGAAGTGAAGACGGCCGGATTGCAGGAGCGACGGGCGTTCCTCAACTCGCGTTTGGAAGAAGTGGAGTCGCGTCTCGCCCAGGACGCCGAAGCGCGCAATGCGGCGGCCGAGCGTCGCAGCCGCATCGAGTCCACGCTGACGGCACTGGTACGCCTGAGCGAGTTGGTGGAGAAGCACGCCACAGCGCTCGACGTTCGCCAGGGCGAGTTAAACGAAGTTCGTCGTCGTCAAAGTGACGAGGTGCGCGCGATCTCGCAACGTTTGGACGAGGCCCGCAAGGAGCGCGCTGCCAAAGAACAGCAGCTCGAGGAACGCCGTGAGCGCAATCGTCGCATCGAAGTAGAAGAAGCCGAAGTGAAGATGCGTATGGAAGCGACGATCGAAACGCTCCGCCGCGATCACTCCGTCGAACCCGAGACGGCCATCGCTGCGCCGTTGCCGGAGTTGCCAGATGGCGTTTCACCGATCGCTCGCTTGCGCGAACTCGAACGCGAGTTGCGTTTGATGGGGCCGATCAATCCGCTCGCCCTGCAGGAATTCGACGAATTGCAGAAGCGTCACACCTTCCTCGAGGAGCAGTTGGAGGACGTCAAGAACACCCGTCGTGAGTTGATCAAGGTGATCAAGCAGGTGGATCTCGAAATCCAATCCACGTTTGCCTCGGCCTTCGCTGACGTCAGTGAAAACTTCGAGAAATTGTTCTCGATGCTCTTCCCAGGGGGCGTCGGCAAATTGATGCTCACGGCCCCGCACGATCTGTTGAACACGGGCATCGAAGTCGAGGCCAAGCCGAGCGGCAAGAACATCAAGAAGTTGTCGCTGCTCTCCGGTGGTGAGCGCTCGCTCACCGCGCTCGCTTTCCTGTTCGCCGTGTTCCGCTCCCGTCCGTCGCCGTTCTATGTGATGGACGAAGTCGAGGCCGCGCTGGACGACGTGAACTTGCTGCGCTTCTTGAGCCTCGTGGACGAGTTCCGCAAGGATGCGCAGTTGCTGATCGTCAGCCACCAGAAGCGCACGATGGAAGCGGGCGATTGCCTCCTCGGCGTCACGATGCAGCCAGGCGGCTCGTCGAAGGTGGTCGTCGAGCGCGCCAGCCGCGCCTCTGCCTAGCGTGTAGCCGTCATGTCGCAGAACTCGCTGCAGATCCTCTTCCTCGCACTCGCCGTCATTGGCCTCGTCTTCGGGTTGGGTGTGGTGTTGGTGGGGCGCCGCCGTGACCGACAGCCAACGACGATCAAGGCCCCGACAGTCGTTGAGCCGCGAGTCGTTGCGCCGCAAGTGTCAGAGCCCGAAGTTCTCGAGCCAGCAGTAGCCATCGAAGAACAGACGGTCGTCGAGCAGCCTGCTGTCGTCGAGACCCGCAGTGTTCGCGACCGACTGGCCAAAGCGCGAGCCAACTTCTCGGGTGCCATGTCGTCGGTGCTTTCGCGTGGCGCCATCGAACAAGCGGCGTGGGACGACCTGGAAGAAGCACTGCTCCTTGCCGATGTGGGCGTGCGCGTGTCGCGTGGGTTGCTCGATGATCTGAAGGCCAAAGTGGCGGCGAAGGAAATCGAGCGCTCCGCTGATCTCATTGCAGCGTTGCGGGCCTTGATGAACGAGCGACTCAGTGGTGCGGATCGCACCTTGCACTTCGATGCATCGCTCGACGCTCCGAACATCTGGTTGATGGTGGGAGTGAACGGCGCAGGCAAGACGACTTCGTTGGGCAAGATCTCTGCGCAGCAGCGAGCAGCAGGCCGCACGGTGTTGATGGCCGCGGGAGACACGTTTCGTGCAGCAGCCGGAGAGCAGTTGGCGATGTGGGCCGAGCGTTCCGGCGCGGAGATCGTGCGTGGAGCCGAAGGTGGCGATCCATCGTCGGTGATCTTCGACGCGGTGCAGCGTGCCGAGTCGCGCAAGATCGATCTGGTGCTTGCCGACACCGCGGGCCGCCTGCAAAGCAATGTCAACTTGATGGAGGAGTTGCGCAAGGTTCGTCGAGTCGCCGAAAAGGGCGCTGGCAAGGTCACCGAGGTGTTGCTCGTCATCGATGCGACGACTGGCCAGAACGGGTTGTCGCAAGCGAAGCAGTTCGCCGAGGCCACGCAGGTGACGGGAGTGGTGCTCACCAAGATGGACGGTTCGGCCAAGGGCGGGATCGTGTTCGCCATCGAGACGGAACTCGGCATTCCGGTGAAGTTGGTGGGACTCGGTGAGACGATCGATGACTTGGTCGCGTTCGATCCCGCGGAGTTCGTCTCCGCACTGTTCGACTGAGCGCGTTCTAGCCCGCAGATAGCCTGCCCGTCACCATGTTCGACACACTCGGCGATCGCCTCGGCGGAGTCTTCAAGCGGATCCGGAGCAAGGGTCGGCTCACGGAGAAAGACGTCGACGAGATGTTGGCGGAGATCCGCACGGCGCTTCTCGAAGCCGACGTCAATGTGCGGGTGGCGCGCTCGTTCGTCGATCGCGTTCGCGTGCGAGCCATCGGTGTCCAGGTGTCTCAGGCTCTCGACCCTGGTCAGCAAGTGGTCAAGATCGTCAACGAAGAACTCGTGGCGATTCTCGGCGGCGAGTCGTTCAAGATCACCTACGCCTCGCAGCCACCGACCGTGGTGTTGATGGCGGGATTGCAGGGTTCGGGCAAGACGACGAGCGCCGCCAAATTGGCCAACTGGTTCAAGTCGCAAGGACGCAATCCGATGCTCGTCGGTGCCGACTTGCAGAGGCCGGCCGCCGTGGAACAGTTGCGCGTGCTCGGCGCGCAGATTGGCGTGCCGGTGTTTTCAGAAACGAGCGATCCGGTGTCGGTGGCACGCAACGGTCTTGCCGAGGCGCGCAGGCTCGGTCGCGACGTGCTCATCGTCGACACGGCGGGTCGCCTCGCGATCGACGAAGCAATGATGCGCGAGGTTGCCGAGATTTCGAATGTCGTTTCGCCGCACTTCACGTTCCTCGTTGTCGATGCAATGACTGGCCAGGACGCCGTCACGGTGGCCAAGTCGTTCGACGAAACACTGTCCATCTCTGCGGTGATCCTCTCCAAGCTCGACGGCGACGCGCGCGGTGGTGCCGCGCTATCGGTGAAGGAAGTGATCGGCAAGCCGGTGGCCTTCGCCGCAACGGGCGAAAAGATCGACGCGTTCGAACAGTTCCACCCCGATCGAATGGCCAGTCGCATCCTCGGCATGGGAGATGTGCTCACCCTGATCGAGCAGGCCGAGAAAGTCTTCGAGAAGGATCAGGCCGAGGCCGCTGCGGCCAAGTTGATGGAGGGGGAGTTCACGCTCGACGACTTCCTCGATCAACTGCAGCAGCTGAAGAAGATGGGCCCGCTCTCTGGGGTGCTCGGCATGTTGCCGGGGGTTTCGAAGGAGATGAAGAACGCCAACATCCCCGACGACATGTTGAAGGTGACGGAAGCCATCATCCACTCGATGACGGCAGAAGAACGTCGTCGACCCGAGATCATCAACGGTTCACGTCGCACGCGAATCGCCAAGGGCAGCGGCACCCAGGTGGCCGATGTCAATCGCTTGGTGAAGCAGTTCTCTGAGATGCAGAAAATGATGAAGAAGATGGGTGGGGGCAAGCGCGGCAAGGGTCTTGCCGATCTGGGGGCGGCGTTGGGCTCACCGCTTCGCCCCCGATAGCCTCACAGCCATGTCCGTAAAGCTTCGCCTCACCCGAGTGGGCAAGACCAAGCAGCCGCACTATCGCATCGTGGCTGCCGATACCCGCTCGGCCCGCGATGGTCGTTTCCTCGACATCGTCGGCAACTATCACCCGCAGGCCGATCCGTCGGCGCTCGTCGTCGACAACGCCAAGGCGTTGAAGTGGCTGAAGCAGGGCGCGTTGCCCAGCGAGCGTGTGAAGAAGTTGCTCGAAGTTTCGGGCGCGTGGGCCGAATTCATGGCCACCAAGAAGTCCAAGTAAGGCTTCCCGTGTCAGTGGCACCCATCGCTACCTCGGTGCTCACCCATGTGGTGAAGAGCATCGTCGACGATCCGAACGCCGTGCAGGTGGAAGGTTTCGACGAAGGTGAAAACAAGGTGCTGCTCGAAGTTCGTGTTGGTGACGGCGATCTCGGTCGTGTCATCGGTCGTCGTGGTCGCACGGCGATGAGCATTCGCAACGTGGTGCGGGCCGCAGCCGCACGTGACGGAGTGGACGTCGATGTCGACTTCGTCGACGACTGATTCCACCCCGCAGGGTTTGCTGCATGTCGGCCGAATCGGCCGAGCACATGGCGTGAAGGGTGAGTTGTACGTCACGTTGTTCTCCGATCATCCCAAGCGAGTCGCCGAAGGCGCGAAGTGGATGGTGCGCAATGAGTGGCTGGATGTGGAGCGCTGCAAACCGCAAGGTGATCGTTGGCTCGTGACATTTCGTCAAGTTGTCGATCGCGATGCCGCTGAGAAGCTCGTCAATCGTGAGGTATACGGCGAACCGATCGATGATCCGAACGTGGTGTGGGTGCACGAGATCATCGGTGCAGAAGTGTTCGACAAGATCGGCACGTTGCTGGGTCGTTGCGTCGCGGTGATCGACAATCCCGCGCACCCGATCATGGAGCTCGACGACGGTTCGCTCGTGCCCAGCGTGTTCATCGTGTCGCGCGAGGCGGGCAAAGTGGTGATCGATGCTCCGGAGGGGTTGTTCGACGATGCGGATTGACGTCTTTTCCCTGTTTCCTCGCTTGGTCGACGACTTCTGCAGCGAGAGCCTGCTGGGTCGCGCTCGTCAACAACGTCTCGTCGACCTGCGCTGTCA
>VFQT010004970.1_pt1 | contig 10508 bp, 5 predicted proteins | sample 3512381 | NCBI WGS metagenome assembly VFQT01 (sample SAMN10412376, study PRJNA504923) | tailings metagenome | isolation source: Relicate 2 Philex TSF3 active mining site | place: Philippines: Tuba, Benguet | collected 2017-08-29 | reverse complement strand
GCCCCGGGCTCTCGCGATTTCGCCGACGAGACTCAGGGCATTGGCGACCAGGAGATGCTTCCGGCCGAAGACCGCGTCGAAGGAAGACAGTGCTTTTTGCGCGAGGACGGCGGCCTGTTCGTCATTGCCGGCCGCGTGGAGGATCGAGGCGATATTGTGGAAACTCGTGGCGGTCTCGGGGTGATTTGGACCGAATGTCTGGAAGAGCGTCATCGCCGCGGGTTGAAGGAGACCCATGGCTCGATTCAGGTCACCCATGGCGTAGTGGACCATGCCGAGATTGGTGGTCGCAATGAGAGCCTCGAGACTTCCGGACATCCCGGATGCGCTGAAAATGGAGGCGGCGCGTTCGTAGTGGATGCGTGCCTGACGCAGCTCTCCGTCGAGGTTGAAGAGAGACCCGAGATTGAGGAGCACGCGCCCTGCTGGCACAGAATCGAGGCCAGAGAGCTTCTTGCGAATGACGAGAGCTTCCTCGAGAAATGGGCGGGCCGCCTTTGTGTCGCCTTTCTCGAGATGGAGATAACCGAGATTGTTCAGAGACTCGGCCACAAGGTCGTGTTCGCGTCCAAGGAGTGCGATGCGAATCTCTAGCGCCTTTTTGTATTCATCCTGTGCGCCTTTGAAATCCCCCTGAGCCTGGAGAGCCAGCCCGAGTGCATTGCGGGTTTCTGCAACTTCGAGCGATGCGTCTCCGAGGGCTCGGACTCTTGCTTTGAGCGCACGGTGAAAGTAACCGACGGCAGCTGACAAATCCCCCGCCTTACGGCAGAGATTCCCGAGGCGGTGGAGCGTCTCGGAGACCATCGACTCTTCTTCGGTCATGACCTTGAGATAGGCAGAAAGGACACGTTCGGCGTGCGTGCGTGCGGAGAAAAAATCCCGCCGCAATTCCTGGACCTCGGACAATCGCAGGACGACCGTGATGGTCCCTGGATGATCGGGTCCTTGGGTGCGCTCCAAGATGTTGAGGACGTTCATCTCGAACTCGAGTGACGCGTCGAGATTGCCCATGTCTCGGGACACGTCTGAGAGCCGCATCATCGCGACGAGCACGTCGATGTGCTCCGCGCCATGAAGCTGTCTACCGACGGTCACGGCTGCGGCGAATGATACCCGAGCCTCCGCAAAAAGACCGAGCGCATATTGGCACTCTGCGAGGTTGGACCAGGCGGAGAACATAAGGGGATGGGGCTTCGGCTCGAGTTGTTCGGCAGCCCCGAGGGTGGTGCGTGCGTGCGCGAGAGCCTCTTTCCACTGCTGGGCTTCCGCGAACTTCTGCGTCTCCTCGAGCAGCCTCTCCACCTTTGACGGCTCCTCCGCCAAGGCCGAGCCCATCACCGTTTGAGAGATTGCAAGAGTCAAGGCAGCCAGGACGACATGCAAGGGTGTGGGGCGATAGCCATGCATCGAGAGACCTCCAGTCCCCTCACGCTCACCCAGTTCCGGAACGCTGCCAAGAGTAGCCCTTTCGATCTCGGCACCAAACCCGGGCAACCTCCCTCTGCAGCTCTGGAGCCAGCCCCTTGACCCGAATCGCTCCCAACCCGATATTGCCGCCTCATCTCGCGCCGAGGAGACTTCGATGCGCCTTCCCTCCGTCGCCTTTGCCCTCATGACCGCGACCGCTCACCTGGGCTGCAGCGACGATGTGGACAGTGTCCACAGGGATACCGATGCGACATCCCCCTCGGACGACGCGACCGACTCGGACACCGACGAGGTCCCTGACCTCTCGACCGGAGATGTGCTCGATGACGTTTCGATCGACGACGCACCCGACGGCGCAGACCTCTCGGATTCAGACACTGGGCCTCGTTGGCCCGACGTCATCTTCGGCGAACCGCTTCCACAAGACCCCGACTTCGCCACCGACTACGCCCCCCTCGGCGACGTCATCGCCACCACCCTCATCGAGACCCTCCGCCCCCGCTTCGGCTTCGACGACTATCTCGACGCGGAGGGTCGCCTGCTCGTCCCGCTAGGGGCTGTCGGCCGCCTCGAACCCCAGCCTGGTGAACCGCACCTCCTCCGCGATCAGCTTGCCCTCCCCCGAGACGTCGCTGCCGCCCTCTCCGCCTGGACCGTCGGCGCCCTCCCCGAAGACACCCGCTCCTACTTCTACGCCCTCGTCCTCGCCGACCCCCAGCTCGTCGACGTCGACAGCCCCGCCCAGGTCGCAAAGAACGCCGCTGTCACCTTCTCGGGCTTCTCGCTCCCTGCCTACCGCCCCCAGGGCGAGTTCGCCCCTGCCCTCGTCGACAGCCTCATCCGTACGGTCAATCGCTTCAACACCCCCCGTCCCTACGATGCAGCCCTCATCTGTGGCGACCTCGTCGAAAATTCTCAGCGCAACGAACTCTCCTGGCTCCACGCCCTTCTCACGGGAGGCGAGGTCCTCCCCGACTCAGGCGGCCGCGACGACGTCAACCCCGGCCCGGCCAACGACGCCTTTGACCCCTTCCTCGCCGAAGGCCTTCCCCCCGGCATCCCCTGGGTCCCGACCGTTGGCAACCACGACATCCTCATCAACGGCAACTTCCCGCCCGGCCTCATGCGCAAACTCCACGACGATCCCGCCCTGCTCGAGATCCTCGAAGAACTCACCACCCCGCTTGGCCTCACCATTCCGGGCGATCCCCTCTCCGACCTCCATCCAGCCTTCTTCCCTCATCGCGACCGCGCCGCCTTCCGCGTCGACCCCAACCATTTTCATCCGCTCCAGCTCCCCACCGACGAGGAACTCCTCGCGCTCACCCCCGCCACGACACCTGCCGATCCCAACCGCGTCCCCGAGGGTGTCTGCGGCTTCATTCGCGCTCACCGACGCCTCGGCGGCCTCCCGGAGGGTCACGGATTTTCCGCCCAGAACGAACAGGACTGCACCGGGTGGTTCACCTGGGACCCGGTACCCGGCCTCCCCGTGCGCATCGTCTCCCTCATGCTCGGTGCCGTCGAAGGCGGCTCTAATGGCATCCTCAGCCGCCCCGCACGCGACGGCAGACTCGACCTCGAACGAGCCTACGACCCGCGTTTCGATCAAATCGCCTTCCTCGAGACCGAGCTCGCACGCGCAAAATCCGAAGGAGTCGCCATCATCGTTGTGAGCCACCAGCGCTCGAGCGACCTCTCGACCGATGCCTTCCTCCGCTCCCTGCTGCCACTCGTCGCAGGCACAGGCCTCGACACCCTCATCGAAGCCGAAATCCCAGCCCCCATCGACGCCCTCTCCCCCGATGCCTTTCGGAAGCTCCTCGCGTCTTCGGGCCATGTCCTCATCCACCTCTCGGGCCACACCCACGCCAACGGGATCCTCGCCATCTGCGCGGATGGCACCGCCCGCGGCCCGAACGACGACCGCTGCCCTGCGGGCGCCTCCGACGAAACCGGCTACTGGGAGGTCACGACCGGTGGTGCCATCGGCTTCCCTCACCAGGCGCGCCTCCTCGAACTTGTCCATGCTGGCGGCCCCCTCGCTGGCCTCTACCTCACCATGGTCGACCCACGCATCCCCTCGGACAGCTTCCTCATGCGCGGCCTCTTCACCTCTATCGTCGGTAGGCAGATGGATGGCTCATGGGGCGGCTCGCTTGGCACGAGGCTCGACAGGAACGTCCTCCTCCCCGTCGCCCTGCCCGCCTCGGTCGCTGAAAAGCTCACGAGTTACGACGCTCACACGACCCTCGTCTCGGAGACGACCCTTTACGAGACGCGCCCCGCACTCCCGCCCCTCCCCGTCCGCCCCTGAGGTTTCCATCCATGAACCGCCTCATCACCATCCCATTCTCCCACTATTGCGAAAAGGCGCGCTGGGCCCTCGACCTCTCAGCCATCCCCTACCAGGAAGAGGGCCACCTGCCCCTGCTCTCCCGAAAGGCGACCCGCCCCTACAGCACCCGCCTCGTCCCGATCCTCGTCACACCGTCTCAGGTCTACAAAGACTCGACCGACATCCTGGGCTTTGTGGACACTGTCCACAAACTCTACCCCACCGACACCACGGCTCGTCGGGACTGCCTCACCCTCGAGGACGAGCTCGACGAACGCTTCGGTCCGCAGACCCGCCGCCTCGCCTATTTCCACCTCCTCGATGCCCGCGAGGCCTTCGACGCCATCATCGCCATGGCCCCTGTCCCGACCTGGCAACGGCGCATGATAAAGGTCCTCCGACCAGTCACCATCGCCGTCATGAAGAAGGGCCTCGGCATCGATCGCCCTCGTGCCGAGCGCTCTGAAAAGCGCGTCCGAGCCTTCTTCGACCAGATGAGCGCCCGCCTCGAGACAAGCCCCTACCTCTGCGGCGACACCTTCACCGCCGCCGACCTCACCTTCGCGAGCCTCGCGAGCCCCCTGCTCCTGCCCTCCGAACACCCCATCGGCTGGCCACCGCGCAGCACGCTCACGCCCGCCTACCTCGAACTCTCCGAATCCCTCCGCGCGACCCGCGCTGGAGCCCACGCCCTCCGCTGCTACTCCGCACACCGACGGCCTCCGACCTGAACGCCTGACGCGCTCCTTGCCTTTTCGGCGCCAAGGCTGTACATCCGTTCAGCATGAGCGCCGACCGCCCACCGGGATTCCGTCTGGACGCCTTCACTGGCCGCCTCGTCGAGCTCTCTGGCGAGGGCGCGGGCGCCACCCTCTCGCTCGCCATCTCGCTCGTCGTCATGACCCAGTCCCAGCAGATGAACGCCGCCTGGGTCACCCTCTCGCCGACCGCCCCCTTCTTCGCCCCCGACCTCCTCGATGCCGGCCTCGACCCTGACGCCCTCCCCATCGTACTCGCCCCCTCGGCCCTCCACGCCGGCCGCGCAGCGACCCACCTCCTCCGCTCGGGCGCCTTCGCCCTCATCGTCCTCGACCTCGTCCCGACCGCCGACCCCGACCTGCCTCTTCCCCTCCTCTCCCGCCTCGTCGGCCTCGCCCACACCCACAGCACCGCGCTCGTCGCCCTCACCTCGAAGCCCACCGACGCCCCGAGCCTCGGCTCCCTCGTCTCCCTCCACGCCTCCACCCGCCGTCGCCGCCTCGCCTCCGACGAGGCCCTCCGCCTCGGCCTCGACCCCGGCCACCTCCACTTCGAGGTCCGGCTCGACGCCCTCAAGGACAAACGCAACGGCCCTGGCTGGGCCCACACCGAGGTCTTCCGTGCGCCCCCCGGTCTCCGCTGAAGCCACCCTCCCAGGGCTCGGGCTCTCCACCAGCGACCCCATCGCCTGCGTCGAGCTCCCCGCGCTCCGCCTCCAACTCCTCCTGCGAGAGCGCCCCGACTGGAGCTCTCTCCCCGTCGTCGTCATCGACGAGGACCGCCCCCAGGGCCTCGTCCTCGAAGCCAACACCGCCGCCCGCCACGCCGGCATCCACCCCGGCGTCCGCTATGCCCACGCGCTCGGCCTCTGCCGCGAGCTGCGCGCGGGCGTCATCCCACCCGCCTCACTCGGCGCGAGCCTCGCCCACCTGACCGCCCACCTCCGCGCCTTCTCCCCCCACATCGAGCTCTCGGACGACGAACCTGGCGTCTTCTGGCTCGACGCGAGCGGCCTCACCTCCCTCTTCGATGCCCTCTCCACCTGGGCCCACCAGCTCGTCGATACCTTGAAAACCGAACGATTCACCGCGCTCGCCGCCATCGCGTTTTCCCGCTTTGGCGCCTATGCCGCCGTCAAATCCCTCCTCGTCGACGGCCTCGCCCAGATTCGCGTCCTCACTGATGCCTCGGCCGAGCTCCGCCTCGCCTCGACCGTCCCGCTGACCCACCTCGGCCTCCCCGCCTCGACCCGCGAGCGCCTCGAGCGCCTGAACCTCACGACGCTCGGCGACCTCCTCGCGCTGCCCACCGCGAGCCTCATGAAGCGCTGGGGCCCCGACGTCGTCCGCCTCTGCCGCCTCGCCCGCGGCGAGGTCTTCTCCCCGCTGCGCCCCTCACCCGACCGCCCTCCACTCGAGCGCACCGCCCGCCTCGACTACCTCGAATACGACGCCCACCGCCTGCTGAACCGCCTCGACGCGCTGCTCGCAGAACTCCTCGCCGCCCTCCCACCCGACACCCTCATCGCCGAGCTCACCCTGAGCCTCGGCGTCGAAGGGGCTGCGGTCCGCGAGCGCACGACCCACAGCCGCCACCGCTTCCGCCCCGCCTCGCCGACCCTCGACCACGCCCTTCTCCTCGACCTCATCCGGCTGCGCCTCGAACACCTCGACCTCACCCGGGGCGTCGTCGAGCTCGGGCTGACCGCCGCCATCCTCCCCGCGAACGCCATCCAACTCGGCCTCTTCCCCCACAATCCCCACCGCGACCGCGACGCCGCCGGCCGTGCCCTCGCCCGCCTCTCGGCCGAGCTCGGCGAGGCCTCCGTCGTCCGCGTGACCCTCCGCGACGCCCACCTCCAGCGCCCCCGCACCGCCCTCTCCCCCTTCGACCCGCGCACCCTCCCCGCCCCGAACCCCTCCCCCCCCCACTCGCCCCCTCCCCTCATCCGCCGCATCTTCCCGCGCTCCGAGCCCCTGCCCGCCCGCCCGCGCGACCTCCGCAACGATGGCTGGGTGACCCGCGACCCAGCCCAGGGCCCCATCATCGCCCTCCACGGCCCCTTCACCATCGCAGGCGGTTGGTGGCTCGCCCTAGCGTCCCCGACCACATCTCCGGAAATTCACCGCGAATATGCCTTCGCCGAGACCCGTCGCGGCGATCTCCTCTGGATTTATCACGACCGCCGACGTCGACGTCACTTCGAGGAGGGACGCATCGAATGACCGACTACATCCCACTCTGGGTAAAGAGCAACTACTCCTTCCTCGAGGGCGCGAGCCACCCCGACGAGCTCGTCGAGAGCGCCTCCGAAAAGGGCCTCCGCGCCATCGCCCTCACCGACCGCAACGGCGTCCATGGCATCGTCAGGGCCCACGTGAAAGCGAAAGAGCTCGGCCTGAAACTCCTCGTCGGAGCCGAAATCCACTTCTCATCCGGGACACCAAATCACCCCGAATATGACAATTATCAAAAAATCACCCACGACATTTCAGACACATTTTCCGACTCACCCGACCCAGAAGAGCCCGACGACATCCCGCCACCGACCTCCGACCCCGACCGCATCCTCCTCTATGCCGCGACCCGCGAGGGCTATGCCGCCCTCTGCCGCCTCATCACCCTTGGCCGCCGTCGCGCCCCGAAAGGCCAGTGCCACCTCTTTCGCGAAGACCTCCTCGCCCTCGGCAGGGACACCGCGGGTCTCATCGCGCTGACCCCCGAGCTCGGCGACGCCGACTTCGATCCCGTCGGATGTTCCGCCCTGCGTGACCTCTTTGGCGACCGCCTCTACGCGATGCTCCCGCGCCACTGTACCGAGCTCGACGTCGCCCGCGAGCTCCGCACCCGCGCCCGCCGCTTCGATATTCCCCTCGTCGGCATGAACGAGGTCCTCTATCACACGCCCGCCCGCCGCCGCCTCCAGGATGTCCTGACCGCCATCCGCCACCGCACCCCGCTCGCGCTCGCGGGCCGCCTCCTGAGACAGAACGGCGAGCACGACCTCAAATCCGCACGCGCCTTCCAGACCCGCTTCGAGGACTGCCCCGAAGCCATCACGAACGGCCTCGAGTTCGCCTCCCGCATCGGCTTCTCGCTCGACGAACTCCACTACCGCTACCCCGCCGAGCGCCTCCCCGACGGACTCAGCTCCATCGAACACCTCCGCCGCCTCACCCTCGAGGGCGCGAAATCCCGCTATGGCACTTCCCTGCCATCGGCCGTGCGTGCCCAAATCGAACGCGAGCTCGCCCTCATCGACGAGCTCGATTATTGCGGCTATTTCCTGACGATGTACGACATCGTCCGATTTTGTCGCGACAATGACATCCTCTGTCAGGGCCGCGGCTCGGCCGCCAACTCCGCGGTCTGCTATTGCCTCGGCATCACTGCGGTCGACCCCATCCGCCTCGAGCTCCTCTTCGAGCGCTTCATCTCGCGCGAGCGCGCCGAGCCCCCCGACATCGACCTCGACATCATGCACGCCCGCCGCGAGGAGGTCATCCAATATGTCTTCAAGCGCTATGGCCGCGAGCACGCCGCGATGGTGGCAAATATCATCCGATTTCGCGGTCGCTCCGCGATCCGTGAGGTCGGCAAGGCCCTCGGCCTCCCCGAGACGGGCCTCGACCGCGTCTCGAAACAGCTCTCCTATTTCGGCGGCCTCGATGACGAGAGCCTCAGGCACAGCGGGATCGAACACGAAGCCGCACGCTCTCCGACCTGGGCCCATCTGCTCGAGCTCGCCCACGAAATCCAGGATTTTCCGCGCCATCTCTCGATCCACCCGGGCGGCTTCCTGCTCGGCCACGAGCCGGTCCACGCCTTTGTCCCAATCGAAAATGCCAGCATGGAGGGCCGCACCGTCATCCAATGGGACAAATACGATGTCGAAGCGCTCGGCCTCTTCAAGGTCGACCTCCTCGGACTCGGCGCGCTGACCCACCTCGATGGCGCTTTCCAGCTCCTTGCCCGCCACCGCAATCTCACGCTCTCGATGGCCACCATCCCGCCCGAGGACGTCGCGACCTACGATATGTGCGCCCGCGGCGACACGGTCGGCGTCTTCCAAATCGAAAGCCGCGCGCAGATGTCGATGTTGCCGCGCCTCAAACCGAAGACCTTCTACGACCTCGTCATCGAGGTCTCCATCGTGAGACCCGGTCCAATCACGGGCGGCATGGTCCACCCCTATCTGCGCCGCCGCAACGGCGAGGAGCCCGTCGAATATCCGCACCCCTCGCTCGAGCCCGTGCTGAAAAAGACGCTCGGGATCCCGCTCTTCCAGGAGCAGGTCATGAAGCTCGCGGTCGTGGCGGCCGACTACACGCCAGGTGAGGCCGACCAGCTCCGGCGCGACATGGCCGCCTGGCGACGCTCGGGCGCCATCGAAAAACACCGCGATAAACTCATCCATCGCATGATGCAAAAGGGTATCGCGCGCGAATTCGGCGAACGGATTTTCAACCAGATCCGCGGCTTCGGGGAATACGGCTTTCCCGAGTCCCACGCCGCGAGCTTTGCCCTCATCGCCTATGCGACGGCCTGGCTCAAATGCCATTTTCATGCAGAATTTTCATGCGCACTCTTGAACGCGCTGCCGATGGGCTTCTATGCGCCGTCGACCATCGTCGAAGACGCCCGCCGCCACGGGGTCGAGGTCCGCCCCATCGACGTCCTGCACTCCGACTGGGACTGCACCCTCGAGCCCCTTGCAGGGCCAGGCGAACGCTTCGCCCTGCGCATGGGGATGCGCTTCATCAAGGGGCTCTCGGTCCTCGAGGGGCGGCGCATCGAGCTCTTGCGTCAAGCCCTCAGCTACGAGGACCGCCCCCACCGAAACGCACGAAAATCAAATATCTCGAATTTCGCATCTTCGGACGAACCGCTTGCCTTCGACTCCCTCGCGGGCTTCATCCGCGCTGTCCGCCTCCCCCAGAGAACGCTGAGGCTGCTCACCGAGGCGGGCGCCCTCGACGGCTTCGGGATGGACCGCCGCCAAACGCTGTGGACCCTCGAGGGGCTCGCCCAGACCGTGACCCCGCTCGCCCTCGAGGACGACGAAAAAATGCCGCTGCTCGCGCCGCTGAGACCCGCCGAGATCATCGGCTGGGATTATCGCAGCAGCCACCACTCGACCCGCGGCCACCCGATCGAACCCCTCCGAAGCGCCCTCACCCACCATCGCATCGCCGACGCGAAGACACTCGGGACGATGCCTCACGGGCGGAAGGTCCGCTATGCCGGTCTCGTCATCTGCCGCCAGCGGCCACCGACGGCGGGCGGTGTCATGTTCCTCACCCTCGAGGACGAGACTGGCTTCGTCAACGTCATCTGCTGGAAGGACATCCTCGAGCGCTTCCACATCCTCGCGAAGACCGCGTCCTTCCTCGGGGTCAGCGGCACACTCCAGGTCGAAAACGGCGTGACGAACCTCGTCGCCGACACCCTGTTCTCCCCCGAGCCGTTGCTCGCCTCGAAGGTCGAAGCCCCGCGCTCGCGCGACTTCCGATGACCTACTAAAGTGGCTTCGTCAAACCGCGGATGAACTCGAGCAGGTGCTCCGTCAGCCCCTCGGCTCTCGCGGCCTGAACGCTCGGTCGCGCGAGGACCCGTTCTGCATAGCCTGCAAGATTCGGAAAATCCGTCAATAAATCTCCAAATCCCAGCGCCGCACTCGCCTCGAATCGCGAGAAGTTCGGTGCGAAACTCGCGTCGACCAGCCCGAAATCAGCGCCAGTGAAATAGGGGCCCTTTGCGGATTTGGCGAGGTGTTCCTCCACGCGCCCGAAGGCCTCTCGGACCTCGCGCCTCGCCCCCGCGACAGCATCCTCGGCGCGCGGACCGAACCAGAGCTTCGAGAGCGCTGGCAACATGACCTCGTTATTGAAGGCGATCCACGCACGGGCCCGCGCCCGCTCGACGATATCGAGAGGCAGCATGGCGGGCGTCGGCGCAAGCTCTTCAAGGAACTCGTTGA
>VFQT010004969.1_pt1 | contig 10508 bp, 16 predicted proteins | sample 3512381 | NCBI WGS metagenome assembly VFQT01 (sample SAMN10412376, study PRJNA504923) | tailings metagenome | isolation source: Relicate 2 Philex TSF3 active mining site | place: Philippines: Tuba, Benguet | collected 2017-08-29 | reverse complement strand
ACCAGACCTCAAAGCCTGTCCAGGACAGGCGGGTTGGCACTTCCACGGAGATCAGCAGGGCGTAGTGCATCTGCATAGTATTTGTCGCATGTGGGAAGCATTGCACCTAGGCGGCCAGTTGTGAGCGCTGGCCAGGCGTCGTCACGACGCCCCAGGCGCTGATGAGCTCGCGTGCGGTGGTGCCCAGTAGCAGCTGCAATCCGAGCCGGTGAGGGTGCGGCCTGGTGCGCAGCCAGCTGACCGGGCAACCACTGCTGCGGCCGCGGCCACGCAGCCGGCAGGACAGCTGAGTTGCGGTCGACTGGCTGAGCGGCTGGCCATCGGTGCCCATCGCGTGTCTTAGATCAGACACGTGATCAGCCTGCCCGGCAGCTATCAACAGCAGGGCTTCAAGCTGTTGCACGGTTAGATCGGGGTCTGCAGTTCTGGCCGCGGCGAGGAAGCCGGCGAGATCGGCAGCGTGGTTCAGGTCGGGCATGGTGTGGTGGTTGGGTAAGGGCAACACCAGCAGGTGCTGCCCGGTGTGTGATCAGCCCTGTTCAGGCATCCCGACCTCGAGCACGTGTGCGCAAAGGTTGGAGAGACTGCGGCCCTGCTCGAGTGCTGTTGAAAGCAGCCTCTGGTGCAGTGCGTAGCTGATCGTGATGGTGATGCGAGCGGGCGATCGCTTAGCGAAAGCCAGCCGATCACGCAGCGAGAGAGGGTCCATGGCGGATCTCTGCGGTGAACGCAGGGCAGAGCCCTGCAGGTGGCCGAGCACCAGGGCCCGGCCGCGGGCAGGGTTCGCTGCTGGCCAGGCGTCGTCAGGCCAGGAACACCGCCTCTGACAGGTCGTAACGAGCGCAGGAGAGATTGGGCACCTTCCAGATGAAGGTTTCACCGGCCGGCCCGTCGGTGTTGTTGGAGGGAAGCCAGCCCTGCACCCAGAACGGGTACTGGCGATCGGTTGGGTCGTGCTTGACGGTGATCACGTGCCAATCCGGGGCATAGCCGGCCCACTTGCCTTCAGGGCAGGGTTTGGAACCCCACCGGGCCGTGACGGTGTGGATGGGCAGGGTCTTGGCGTTCTGCAGGTGGCGGAAGCTGTTCATGGTGTGGTGGTTGTTGGGTGTTGGCAGCTGTGAGGGCTGCAGAGGGCCCCGCAGGGCCCGGTGCAACCGTCAGGGCCCGGTGTGGGCACCAGTGGCAGGGATGGCAGGCAAGGCAGCTTGTGGCCGGCCGTTGGTGGTGTTGCTGCCCTTGTGCTGCGGTGCACTGGTGAACAGGACAGCCAATGCGAAGCCAAGACAAAGGCAGGTGAAGCGATCGGTGTTCATCAGGCTTCCTCCGTCACTTCAGGGCCACAGATCAGGTTGGCGGCCTTGGTGGCATCGCTCAGCACCTTGAACAGCACCTTGTGCCCTTCCTTGAGCACACCAGCCCATTGGCCCAGATAGGCCACGTGGTTCTCAGTGCTGCTGGGAATCTCGAGCCGGTTACAGATCAGGAAGGCAGCCAGTTCGGCCACCAGTTCCTCACGGGCATAGGGAAGCGAACCGAACCCACCAGAGAGATCACGTGCCAGGCGGCTGGTGTGGCCGGTGCTGTGGGCTTGCTCATGGGCCCACGTGGCATAGAGGCCAGCAGCGGACCCGAACTGGGCCCGTGTGGGCATGGTGATGGCATCACCAGCCGGGCTGTAGAAGGCTCGATCACCGGCCCAGCTGGTGGGCACCGGCCATGCCACCAGCACAGCTTCAGCACCGGCCAGCCGTTCCGGTTCCGGCCGCACCGTCACAGCACCAGTGGCCGAGGCGATGGCGTCATTCAGGGCCTGCTGGCTGGCGTTATCACCGCCCACCAGATCGGCCACGTTGAACACACAAGCGGGCTTGTAACTGACCCATGCGGCGATCGATGGTGTGCCATCGGGCTGCAGCAGTGGTTGCCCGTTCTCATCCTCGAGCTGGCGTTTGTTGAGCTGTGGCCTGAGCACGTAGCAGCCTTTGGAACCCTTGCGAGGGAACCAGCCTTTTGCCTTGGCTTGAGCACTGCCCAGCCACAGCGGCAGGGAGAAGCCACGGCAGGCGGAATACATCTCGAGCACTGCGGGGTTGCTGCCGCGGTAGTTAGCGCCAGTCAGCAGGTTGCGGTGCTGGCCGCGGCTGCCCAGCTGTGCCCAGTCCCGCCGCCATGGGTTGACGCCCTGCTCGAGCAGGGCCACCAGTTCGGTGCACAGCTTCTCTTCAGCTGTGGGCCCGTCGTACGTCTTGCGGGCCCTGGTGCTCGCTTTGCCTTTGGTCTTGGTGGTGGTGGCCATTGGTGGTTGTTGGTTGGTGGTTGTTGGGTTGGCAGCTGATGAGGGCTGCAGAGAAGCCCCGCAGGGCCTCAGTGCAGCCATCAGGCGAAGCGCAGCGGCCGCCAGCCCAGCAGCCGGCAGACACGGGCCCACGACCCGTCGGTAATCCAGCCCGGACGGTGAACCGTGATCGAACCGCCGATGGCTTCCTCGCCGCAATCCAGCTCGCTCAGGAATGACCAGCCATCACCAGGCCACAGCAGGTCATCACTGCTCGCATCGAACGTCAAACGATCAGGCAGCTGCCCGCCATCGCCCTCAGGCCGATACCCACGGCCCAGCAGATCAGCCAGATCACGCACATCCCAGCAGCTGTCGAAGTACTCATCACTCAGGCAGCCCCAGCTGGTCAGCCAGCCGCGCTCAGCCACATCCCCGCACTCACAGCTCTCAGCACTCACTGCCTCAGCAGTCAGACGGAAACGCCCAAAAGCCTCAGCACTACGCAGAACAGTCATCTCGGTTGTTGGTGGTGGTTGTTGGGTGGCGAAGCGCATCTGTGCCTCACCTGTGCACAGTTCTAACACCACTTGCCGCAAGTGCGTCAAGTGCTGCGGGTGGTTGGGTGCTTGTGTGTCTACGTCATAACGATGCTGTTATGTCGTCATGACGGCATGTCTTGCCGCCCGCAGGCCGGCCCTCACCCGGACGCCAGCCGGGCTCACCCGGTGTTCACCGCCTGCCAGCTGTGCACAGCCGGGCGCCACCAGCACCCAGCCGCACCCAGCAGCTGTGATCGCCTGTTCAATCCGCAAACAACCCAGCCGCCACCAGCCACCAGGGCCCGGCCTCTGCCGACCGGCTGCACCCGGCCAGCGGCTGGCCCTCAGCAGCCCCGGGAAGGGACCTCCCGCCCGCCCGCCGGTGAACCACACCAGGGCGGCCCCGCAGGCCTGCCCCAGGCCGCCCCAGGGCCCAGCCAGGGGCAACGCAGGGGGGCATGGGGGGAACCCTGCTCGCTCGCGCTAGGGGGACACCATCACATCGCGCGACCCGAAATCGACCTGAGGCCATGTGGCCGGGCCACCCCCGGCAGTGGAGGAGGGGCCGCGGTAGCGGTTCCGGGGGAGGTGTTGGGGGTGGGGGAGGACTGGGGGAGTTCCTGCGAAAAGACAGGAGGTTCTCTTGAAAGAAATCTAAAAGGCGATTTTGAGATCGACTCCGGGGGAAGATTGGAAAGTGGACCTACCTGTGCACAAGTGTTAAGGTCGCGAGCAGACAAGGCTCTCCACCACTGGGTTTGTCCGCCCCAGAGGTGGGTTGTAGAGCCCGGTCAGCACCTAGGAGTCAGTCCCGTGCCAACCCCATGAAAGCTACCCAAGCAGCGAGGTTCGTGATGCTGCAGATCAACGACACCAGCCATGTCGTTTCCCTGTTTGGGAAGCGGCTGTTGCAACCCAGGGATGCCGGCGTGTTGCTGGCATTGATGGCTCACACCGACACCATCACCGGACGGATCCACGTGACGGCCAATCACCTGGCGGAGGAGCTGCAATGCCAGCCGTCCGAGATCCGCAATGCCTTTGCCCGGCTCAAGAAACACCACCTGCTCAGGAAGGTGGCCAACAAGGAGACGGGCCAGTGGTTCTACCTGCTCAACCCCTGGATGGTTCAGAGCGGCAAACCCCAGGCGATCAGCCTGGCTATGAAGCAATTCCAGGAGGCCTGATGCCGGCCTTAAGCCCAACAACCACCATGAAGCCGTTCCGCATCAGCCAGCTCAATGCCGCCCAGGTGGAGGCGGTGTTCAAGAGCGATCGCTTCTCCCTGCTCACCGATGGCCAGCTGGTGGCCCTGCACCACCGCTCTGAGCAGTTGCAGGCCCTGGCACACCAACAACGCACCAGACGCCGCCGCAGACGCCTCCTGGCCGCGGCCGTGGTCATTGGTGGCGTTGCGCTCGCCCCCTACTGGGTGCAGGTGTTCACCGCCTTTGCACTGATGCTCGTGATCGTGCTGTGGGGGCTGATCTGGTTTGGTGCCATCACGGCCCTGTGGCATCTGGTCAGCCGCCTGTGGCGTGCGCTGAGCGGATCTGGTCCTCTGCCCTAACGTGCGCCGCAGCGGGTAACAGGTGGTGCTGACCCGTGAATCGATTCGTGTGCCCTGAAAGCCCTCGATTCGGTTGTTGGGGGAAGCCCTCATCGTTCTTCGGGACGGTGGGGGCTTCCTTGTGTCTGGCTCAGAATGAATTGCATCTCACCAGTGCACACATGCCTTACCTCACCAACGCCGAGCGATTGGAATTGGGCTTGATCGGTTGCAGTGATCCAACCGAAGAAGAAGTAGCTGCAGCAAAAGCGCAGCAAGAGCCGATCAAGGCCCCATCAGCTGAAGCCGCGGCCAAGCCGGTCAAGCGTGCCCGCAACAAGAAGGGCGAGTTTCAAGGCGATGACCCGGCCACGCCTGAGGTGAACGAGGCCTTCGAGGCTGAGTGAGATGGAACCCATCCACCAGGTGCAGATCCTTGATGACGGCTGCTATCGCGTGTCGCTCTCGGATGGCCGATACACGGTGAGCTGCACTGTCTCATCGATGCACCTGGTGGAGGACAAGCGACCGCAGCTCGAGCGGGCACTGCAGCGCGAGCAAGAGGAGCAGGGCTGGAAACAGGCACTGCAAGCGATGCAACAGCAACAGCAGGGATGAACTGGGAACCACTGCCGGAACAGCTGGAACCGCTGGCGCACTTCGCCTGCTACGTGCTGCGTGAGCTCAACCTGGCCGACACGCCGACCAAACAGCAGCTGGGCATCCTGCGGTATCTGGAGGGCGGCCCTGACCGGCAGATCATCACCGCCTACCGGGGCTGCGGGAAGTCGACCCTCACCGGCATCTATGCCCTGTGGCGGCTGCGGCGGGATCCCTTCAGGGAGAAGATCCTGCTGGTGGGTGCCACGGCCGATAAGGCGGTGGAGATCAGCAACTGGATGCTGCGCCTGGTGCGCGACATCGACATCCTCCAGTGCCTGCAGCCTGAGACCGATGGCCGTAGCTCGGTGCAGGCCTGGGACGTGGGGCCGGCGATCGTTGATCAGAGCCCGAGTGTCCGCGCTGTGGGAATCCTGTCCCCCTCGCTGACCGGCAAACGATGCACCTGCGCAATCGCGGACGACATCGAGACGCTGGCCAACTCGATCACACCGCTGAAGCAGGAGCGATTGGCCGCGGCCATCACCGAACTGGAGGCGATCAGGAAGCCAGAGGTGGAAGGCGAGCTGCCGAAGCAGACGATCTTCCTGGGCACGCCGCACCTGGAGTCAAGCCTCTACCTGCGAATGAGGAGAGAGCGGAACTACCAGCAGCGGTTCTGGCCAGCCCGCTACCCCAACCCTGGGGATGACGATGAGTGGGACTGCTACGAGGGCTGCCTCGACCCGCTGATTGCGGCGGAGGTGGAGGAGAACCCAGCGATCAAGGGTGAGCCGACAGACCCTGAGCGCTTCGGCCATGACGAGCTGCTGCGCCGGGAGATGTCCATGACCCGGGCATCGGTGCAGCTGCAGTTCCAGCTGAACTGCCGCCTGAGCACGCTGGATCGCTACCCGATCCGGCTGGGCGATCTGATCGTGATGGATCTGGACGGTAAGGCGCTGCCGGAGGTGGTGAGCTGGGCGTCAGGGCCGGACCAGCGCATTAACGATCTGGTGTGCGTTGGCCTGGGTGCTGACCGGCACTACCACCGCCCGATGCTCAGCCAGGGCTGGATCAGCCAACAGGAGACATGGCGGTGCGTGATGGCGATCGACCCATCCGGCCGCGGCGCTGATGAGCTGGCCTGGGCGGTGGTGGCCGAGCTCAACGGCAACATGTTTGTGTTGGAAAGCGGTGGCACAACACAGGGCTATGCCGATGAAGTGATGCGCACCCTGGCTGATCGCGCCCGGCGCTGGGGCGTGAACCAGACCGTGGTGGAGAGCAACTTCGGCGACGGGATGTTCGAGGCATTGCTGGCGCCGGTGATGAACCGGGTGCACCCCAACCCGATCGAGGCGATTCGGGTTTCGATGCAGAAGGAGAGGCGGATCGTGGATGTGATCGCGCCGATCGTTCAGCAGCACCGCCTGGTGGTGAGCAGCGAGCTGATCAGGAAGGACTACCGGGAGGCCGAGCGCAACGCTGACAACGGCCACCAGCGCTCACTGATGTACCAGCTGAGCCGCATCACGACCGAGCGCGGGGCCCTGGTGCACGACGACCGGATTGATGCGCTGGCGTTGGCGCTTCAGTTCTTCACTGAGGCCGCCGCCCAGGATCAGCGCAAAGCCCAGGCCACCCGTCAGGAGGAGCTCGAGGAGATGACGCGGCAAGCGTTCTTCGATGAGACAGGGGCCAGTATCGATGCACTGGCCCTGGGGTTCAGGCCGTCTCCTCGAGGTCGGGCTTACGGCGGGGTGCGGCGGCCTGCGGTTGGGGCCCGCGGATAGGCACCACCTTCTCCTGGAGGGTGGAGAAGTCGAGCTTGCCGGCCATGCGGGACTTCAGGGCCTGGGTGTCGGCTTCGGCCAGGGATGCAGTGATGGAGTTCTGCTTAAGCAGCTGCAGGGCCAGCCGCAGATCCTCCGGTTCACCGCCCAGTTCGACGCGCTGCTTGATCGTCTTGATGACGCTTGCGTGCAGATCCGCAAGGTCCTGATTGATGTCTTGTTCAGCCATGACGCGCAATGGCGGGGTGCCTTCAGTATCGCGCCAGTTCAGATCACCATCTTGGTGCTGAGGGCAGGGTCTTCCTCATCGCTGAACACCTCTGGTCCAAAGCCGGTGGCCAGCAGCTCTTGTGAAAGGCTGGGCGACGTTTGCTCAATAGGCGCCTCGCTTGTTAAGGGTTCGACCCTTTTGCTGACACGTTCCTGATCTGCGGCCTGCAGCGAGGCGAGCCAGGAGTCGAGCGACTCACGGCGTGAGGCCTTGGCGTACACGTCAACGAACTTGCGCAGCTCGTTCACGTCACGGAAGAACATGCTGACGCCCCTTCGGTAGGCCACGTAATAGCGGCCGTTCCAGTCGGGGCCGGTTTCAATCGAGATGTCCCCAGGGAGATGAAGGGATTCTCTTTTCATCTCGACCAAAGCGTTTGGTCAGTTGTACCTCACATGTGCACGGTTGGTATTTTGCGCGACTGCAACGGATAGTTACAGTTTCGCTAACCATTGCTGGAGGTCGCAATGACCGCCGCACAACGAGAGGTTCAACAACTGAGGAGGGAGCTCGCCGAGTCTGGGGCCGATCCGTTCCAGGTGGCCGCCGAGGCCCTGGAGGCTGCCAGCCGGTACCGCCGCCTGCTCGAGCAGGCCCAGTCTCGGTTCGCCAGTAATGTGCCTGCGTCCACCGGATGAGTTTTTCTGCCGACAAAATCGGCAGTCTGCCGACGGTGGCTCTGCTCGGGATTCCCCAAATCCCTTGCAGCGCAAGGCGGGAGCATGGCGGAATTGGCATACGCAGCGGACTTAAAAAGCGCTTCGCACCAATGCACCACTGCAGAGTAAACGGCCAGAACAGGCCCTGACTGGTCTCTGCGCCCTATGGCAGAGCTGTGCACAGGTGGGGTGGAATTGCTGCTGAAAGCGGTGAGTTCTGCACGTTGGACACCACAAAAGGCGCATCCACACCGGTGGAATTGCTGCATCGGCAGAGGCGAATCAGGGAAGAGCTGCGTGCTGTTGAGCGTGGAAAGGCGGCCCATCGGCAACTGATTGCCCAAGGGCGCGAGGGCAGCACGTCCTATGGGGCGGCCCTGTTCCGGCTCTATGGGGAAGCGGTGGGGGTGGCCCTGGATGCCCTGCTCACCCGGCTGCTGGACAACCCCCACATGGCGGGCAAGCACATGGGGGCATGGCCATTACTTCTGCACTTCTGTGATCGAGGCCCACGGTCGATTGCGGCGATCGCTCTGGCAGTGGTGATCGATGGGATTAGCGCACGGCCGCGGCGAGCTGATCTGGCCAAGCGCATCGGCATGGCGCTGCAAGACGAACTGAAGGCCACCCGGCTCTACCAGCAGAAGGGTGTGGTCCTGCTCAACACCGTGAAGAAGAAGTTTGGCCGCAAGACGATTTCGCCCCGCGTGATGAATGAGCTCTCGGTTGATCCGAAGGGCTGGACGCAAAAGGAGAGGCGTGAGCTGGGCCTGCTGCTGTTGGAGGTGATTGCCGCCAACACAACACTCATCAGGGTCACAAACGACCGCGTGCCCCTGGTGGAGGCCACGGAGGACGCGCTGGAGGTTGTGCGCCTTAATCCGCCGCGGCCCTTACCAGTGCGGATGCTGCCATCGCTGGTGCCGCCTGAGCCCTGGGCGGATGTTGTTCGCGGCACGCGGTCGCTTGTATCCAGTCGCAAGCCGATGGATCTGAGCCACATAACGCTGAAGTCGGCGAAGACAGCCATAGAGGTGGCCAACTACGTCGAGCAGCAACAGCTGGAGATTGATCCATGGATGGTCGAGCAGCAGCGGACGGCGTGGGACGCGAACCTGCCTGGCCTGTTTGCGGTACGCCGTGACCCTGAGGAAGCCTGGCTGGCGCACATGCAGGCTCCCCAGCGGGCGCGGATTGAGGAATCGATTCGCCAGGCCGAGGAGGTTGGTGCATACCCGATCTGGCTTGAGCACGATTTCGATTACAGGGGTCGGCTCTATTGCGGCAGCAGGATTGCCGGTCATCAAGGGCCCGATCACCAGAAGGCGCTGATTTCGTTCGCCAAGCGTGAGCCGGTGGACGGCGAGGCCATGGTGCAGATGCTGCAGGCCGCGGCGGGGCACTACGGCCTGGGCCATGCCAGCTGGGCTGAGCGGGCGGCATGGGGCCAGGACAACCTGCCGTTGATCACTGCGGTGGCAGAGAACCCCCTCGATCAGCTGGATCTCTGGAAGGGTGCCAAGGATCCCTGGCAGTTCCTGCAGCTGGCCCGGTCGATCCGCGGTGTGCTGCAGGGCGAGAAGACGAGCGGCGTGCCTGTTCGGTTTGACCAGACCTGCAGCGGGCTGGGGATCATCGCGGCGCTCACGCGCGATCGCTCGCTGGCCGAGGCCACCAATGTGATCGGCGACCGCCGGAACGATCTCTACGCCCAGGTGGCCGGCCGCCTGCAGGATCTGCTGCAGGCTGATCTCGACAGCTTCGACTTCAGGGACCAGAGACACGCCGAGCTGTGGCTGAAGCATGGCGTGGACCGATCGCTGGCCAAGGGGCCGGTGATGACGACGGTGTACGGCGCCAGGCATTTCGGGTTGGTCGAGCAGCTGGTGGCCCATCTGCAGGGGCTGAATCCTGACCAGCCCGTTGGCCTGTACGAGAAGGAGTACACCAAGCCGGCGCAGTACCTGGCCCGGAAGCTGAGCTTGGTGATCGGTACCGAGCTGCGCAGCTGCATCGCCGTTGAGACGTGGTTGCGGGATGTCAGCAGCCGGTGCCTGCGCAAGAAGCAGCCGATCTGCTGGCAGAGCCCATCAGGCTTCCCGGTCCGGCTGGGCAACCTGGTGGAAGAGACCCAGAAGGTGGGCACGGCCTTCAACGGCACGCGGCGTTGGAAGCGGGTGGATGCCAACTATGAGCCGGGCCAGCTAAGCGCTCGCGTCACGAACCGGGGCATCACAGCGAACTGCATCCACACGTTCGATGCGGCCTTCTGTCACCACATGGTTCTCACCTGTGCATCTGTTGAAGCCCAGGTGCTGACCAACCACGACTGCTTTGCCACGACGCCGGCTCGAGCGGCATGGCTGCATGGTGCGTTGCATGGCGAGCTGCGAGAGACGTACCGGCAGGATTGGCTCTCTGAAATGCGGCTTGAAATCAGTCGCAGCGCGGGCGTGGCCCTAGGACACCCGCCAATGGTTGGCGATCTTTGCACGAGTCGCATCGGCGAAAACCCTTACTGCTTCAGCTGATCTCGTGATGAACCCAATCGGACTCACCTAGGGGCCTTGCCCTAGCCGTACTAGGGCACTACGTTCCCGCTGTTCCCCATATGTGCATCGCAGATGCCCCGCGAACTCATCGTCAGCCCTAGGGGTGAAGCCCAATGGGCGAAGGTCCTGGGAGAGCCCACGGCTTTCGAGGACAACCCCAAAGCGTGGTCGGTCTCCCTGGTGCTGGACCCCAGCGACCCAGAGACCATCGCCTTCACCGAGCGACTGGAGAAATGCTTTGAGGAGTTCCATGGCCCCAAG